>Ga0194118_10002486_pt1 | contig 23263 bp, 21 predicted proteins | sample TA2MahsurfametaG_2_FD_148662 | JGI IMG/M metagenome (GOLD analysis project Ga0194118, IMG submission 148662) | Freshwater microbial communities from Lake Tanganyika, Tanzania - TA2015013 Mahale N5 surface | ecosystem: Environmental > Aquatic > Freshwater > Lake | place: Tanzania: Lake...
GCGAGCTTCGAAGGGTCCTTGGAGAGCGACTCGAGCTGCTTCGCCGTCTCATCGAGGCTCTTGGCGAGCTTCTCGCGCTCTTCCTGGGAGAGGTTGCTGCCCTCCTTGGCCGCATCCTGGAGCTTCGAGAGCGCGTCCTTGGCCGCGGCGAAGTCGCCCTGCTTGAGGGCCTCGGCGAGCTTGCGCACCGAGTCGTCGTCCTTCGGAAGGTCAAGCTTGGCAAGCGCGTCGCGCAGTTCGCGGCCCTCGCGGGATTCCTTGCTGCCGGAGACCTCGGAGAGCCGCTCCTGCAGCTCCGCGAGCCGCTTCAGGCTCTCTCGCGCGCTGTCCTCGGGACTTCGCACGGGCCCGCGCACGCCCTCGTCGAGCGTCTTCTTGGCCTGCGCAAGCTCGGCATCGAGCCGTGCCGCGAGCTGCTCGTTCTGCTCGATCTGCTTCACCACGTCCTCGAGGCGCTGCTCCTCGTTGGTCTTCGGGCGCTCCGCGCCGGCGGCCGCGGCGGCCGTGGCCGCGGCAGGTTCCGCGCGCTCGAGCTGGGGCACCGCAAGCCACGCCAGCACCAGCGCGCAGAGCGCCGCAGGCACCGGCCACCATCGCGCGGGAAGCTCCACCGGATAGGCAGCGCGCGCACGCGCCGCAAGCCCCGGGTCCGAGGCCCAGCGCATCGCGTCCGCCATGGCGGCGCGCGCGAACGGGTCCGACGGCGTCGCCGGGTCCGACTCGAGCGCAAGCGCCGTGGCAAGCCGCTCGCCCGAGCCGACGCGGCCATCGAGCTCGATGGCCACCTGCGCATCGCTGCGCCGGCGGCCCTGCACCATGAACCACGCGATGCCGCAGGCGATCCCCGACGCAAGGGCAGCAGCCGCCGCCGTCCACGCGATGCTGCGGCTCGGCACGCCGATCCCGGCGCTGAACCCGAGGAGCCGGCGCTCGAGGAGCACGAGCACGACCACCCCGAGCGCAAACGACACCAGCAGCCACGCCTCGCCGACCCATGCGGCAAGGGTCTCGCGGCGGCGAGCCATCGTGACGAGCGACCGGATCCGTTCCATGCGCGCGGTCCTCCTGCTGGAGAGAGTCTATTCGGCGGGCACCGCGCCCACGAAGGCCTTCGCTCCAACGCGGCAAATTGCGCGCCGTGGCGTCCGTATCATTCCCAGCGCCATGCCAACCCCCCGCGCCGCCCTGGCACTCCTTGCCCTTGCCGTCGCCATCCCCGCCGCACCCGCCGCCGCGCAGGGCGCCCCCACGCCGCCGGCGCAGTCGGGCGACTCGATCAGCGGGCTCCGCCAGGAAGTCGAGCGGCTCACGCAGGAACTCAAGCGCAAGCAGGCCGAGCTGGACGCCGCACTCGCACGCATCAAGGCGCTGGAGACGAAGTCCGCGGCCGCCCCGGGCGCTCCCGCGACGCCCGCGCCCGATGCGCCCGCCGCGCCGGTCCCCGCGCCGGTGCCGGCAGACCCCGCCATCGGACCCGGCGGCCTGCTCGCCACCTTCCAGGCCGAGTACCTCGCGGCGTTCCGGGACGTGCCGGACGGATCGGACACCCAGGAGCTCAACCTCCACCTGCGAGCCCTCGAGGCGTGGTGTGCCAAGGGCAACCGGGACGCGATCAAGCGCCACACGTGGACGGGGCAGATCGATGCCTCCACCTTCTCGGTCAACGGACGCAACTGCTCGTTCGCGGCGGTCTTCCGCAACGGCACCCGCGAGTTCCGCTACCCCATGACCGTGGACCAGGGCATCCTCGCGCGCGTCCGCGACCGCAGCGGCGCCCCGATGGCCGGCGACCTCGCCTTCGACATGGTGGTGCGCCCGCGCCTCACCGTGAACGCCAACCGCGCGGCGCGCGGCGCGTTCGAGAACCCGCCCATGGTGGCGCCCTATGTCGAGTACCTGCTCGTGCTCGAGCCACGCAGCATCCTGCCGCCGGCCGCCGAGCCCGCCAAGTGATCGGCGCACCGAGGCCATGGAAGACGACGACCTGGTGTGCCTGTGCTTCCGGGTCAGCCAGCGGAAGCTGGTGAACTACATGGCGCGCGAGCGCCCGCGCGTGGCCAGCCAGCTCTCCGAGTGCCTCGGCGCGGGCACCGGGTGCCAGTGGTGCGTCCCCTTCCTTCGGCGCCTGCACGCGCAATGGGAGCGCGGCGAGCGTCCCGACCTCCCCGTGTCGCCCGAGGAATACGCGCGTCGGCGCACCCGCTACCGCGCCACCGGCACGCGCGAGCCGATTGCCGGGCCTGCGGGGGAGGAATATGATCGGCCGTCCCCCGCAGTGAACGACCACGCCCCGAAGCCCGTCCGCATCCCGCTCACGCAGCTCGCCCGGGGCCAGCGCGCGGTGGTCGACTGCTCCGAGCTGACGGGGCTGCCCGAGGGCGAGCGCTGCCTCCTGCACGCGATGGGCCTGCACGACCAGTGCCAGGTGCGCGTCTGCAGCGCGGGCAGCACCTGCATCGTGCAGATCGAGAGCACGAGGCTGGGCATCTCCAGCGAGGTGGCGCGCCGCATCCTGGTGACGCCCATCGAAGGCACGGACGGGGCGCCGTGAGCCCTGCTCCGCAGGCGGGCACCGGCCGCCCGCCCCGGATCGCGGTGCTCGGCAACCCGAACACCGGAAAGACCACCCTCTTCAACCGGCTCTGCGGCGCGCGCGCACGCACCGCCAACTTCCCGGGCTCCACCGTCGAAGGCCGCATCGGCACGCACCGCTCGCCGGACGGGCGCGCGGAGCTTGAGCTGGTGGACCTGCCCGGCACCTACTCGCTTGCGCTGGACACGCCGGAATCGCAGGTGTGCCGGGAGTGCCTGGCCGGCGAGTTCGGCGGCATCGCCCCGGACGCCATGCTCGTGGTGGTGGACTCGACCAACCTGCGCCGCAACCTCGGGTTCGCCGCGCAGGTGCTGCTCCACCGCCTGCCGGCCGTGGTGGCGCTCAACATGTGGGACGTGGCGCGCACGCGCCCGGGCTGCGTGGACCCCGCGGAACTCTCGCGGCGGCTCGGCTGCCCCGTCGTCCCCGTCAGCGGCCGCTCGGGCGACGGCGTGGCCGCGCTCGACGTGGCGCTCGACACCGTCACGGGCCTGCCGTTCGGGAGCGACGCCCTCGTCGCGCGGCTGCAGAAGCTGCCGCCCGCGGGCGCGGCGCCCTCGCTCCTCGCGGAATGGGCCGATGCCGTGGTGCGGTCGTCGACCCCCGGCGGCATTCGCACCGACGAGCCCGCCGACCGCCTGCTCGACCGCGTCGACATCGCGCTGACGCACCCGTTCCTGGGCATCGTGGCGTTCGCGGCGTCGATGGCGGCGCTCTTCGCGGCCATCTTCCTGGTGGCGCAGGTGCCGATGGACCTGATCGACCTCGTCTTCGGGACCGCCGCGGAGGCGGTGCACGCGGCGCTTCCGCAGGGCATCCTCGGCGACCTGCTCGCCGAAGGCGTGGTGGCGGGCATCGGCGGCGTGCTGGTCTTCCTGCCGCAGATCTGCCTGCTCTTCTTCCTGCTCACGCTGCTCGAGGACTGCGGGTACCTGGCGCGAGCGGCATTCGCGGTGGACCGCGTGATGCGGCGGTTCGGGCTCAGCGGCCTGAGCTTCATCCCGCTGCTCTCGAGCCATGCGTGCGCGCTGCCGGGGATCATGAGCACGCGCCTGATCCGCGACGAGCGCGACCGGCTGGCCACCATCCTGGTGGCGCCGTTCATGAGCTGCAGCGCGCGCATGCCCGTGTACGTGCTGCTCATCGGCATCCTGTCCGTGGGGCGGCCGGCGTGGTTCGCCGGCGTGGCGTTCGCGGGCTGCTACGCGCTGGGCGCCGCCGCGGGCCTTGCGAGCGCGTTCGTCGCGCGACGCACGCTCCTGCGCGGGCCGGTTCGCCCGATGGTGATGGAGCTCCCGCCCTACCGCTGGCCGAGCCTGCGGACCGCGGCGCTCGTCACGTGGGACCGGGCAAGCGTCTTCGTCCGCAATGCCGGCACCATGATCCTGGCGATCTCGGTGGTGATGTGGTGGCTGAGCGCGTTCCCGCGGACCGACGGCGACGCGCGCGCGCAGCAGGCATCGAGCTTCGCGGGGCAGCTCGGCGACCTCGCGCAGCCCGCCTTCGCGCCGCTCGGCTTCGACAGCCAGCTCACCGTGGGGGTCATGACGAGCTTCCTGGCGCGCGAGGTGTTCGTGAGCACCATGGCGGTGCTGGCCGGAAGCGGCGCGGGCGCGGATGCCGGCGATGCCACCGTGCTCGAGCAGGTCGGCTCCATGGCGCGCGCGGACGGCACGCCGGTGTTCGACGTGCCGACCACCGCGGCTGCGCTGGTCTTCTTCGTGCTGGCGATGCAGTGCCTGCCGACGCTCGCGGTCACCCGCCGCGAGACGGGCGGCTGGAAGTGGCCGGCGATCCAGTTCGGATGGATGACGCTGGTGGCCTACGCCGCGGCGCTCGCCGCGCATGCGCTGGCCACGGCATGGACCGGAGGGAGCGGCTGATGCCCTGGGGCGACTGGCAGTTCTGGGCGGCGACCGCCGCGGCGCTCGTGGGCCTGTGGTTCGTGGCTCGCCCGTTCCTCCCGGGGAAGAGGTCCGGGGACTGCGGCGCGTGCGGCCCCAAGCCGCGGCCACGCAGGACCGAGCTGACCATCGGGGACACCGGCGTCACCTCCGAAGGAGCGCGCGGACCAGGGCAAGGTCCCCCGGGGTCGTGACCTTGACGTTGCGGGGGTCGCCGTCCACCACGATGACCTCGGCGCCGAGGCGCTCGACCAGCATGGCATCGTCCGTGGCGCCGTCGAGCCCGGGCTGTGCGTAGGCGCGCCGCAGCAGGTCCGCGCGGAACGCCTGCGGCGTCTGCACCGCCACCAGCCGCTCGCGCGGCACCGTGGCCTCCACTCTCCGGCCGCGGACCTTGGTGCTGTCGGCGATGTCGCCGAGGATCAGGTCCGCGACGGCGTCGCCCTCCTCGGCATCGACGCACTCCTCGGACACGCGCTTGAGCGTTGCCGACACGGGGTCGCCGGGGATGACCGCATCGTGGACGCGCGCGGCCGTGAACACGCGCTCCACCAGCTCGTCGCTTGCCGCGGGCCGGGCCGCATCGTGCACCGCGATGTGCGTGCACTCGGCGGGCACGGCCGCCAGCGCGTTGCGGACGGTCTCCCAGCGCTCCACCGTGCCGCCGGCCACCACGGTGGCGCCGTGGAAGCCGAGCTGCGCGCCGTAGCGCGTGCGGAACTCGTCCACCTCGTCGGGCGGCGCCGCCACCACGATGGCGCCCACGTCGTCGCGTCGCGTGAAGATCTCGACGGTGCGCAGGAGGAGCGGGCGCCCGCCGAGGTCCTGCGACAGCTTGTCGCCGAGCCCGAAGCGCCTGCTGCGGCCGGCCGCCGGGATGATCACGCCGAACCGTGCATCGCTCATCGGGCGGGCTCCTTCGGTGCATCGGGCCACGCCGCGGGCGCGGCAAGCGCCGGTCGATGCAGGCTCATCAGCGCCATCGCGGTGCCGAAGCTGCGCGAGCGCGGGAATACGCGGTCGTCCCACGTGCCGTCGGCGTCGCGCACGGCCCACAGGAGCTGCTGCAGCTGGCGCCTGCGGTCGGCGCGCTCCGCCTCGGGCAGCGCCTCGACGGCATCGCATGCATGGAAGAACCCGAAGAAGAAGTAGTACGGCGCCACGCCGTAGGGGCCCACGTGCGTGCCCGTGCGCTTGCGGCGCACCTCGAGCTGGCGCCAGTGCTGCAGGAAGTCGTCCACCGCGGCGCCGACCTCCGCCGGCGCGGACCGGCCCGCGCGCAGGAGCACCGTCTCGCCGCAGACCATCCGCCCGATCGCGCCGGGCATGGACCGCGCCGGCTCGCGCGTCTGGCCCTGGGCGCTGTAGGCGAAGTTGCCGTCGGCGGCGCGGCAGCGCGCGAGCGCGGTCAGCGCCCGCTCCACCACCCCGGCGTCCACTGCCAGCCCCTGCGCCCGCGCCTCGAAGAGCACCTGCAGGCACGGTGCCGTCATGAAGGGCGATGCCGGGCACGGCGTCTCGATGCCGGCCGCACGCGCGTAGTTCCACCCGCCGACGGAGGGGATCTCCGTGCGCTGCATCGCGTCGAGGTACCAGCGCAGCGCGCCGTCCACGTCGCGCTCCATGCCCTCGGGGACCGCCTTCTGCGCCCGCAGCGCCAGCAGGAACCGCGCCCCGTAGCAGTAGCCCCAGCCGCGCACGTCGTAGCCGGCGTCGTAGTCCGGGTCCAGGAGCGGCTCGCGCACCGCGCCGCACACGAACGCGCACGCGCGCCGCACGGCATCCCGCCGCCGCGCGTCTGCCGCGTATCCCGGCAGCCGGACGAGGCACTCGGCCACGATCCCCGTGCCGCCGACGCGATAGCCCACCGGGATGCCGCCGCCCACGCGGTACACGCCTTCGTACGGCCATTCGGCCTTGTCGGCGCCTTCCTGCGACGAGAGCAGGAAGTCGATGCCCTCGGCCGTGGCGCGCTCGAGTGCATCGCCTCCGGGGGGGCTCGGCGGGCCGAAAGACGGGGCCTCGTCGGGGCGGGCGCCGTGGAAAGCGGGCGCGCTCGCGGCAAGCGCCGCGGCGGCGAGCAGGAACACCGCGAGCGCGATCCTCATGGCGAGTCCTCGATGGCAGGGGCCGCGGCTGCGGCCGCGAGCGGTGCGGGCGAATAGAGGTGCACGTGCATGTCGCCGAAGGAGCGGACCTCGGGCCCGGCGAAGCCCGGGATGGCCCGCTCGCCCTCGGCAAGCTCGTAGGGCAGCCGGAGCACCAGGAAGCCCCGGTCCGCCATCGCGCCGCGCAGGCGCGCGCACTGCTCCAGGATCTTGCGCTTGCCGCTCGACTGCTCGGCGAGCGGGTACGGCGGATCCATGAAGACGATGTCAGCCGGCGCGGGCAGGTGCGCCAGCGCCGCAGGCGAGAGCGCGTCGGACTGCACCGCGCGGGCGCGGTCGCCCACGCCCAGCGCCGCGACGTTGCGCTCGAGGCAGTCGTGCACGGCGCGGTCGCGCTCCACCAGCACCGCGAAGCGCGCGCCGCGGCTCAGGGCCTCGAGTCCCATGGTGCCGACGCCGGAGAAGAGGTCGAGCACCACGGTGCCGTCGAACCAGCCGCGCAGGATGTTGAAGATGCTCTCCTTGACGCGGCCCGTCATCGGCCGCGTGGTGTCGGCCCCGTGCGGGGTCTCGAGCACGCGCGAGCGGTGCTCGCCTCCCATGATGACGACGCGCGACTGCACGGGACCGAGGATACGGGCTGCTACCCTTCCCCGCCCGTGCCGCAGCCCTTCGACCAGCTTCCCGCGAGCGTGCTCTCGCTGGCCCGCACGGTGCGGCTGGCAGGCGGCACCGTCCCGGCGCTCGTGGTGCACCCGCACCTCGACCGCGACCTCGGCCGCGCCGCGCGACCCGCGCCGCTCCTCGTGTGGATGCATGGCCGGACGGTGAGCAAGGAACTCGACCCCGGCCGCTACCTGCGGCTCGCGCGCGCGGGCATCGCCTCGTGCGCGCTCGACCTGCCCGGGCACGGCGAGCGCCTCGACCCCGCGCTGCAGGACCCCGCGCGCACCCTCGAGGTGGTGGAGCGGATGGCGTCCGAGATCGACGGCGTGGTGGCCGAACTCGAGGCCTCGGGGGAGTTCGCCCCCGGTGCGATGGCGATCGGCGGGATGAGCGCCGGGGGCATGGCCACGCTGGTGCGGCTGTGCGCGCCGCACCGCTTCCGCGCGGCGGTCGTGGAATGCACCACCGGCAGCTGGCGGTGGCAGCGTTCGCGCGCGATGTTCGACCCGGTGCGCGTGGCGGCAATGGACCCCATCGAGCACCTCGCCGGATGGCGGGACATCCCGCTGCTGGCCCTGCACGGCACGCTCGACGAATGGGTGCCGGTGGGCGGGCAGCGGGAGTTCGTCGCTGCGCTCCGGGCCCGGTCGTCGCGCCCCGCCGACGTGGAACTCCACGAATACGGGCCCACGGGCGCTCCGGCGGAGCATGCGGGCTTCGGCCGCTTTGCGGCCGACGCCAAGGACCGGGCCACCGCGTTCCTCGCACGTCACCTCGGCGAATGATGGGTGCACCTGCGCGGTTTTCTCGTATCTTCCACCGAACGCCATGACCGCAACCGCCCCGACCCCCCGCCGCGCCCTCCGCGGCTTCACCATCGTCGAGCTCCTGGTCACCGTGGCGATCATCGCCATCCTGATGGGGCTCCTGGTGGGCGGGCTGCGCGGCGCGCTCGGCAGCGCCAAGAAGACCAAGGAGCTCAACGGCCTCCGCGGCGTGCACGCCGCCTGGTACCAGTACGCCAACAACTACGAGGAGAACCTGCTCCCCGGGTTCCTCGACGTGCAGGCGCAGGCCAACTGGCAGGTCACCTACTCGAACACGTCGGGGCAGCAGTTGCCTCGCGCGGTGACGCAGACGTACCCCTGGCGCCTCGCGCGCTTCATGGACAACCCGTACGGAACGCTCGTCGGCTACCTCGACGGCGAGGTCCCCGTCCAGGACACCGACGGCGACGGTCAGCCCGACCCGCCGGGCGACGAGCCGAGCCAGCCCTGGGACGACGGCGCCGTCCCGCCCGCATGGGCGGCCAACGCCGTGGGCCAGCGCTCGAGCCTCATCAGCCTGCAGCCGGCCTTCTCCTACAACGCGCTCTACGTGGGCGGGTGGTACGAGTCCAACGGCGCGGTGTCGGTGCCGAGGTTCCAGAACTCCACGTGGACGCGCGCGGGCAACGCCTCCTCGCAGCTGACGGGCGGGCTGGTGGCCACCAAGCTCGCAGGCATCAGCCGGACCACCGAGCTCGTCGTCTTCGCTTCGGGCACGTACCGCGCGGTGGGCAACTACAAGTCCACCGCAAACCCCGAGGACCGCGTGCCCGGGTGCGCTTGGATCGTGCCGCCCGTCGTCGCGCAGACCCCGGTGTGGGAGCCGTTCACCGGACTGCAGCAGGGCCTCGGCGCGGGAACCCCGTTCTCCTCGTTCGCGCCGCAGGCCGGCGTTTCGGACACGGGCGTGCTGGCCGTGAACGTGCAGGAAGCGGTGCCGCTGCGACGCTACAACAACCTGGTCGCCGCGATCCGCGCCGACGGGTCCACCGAGAGCATGAGCATCGGCGCGCTGATGGACATGCGCATGTGGATCGACGCCGCCGACCGCGGCGACTTCACGCACAGCGACGACTGACCGCGGGCGCCCGCCCGGGCGCCGGCCGGCAAACGCTCGCCCCGCACCACCCCCGGCGCCTTGCCAACGCCCGAACCCTCACCTTGCCAACGCCCGAACCCTCACGGCAACGCCCGGACCCTCACGGCGCGAACGCGATGCTCGCCACCGTGACGTCGTCCTCCCAGGGGCGGCCCGCGGCGTGGCGCACGAGCAGCTCGCGGAGCCGGCGCACGTCGTCTTCGGGACCGCGGCTTCCCCGCAGCGCGGCCAGCACCGCCGAGGGATCCTCCGCGTAGGACGCCGCCAGCCGGGCGCCGTCGCGCCCGGTCTGCTCGGCGATGCCGTCGGAGAACAGCACCACCCGGTCGCCCGCGCCGAGCCGGAACTCGTCGGCGGAGTACTCGGTGCCCTCGACCCAGCCGGTCGAGAAGGCGCCGTTGGGGAATGCCATCGGCTCGGCCGTCCCGTCGGCGCGCACCAGCGCCGCGTAGGAGTGACCCGCGTCGACGGCACGGCAGCGGCCGTCGGGATGCACCTCCACGCCGAGCGCGGTGATGAACCCGGCGGTGGCCACCTCGAAGCTCTGCCGCCGCGCGAAGTAGTCGCTGACCCCGGTCATGGAGCGCTCGATGGGAAGCCCCACGCGGACGGTGCCGTCAAGGTGCGTCACCGCGGCCGCCATCACCAGCCCGGCGCCGACACCCTTGCCCGCGACGTCGCCGATCACGGCCACCACGCGGCCGTCGGGCGCCTCGATGATGGAGAAGAAGTCGCCGCTCACGCACGTGTCCGCCGCGCGGCTGAACAGGCTCCACGAGACGTGCCCGCAGCGGCCCTCCTCCTTCGGCATCAGCCGCTGCTGCACCACGCGCGCCTGCTCGAGGTCTCCCGCCATCCGGCGCTGCTCGACCGCCACCAGCGCCGAGCCCGCCAGCCGGGCCACCAGGTTGGCGAACGGGATGGCGGCCGAGCCGGGCCGTCCGCCGGAACGGCGATCGGCGTAGAGGAGGTACCTCGTGACCCCCTGCCGCGACGCGACGGGCGCGCACACGGCGGCATTGGTGCCGATCATGCTCTCGGCGGCCCGGAACCGCAGGTCATCCTCCATCTGCACCATCTGCCCCGCCGCGCGGGCGGCGCCGAGCAGCGTGCGGCTGAGCGAACCGCCCTGCAGCGCGGCGGCATCGGGCGCCACGGCGACCGTCTCGTACCGCACCTCGCCGCCGTCCTCCACGGCCGCCACCACGGCGGCACGCTCGAAGTCGCGCGACTCCAGCAGCACCCGCACCGCCGCCGCGAGCACGGACTCCGCCGAGTCGGCGCCGCCGATGGCGTCGCTTGCCGCGGCGAGCTGCGAGAGGCGCAGCTCGGCCATGCGCTCGAGGTCCGCCGCCGGCACGCGGACCGCGCGCACGCTGTCGGCGTCGTCGGCGAAGCCGATCGTCTCGAACGCCTGCGACGTCGCGGCGCGGCCGAGGTCCACCTGGAATCCGTAGGGCCCGACCTGGATGATCGCACCGTGGCGCAGCGGCACCCAGACTCCCGCGGCGGCCAGCGCGCCGTCGATGATGGTGCCCGCCTTCCCGAGGCCCTGCATGCACCACGCGCCGTCGCGGACCGAGAGCTCCGCGTGCCGGCGCGACACCGAGGGGTCATTCAGCGGTACCTCGGGCGCCGGCCCGGACGCCGATGGCCGTCCCAGCACGACCACGGCTCCCGGCGCGGGAGCGTCCAGTTCCACCGGCTCACGGCCCGATCCGAGCCACTTCAGCCTGATTCGCCCGCTCGGGAGGTTGCTTGCCATGGGTTTGCAGCGCGCGGTCCGGAACGCGGGTCACGCCACGCCGGCCGGCGCAGGTTCGGGGGTGCCTTCGCGGGCCGGAGCCTTCGCGCGGCCCGGCGGCGCCTGGCCGAACGAGAGCTGCGCGACGGCGATCATGGTCTCGAGGCGGCCGAGCGTGTTCTCGCGCAGCGCGCCGAAGCCCATGTACGGGAACAGCGACAGGAGCGCTACCACCAGGCCGGAGGCGGTGGCCACCAGCGCCTCGGAGATGCCGCCCGACACCGCGCGCGGATCGACCATGGCCTGCCCGCTCGAGAGCAGGTCGAAGCTCGTGATGATGCCGGTCACGGTGCCCAGGATCCCCAGCATCGGCGCCGCGGTGATGATGGTCGACAGCGTCGCCATGAACCGGTCCATCCGGATGCGCTCGGTCTCCACGGCGCCGACCGCCACGGCATCGCTCGCGCCGTCGGCAAGGAGCGCGCGCGCGACCCGCGCGTACACCGACTCGGAGGTCTCCGACAGCGCCTGCGAACGCGACCGGTCCCCGCGGCGCATCGAGTCCATCAGCGCCACGAACCCGCGCCGCGCGGCCGGCCCGTTCTGGCGGATCCAGTAGAGGGCGCGCTCGAACGACAGCGCGATCGACACCACGCTCAGCGCCAGGAGCGGCCACATGACCGGTCCGCCCTTGTGCATGATGGACAGGAAGTGGTCGAGCATCGGATGACGGGCGCACGGCCCGAGGCCGGGAATCATACGGGTTCCGCTACACTCGAGGCGATGAGCGCTCTCCAGACGGCGGCACCGGACACGCAGCTCGTTTCCGAGGCCGAGGCCGCCCTCCAGATGGCCATCGAACGCCACATGCTGGCGCCGCGGCTGCGCGAGGCCATGCAGTACGCCACCCTCGGCGGCGGCAAGCGCGTGCGGCCGCTCCTCACGCTGCGCGCGTGCGAGGCGGTGGGCGGCGACCGCGCCGATGCCATGCCCGCGGCGATCGCGCTGGAGATGATCCACTGCTTCAGCCTGGTGCACGACGACCTGCCGGCCCTGGACAACGACGAACTTCGTCGCGGCCGCCCCACCACCCACCGGGCGCACGGCGAGGCGCTGGCGATCCTCGCGGGCGACGCGCTCACGTCGGTGGCGTTGGAGGTGGCGCTGGGCTCGCGCCGGCGCCCCGCGGACATCGCCCGCGAACTGGCGTCCGCCACCACGGCGATGATCGCCGGGCAGGTCTACGACACCCTCGGCGGCTTTCCCGGGACGCCCGACGCCGCGGCGAAGCTGCGCCTCATCCATGACAACAAGACCGGCGCGCTGATCCGCTGCGCATGCCGGATGGGCGCCCTCTGCGGAGGCGCCGACGAGTCACGGCTCGCGTCGCTCTCCCGCTACGGCGAGGCCATGGGCCTGATGTTCCAGGTGGTCGACGACATCCTCGACGAGACCCAGTCCACCGAGCACCTCGGCAAGGCGGCCGGCAAGGACCGGGACGCAGGGAAGATGACCTACCCGGGCGTGTTCGGCCTCGACGAGAGCCGCCGGCACGTGGAGCGCATGCTGTCGGAGGCGCTTGCCGCGCTGGCACCGCTCGGCGAGGCCGCGGACCCGCTCCGCGCCATGGCCAGCGCCTTGGCAACCAGAACTCGGTAGGACGACCGGGACCCGGCACGACGCCCGTGACCCGGTACACCCGAGGGACTCGATAACCACCCGGACTCGCTACAATGCCCCGTCACGCCTGGCCTTCCGTCCAGGCAGGGCGCGCCCCCGGCGGCGGCCCACCCCTCGCGAGATGCGCATGAAGATCCTCCCCACGATCAGCGGCCCGGCCGACCTCAAGAAGCTCACCGTCGACCAGCTGCCGCAGCTTGCGGACGAGGTGCGCGCGGCGATCTGCGAGCAGGTGGCGCGCTCGGGCGGGCACCTCGCGCCCAACCTCGGCGTGGTGGACCTGACCATCGCCATGCACTTCGTGTTCGACTTCGGGCACGACCGGCTCCTGTGGGACGTGGGCCACCAGTGCTACACGCACAAGCTCCTCACCGGCCGCCAGCACCTGCTGGGCAAGCTGCGCCAGCGCGGCGGCATGGCGGGCTTCCCCGAGCCGCGCGAGTCGAACTACGACCTCTTCTCCGTCGGCCACGCGGGCACCGGCATCTCGACCGCCGTCGGCGTGGCACGCGGCGACACCCTCGCCGGCGAGGGCTGGTCGCCGGAGAACGCCTCCGGCCGCCGGACCGCAGTGGTGATCGGCGACGCCAGCATCGTCAACGGCGTCGCCATGGAGGGCCTGAACAACGCGGGCGTCCTGCAGCGCCAGTTCATGGTGGTCCTCAACGACAACGGCATGTCCATCGCCAAGCCGCAGGGCGCGGTGGCCGCCTACTTCGACCGCTTCCGCATGAGCCATGGCTACGGCGAGTTCAAGCGCACCGCGCGCGAGTTCGCCCGCCACGTGCCCGGCGGCGGCAAGCTCAGCGAGCTCTACCACCGGCTCGGCGAGGTCTCCAAGTCGCTCGCGCACGAGGTGCACGAGAACGGCTGGTTCGAGCACTTCAACCTGGTGACCGTCGGCCCGGTCGACGGCCACGACATCAAGGCGCTCGTGGACGTCCTCAGCGAGGCCAAGGAGTTCGACCGCCCCATGGTCCTCCACGTGAAGACCGTGAAGGGCAAGGGCTTCGCCTTCGCCGAGAAGGACAGCTGCACGTTCCACTCCCCGAGCCCCTTCAGCATGCTCGACGACATGGAGAACGAGGGCTGCCGAGTGGAGCTGAAGAAGGGCGGCCGCTCGTTCACCGCCGCGTTCGGCGACGCGATGGCCGACCTGATGGCGCGCGACCCCAAGGTGGTTGCGTGCACGGCGGCCATGCCCGACGGCACCGGCATCGCCAAGGTGCTGCCCAGGTTCCCCGACCGCACCTGGGACACCGGGATCTGCGAGAGCCACGCCGCGGACATGATGTGCGGCCTCGCGAAGACGGGGTTCAAGCCCTTCTTCGCGGTGTACAGCACCTTCCTGCAGCGCGCGTTCGACCAGTGCTTCCAGGAGGCGTCGCTGCAGGGACTGCCGCTGCGCCTCTGCCTCGACCGCGCCGGCCTGGTGGGCGGCGACGGCGCCGTGCACCACGGCTTCTGCGACATCTCGATGCTCTCGGTGCTCCCGAACGCGGTCATCATCGGCGCGCTCGACGAGCCCAGCCTGAAGGCGGCGCTCGAGTTCATGGCCGGCCACGACGCGGGCCTCTCGAGCGTGCGCTACCCGCGCGAGTCGGTCAGCGACCGCTTCACCAAGCAGGCGTGCCCGCCCTTCGAGCTCGGCAAGGCGCGCGCCCTCATCACGCACCAGGCTCCCGACGTGGCGATCCTCGCCTTCGGGACCATGGCGCTCGAGAGCGCGGAGGCCATGGACCAGCTCGGCGAGTACAAGGTCAACCTGTACGACGCGCGCTTCGCGAAGCCGGTTGACGTCGCGCTGCTCAAGGACCTGCTCGGCCGGGGCATCCCGGTGGTGACGGTCGAGGACCACTCGATCCGCGGCGGCTTCGGCAGCTGCGTCCTCGAGGCGTGCAACGACCACGGGCTGGACGCGCGCCTCGTCACCCGCCTCGCCCTGCCCGACCACTGGATCCACCACGGCGAGCGCAAGGAGCAGCTCGTGGACGCGGGCCTCGACCCGGCCGCGATCGCCCGCGCCGTGCGCGCGTCGATCGAGCGGCACCCCGCGACGGTCCGCCCCAAGGGCGCGCCGCATCCCGTGACCGTCTCCTGACCCCGGCCCACCCGGAATCACCACGATGGCCATCCTCGTCATCCAGCATTCCAAGCTCAGCGACTCCGGGCACCTCGGCGCCGCGCTCCGCACGCACGGCCAGAAGGTCCGCACGGTCCGCATCGACCTCGGCGAGCAGCTGCCCCCCGACCTCGACGACGTCCACGGCGTGGTCAGCCTCGGCGGCCCGCAGTCGGCCAACGACGCGCACGCATCGGTTTCGCGCGCATGGGTTTCGCAGGAGCAGGCGCTGCTGCGCGAGGCGCACGCCGCGGGCATCCCGGTGCTCGGCCTGTGCCTCGGCGCGCAGATGCTCGCCAAGGCGCTCGGCGGCGAGGTGTCGCGCATGCCGTCGCCGGAGGTCGGCTGGGTGACGGTGAAGGCGGCGTCGATCGGCGTCGAGGACGTGCTGCATCCCGGCATCGGCTGGTCGCAGACGGTGTTCGCCTCCCACGGCGAGCACGTGAGCAAGCTGCCCGACGGCGCCACGCTCGTCATGAAGGGCACGGCGTGCCCGGTGCAGGCCTTCCGCGTGGGCGCCACCAGCTACGGGTTCCAGTACCACCCAGAGTGGACCCGCGAGACCATCCTCGCCGAGGTCGAGGGCTGGAAGGACGCGGAACTCCAGGCCGCCGGCACCGACAAGGGACGGCTGCGGCAGTCCACCGCCGAGCACTACCCGACCGCGGAGCGCAACGCGCGACGGCTCTTCGAGGCCGTCAACCTGGTGCTGTTCCCGGCATCGCGGCAGCAGCGCGGGCTGGTCGCGCCCGGCTGGATCCACCACTGATCGCACTCGGAAAGGCCCGGACGGGCCGATCGGCTCCGGCCGGCGGCTAGTTTGCGGCCATGGACGCACGCGACAACGCGGCGGCACGCGCCAGCGAAACGGCACGCGCCAGCGAAACGGCACGCGCCAGCGAAACGGCACGCGCCGGCGAAACGGCACGCGCCACCGCGGCGGCGCGCGCCACGCTCGCGCGCGCGGGCGAGGACGCGGCGGCACGCCACCTCGCGGAACGCGGCTACGCCATCCTCGAGCGCAACCTCGTCGTCGGCGACGATGAGGCCGACCTCGTGGCGCTGACCCCCGGCGGCGCGGTGGCCGTGGTGGAGGTGAAGACGCGCGCGGGCCCCTGGCACCCCGAGGACCGGGTGGATGCGGTGAAGCGGGCGCGGCTGGTGCGGCTCGCCGCCGCGCTCTCGGAGCGCGAGGCGTTCCGCGAGCGCCTGTTCCAGTTCGACGTGGTGGCCGTGTCCATGCCGCCGGGGCTCGGGGCGACGGTCACGCACTGGCCGCACGCCTTCGATGCCGGCGGCGCGCCGTGGTAGCCGGGTGCGGCGCGGGGCGAGCGGCTCAGCGGCCGCCCGGCGCGGAGGGCTTCTGGATCTGGCGAAGCGGGTCGAGGTAGCGCTCGCGGGCGATCTGCACCAGGCGCAGCTCCATCTTGGCGATGCTGTTCCCGAGCCAGCGCTTCTGCAGCGACTGGATGTAGCGCGCCTGCTCCATGCGCTCCTGGATGGCGTTGATCTCGCCGCGGAGCATCAGCTGGAGGTCCTGGTCGTAGATGGACACGCTCGGCGGCGTCTCGGTGCCGATCACCGAGTACCAGGCAACCGACGTGCGCTGCTCGACGGGGTCGGACACCTTGCCCGGGGCCAGCGGCGCGATGGCCCGCTGCAGGTCCTCGGTCAGGTCTTCCAGCTGCATGCGGCCGTCGCGCACGTTGACGTTGCGCCAGAACCCGTGCTCCGGCATGCCGACGGCGTCGGCGGCCTCCGTGAAGGTCTTGCCCTCGGCGAGGAGGCGCTTGACCTGCTCCACCTTCTCCGCCTGCGACTCCTTGCTCAGCCGGATGCGGCCGAGGCGGTAGACGGGGTCGGGCGAGTAGGCAGCGCGGCGCGTCGAGTACAGGCGCTCCACGTCGCGCCAGCTGACGACCACGCGCGGCTCCACCTTGCGCCGCAGGATGTCGCGCGTCAGCTCGGCGTTCTTGCGGAAGTTGACGAACTCCTCCACCGACATCTGCATCTCGTCGCGCAGCGCCTCCTCGGCGGAGGAGCGGGTGCCGCCGCGCTCCGCGATGGTGGTCTCCTGCAGGTCGCGCAGCCAGCTCAGGAGGCCCATCTTCATCTCGGGGCTCAGGCGGCTCTCCGCCTCCGCCAGGATGAGCTCCGACTCCACCTGCTGCCGGAACGCGTTGCGCACGATGGCATCGACCTGCTTGCGCGCGTTGTCGGGGTTGGGGTCCTGCGCGGCAAGCTGCACGGCTGCCTCGATCTGGCGGAAGATCTCCTCCGCGAAGATCGGTCGGCCGTTGATCTGCCCCACCAGGCTCTCGACCGGCCAGCGCTGCCCGACGCGGAGCGAGCGCTGGGAGCCCTCGTCCACGAGCTGGGTCTCGACCTTCTGCGAGGCCGGGTCGACCGCGGTGATCTCCTCGGCCTTGCGCTCGATGCGCGTGCCGTCGCCGAACTCCGTGACGTTGTCCACGGCGGTGACCGACGGCGGCTCGACGTCCGCGAGCGGCGTCGCCACCACCTCGGGCACGGGGCCCTCGATGGGGCGCGAGAAGTCGGCGACCCCGACGTCGCGAACCTGCTGCTCGTGCTCGGCGCCGCCCACGCAGCCCGGGGCGGCGAGGACGAGCAGGGCCACCGCAAGCGCGGCGATCGCTTTCCGTGGGGCATTGCCGCGGCAATTCATGCGAGCAGCAAGTGTACGGCGCATCGGTCCTATACTTTCCAATCCTCCCGGAAGGACCCGATGACCGACCCCGCCTCGCCCCACCCGTCCGACCAGCCCGCACCGAGCCTCCACGTGGACAGCGACTGGAAGGCACAGGCGGAGGCGGAGCGCGCGCGCCTCGCCGACAAGGAGGCCGCCCTGAACGCCCGAAGCGGCGCCGGCGGCCCCGACCAGCTGCCCCCCGCGGAGTTCCGCAGCCTCGTCGGCATGCTCGCCTCGCAGGCCGTGATGGGACTGGGCACGATGGCCGACCAGCAGGGCCGCGTGGTCGTTGACCTCGAGGGATCGCGGTTCGCGATCGACCTGCTCCAGGTCCTCGCCGACAAGACGAAGGGCAACCTGACCGCCGAGGAGCAAGGCGAGCTTGACGAGGTCGTGCGCGAGCTCAACATGCGCTTCGCCGCCATCACGCGCGCGGTGGCCGACCACATGTCCCGCGGCATGCCCGGAGGCGCCGCCCCCGCGGGCGTGACCCTCGCGCCCGCGCCGGCCGCCGCACCCAAGCCCGCCCCTGCCCCGGGCGCAAGCAAGCTGATCATCCCATGATCCACGGATCCGCCCGAGGAACGAACACGTGACCACCCTCCCCCACCACGATGCCGCGGCCTCGAAGCCCGGTTCGCCGCTCCAGAAGCACTACTTCCTGCTGCGCCGCCTGCACTCGCTGACGGGCATCGTGCCGATCGGCGTGTTCCTGTTCCCGCACCTCTTCACCAACAGCTCCATCATGTGGGCGCGCTGGACCAGCCCCACGTCCACGGTGCCGCCCGTCGAGCGCGGCATCCAGACCTTCCAGGAGGAGGTCGACTTCATCCATGGCCTGCCCTTCCTGACGCTGATCGAGGTGTTCGGCATCTGGATGCCGCTGGCCTTCCACGCGGTGTTCGGGGTGTGGTTCGCCTCGCAGGGCAAGGCCAACGTGCAGCGCTACGCCTACCAGGACAACTGGCGGTACGTCTGGCAGCGGCTCACCGGCTACGTGGCGTTCCTCTTCATCTTCATGCACGTCTCCAGCCTCCGCTGGGGATGGACGTACGGCGGGCTCTTCCCGTCCTTCGACGCCCACCAGGCCGCGTCGACCACCGCCGAGCACTTCCAGAACGGCTCGATGGGCCTGGCGATGGCGGCCTTCTACCTGGCCTGCGTCCTGGCCATCGTGTTCCACTTCGCCAACGGGCTGTGGACCGCGGGCATCACCTGGGGGCTGACCCTGAGCACCGGCGCCATGAAGCGCTGGGGCCAGGTCTGTGCCTCGGTCGGCATCGTCCTCGCGGTCGCGGGCGTGCTGAGCGTCTATGGTTTCTCGACCCTCGACATCGATGCCGCCAAGGCCGTCGAGGGCCGCCGCACCGCCGTCGAGCCCATGGCCGCGCCGGCGACCGCCGCGCCAACCGAGTTCCGCTGAACCCCCCGCACCCACACGAACCAACCCATGAGCACCAAGTCCCAGCGCGTCATCATCGTCGGCGGAGGCCTCGCGGGCCTCGCCGGCGCCGTCAAGTGCGCGGAGCTCGGCCTGCAGGTCGACCTCTTCAGCGTCGTTCCCGTGAAGCGCAGCCACTCGGTGTGCGCACAGGGCGGCATCAACGCCTGCAACGACGTGGCGCGCCAGCAGGGCTTCAGCGAGTGGGAGCACTTCCAGGAGACCGTCTACGGCGGCGACTTCCTGGCGCAGCAGCCGCCGGTCTACGAGATGGCGCACTGGGCGCCGCGCGTGATCGACCTCTTCGACCGCATGGGCGTGCCCTTCAACCGCACCAGCGAGGGCCGGCACGACCTGCGCCTGTTCGGCGGCTCGCTCTACAAGCGCACCCACTTCGCGGGCGCCACCACCGGGCAGCAGCTCCTCTATGCGCTCGACGAGCAGGCGCGCCGCGCCACCGACGAGGGCAAGGTCACCCAGTGGATCCACTGGGAGTTCCTGCGGCCGATCGTGGATGCCGACGGCGTGTGCCGCGGGATCGTGGCCCAGGACCAGCGCACCATGCAGGTGCGTGCGTTCCGCGCCGACGCGGTGGCCATGGCCAACGGCGGCCTCGGCCTGGTCTTCGGCAAGAGCACCAACAGCATCATGTGCAACGGCGCGGCCACGGGCCGCTGCTACCGGCACGGCGTGGTGTTCGCCAACAGCGAGTTCGTGCAGGTGCACCCGACGGCCATCCCCGGCGCGGACAAGCTGCGCCTCATGTCCGAGAGCGCCCGCGGCGAGGGCGGCCGGGTCTGGGTGCCGCGCAGGAAGGGCGAGACCCGCGACCCGAGGCAGATCCCCGACGCCGAGCGCTACTACTTCCTCGAGGAGCGCTACCCGTCCTACGGCAACCTCGTGCCCCGCGACATCGCCACGCGCGAGATCTTCAGCGTGTGCGTCGATGACGGCCTGGGCGTGGGCGGCAAGCGGCAGGTCTACCTCGACCTCTCGCACCTCGACCGCGACTACATCGAGCGCAAGCTCGGCGGCATCATCGAGATCTACCGGAAGTTCGCGGGCGAGGACCCCGCCGAGGTGCCCATGCGCATCTTCCCGGGCGTCCACTACTCGATGGGCGGCATGTACGTCCGCTACGAGGCGAAGCCCGACATGAAGGGCATCGTCCAGGGCGACCCGAAGAACCTGATGACCAACGTCGAGGGCCTCTACGCCCTCGGCGAGTGCAACTACCAGTACCACGGCGCAAACCGCCTCGGCGCCAACGCCCTGCTCTCCTGCACCTTCGACGGCCTCTTCGGCGGCTTCTCGATCGTCAACTACGCGCGCACCAACGCATCGCGCGCCGAGGCGCCGGCATCGCTCTACGACGACGCGGTGAAGGCCGAGGAGTCCTCCGCGCGCCGGCTCACGGAGTCGCAGGGCACGGAGAACCCCTACGCCATCGGCCACGAGCTCGGCGAGGAGATGACCGAGGCGAGCACCGTGGTGAAGACGGGCGAGCGCCTCGCCAAGGCGCGGCGCAACCTCGACGCGCTGCGGGAGCGCTACGCGCGCATCGGCCTCAGCGACACGGGCACGTGGACCAACCAGAACCTGGTCTACGCGCGCGCGCTCGGCGACATGCTGGTGCTCGCCGACGCCATGCTCGCCTGCGGCGACGCCCGCAAGGAGAGCCGCGGCAGCCACTACCGCGCGGACTTCCCCGAGCGCAACGACGCCGAGTTCATGAAGACCTCGATGGCGCGGTTCGACCCTGCCACGCAGCGCTGCACCGTGGGCTGGGAGACGGTCGAGGCGCCGCTCGTGGCTCCGCGCGCGCGAACCTACGGCAAGAAGGACGGCGAGGCAGGCGGCAAGAAGGACGGCGCCGCGGCCGGCAAGGGGAAGGCGACGGCCGGCGCGCACTGACGCGCGGGACACCGCTAGCATCCGGCGCGTGGCCAGCACGCCCGCACCGATCGACGTCGCCGAGGTCGCCAAGCGCCTCTACCGCGGCGGCGGCACGGTCGCGCGGCTGATGCAGCACCATCGCCATCGCATCGCGCCCGTCGCGGAGCTCGTCCGGTCCGTCCCGGCCGGGTCACGCGTCCTCGATGCCGGCTGCGGGGGCGGCTTGCTCCTCAACTGCCTGGCCGCGGCCGGGAAGCTCCGCGCAGGGCACGGCTTCGACTCGTCGGGCGTCGCCATCGAGGCTGCCACCGCGGCGGCGCGGCGCCTGCAGGAACTCGGCGCGCGCACCGTACCGAAGTTCGAGCGTCGCCCCGTTGAGGCGGACTTCCCGGCCGGCACCTTCGACGCCGTCTGCCTGATCGACGTGCTGCACCACGTGCCGCCCGAGGCGCAGGAGCAGGCGTTCAAGGATGCGGCGTCGCGCGTGGCTTCCGGCGGGATCCTCCTCTACAAGGACATGTGCGACGCGCCGGCCTGGCGGGCCGGGATGAATAGACTGCACGACCTCGTCATGGCGCGGCAGTGGATCCGGTACGTCCCGATCGAGTCCGCCGACCGGTGGGCGGGCGAGTGCGGCCTGTCGGTCGAGCGGGCGGAGTGGATCACGATGCTCTGGTACGGGCACGAGCTGCGCGTCTACCGGCGCGCCGGGAGCGCCGCGTGACGGCGGGCCCGCGCCGCGACCGGCTCGTCGCCGCGGCCGTCGCCGGCGCCGCACTCGCGGTTCCCGCTGCCCTGCTCGTCGTGACGGGCGCCGACGCGGGGCGCGCCGCCTGGGACGCGGGGCTCTACCACGAACGCGTCATCCGTTCGTTCATCGAGCAGTTCCCCGCGATCGACGCACGCAACCCGCTCACGACCACGACGCCCGGCTACCACGTCGTGCTCGCCGCGTTCGGCGCGGCGGTCTCGGACGCTCCGCTCACGCTCCGCCTCGCGGCGGTCGCCGTCGGGACCTCGTTCGTCGCGTTTGTCGCGGCGTGGTGCGCGGGGCTCCGCGGCGCCGCGCAGGGAACGCTGCTTGCGCTCCCGCTCGCGTGCAGCCTCTACGTCGTCGGGTCCGCCGCCTGGCCGCTGCCCGACGACGCCGCGTGGCTGCTGGTCGCGACGACACTCGCCGCGTGCCTCCGCGTGCCGGTCACCCCCCTCCGCTCCGCCGCGATCGGCCTGTCGTTCCTGGCGCTGGTGCTCGTGCGGCAGGTGCACCTGTGGGCAGCGCTTCCCGCGGTCGTGGCATGCGCCTGGCCTTCCGATGCCGGGAACACACGGTCGCCGGGCCGGCGCGCCTTGGCGGCGTTGGCCGTCGTCGCGCCCGCGTTCGCGGCGGTCGCGGCGTTCGTGATCGCCTGGGGCGGGCTCGTCCCGCCTCGGTTCCAGTCCGACGTGACCGGCATCAACCCCGCGACGCCGGCCTTCGTGCTGCTCCAGTTCGCGGTCGCCGGTGTCACGTACTTCCCGTGGCTTGGCCCGGCGATCGCCGGGGCGTGGGCACGCCGCAGGGGAACGCTCCTTGCCGCCGCCGCGGTCGGCCTCGCCGTGGCGGCGATCCCCGCCACGACGACCGATGCGACGGCCGGACGCTCGTCCGGCTGGTGGAACGTGCTCGCATCGATCCCCGCAATCGCCGGACGAACGAACCCGGCCATGCTCCTCCTTGCGCCGGTAGGCGCAGCCCTGCTCGCCGGCGGGCTCCTCTCGCTCGCGCCGCGCCCGCGCGCGGTGCTCGCCGCGGCGCTCGTCGGCTTCGTGGCCGCGGTCACCGCCACCCACTACAGCTGGCAGCGGTACCACGAACCATTCGTGCTGCTCTTCCTCGCGATGCTATCGGCGATGCAGCCCGCCCCCGAACGCGCGCGCCGCGCGAGCGGCGTGGCGATGCTGGTCGCGATCGGCACGCTCTGCGCCCTGCTCTGGGCGATCACCTGGCGCGGGCTGCAGGGCGACCCGGTCGACCGCGCGCGGCAACCGGTCCCCGAGCACCTGATGCCGGGCGAGCACTTCGCGCCGGCGCCGGGAATTCAGTCGAACACCGTGCCGATCCCGTCCGCGACCGGCGGCCAGTAGAGCACCGCCAGCACGCCCACCGCGAAGAGCACCGTCGCCACGCGCGCCGAGCGGTCGGCGACCACCGCCGCGACGGGGCTGTCCGCCCGCCCCGAGTTCGCGCGGAGATACAGCCGGTGGATCACGATCAGCACCAGCGGCGCAAGCAGCGCAAAGCCCGTGGCGCGCACGCCGAAGATGTGCCGGGCGTGGTCGCTCAGGGCGTACACCAGGTACGACATCATCGACACCGCGCCGGTCACGGCGAGCAGCCAGTTGAGGTCCTCCGCGCTGTCGTAGCCGGCACGGGGCTTCCAGCCGGTGTCACGCCCCGCGGCGCGCGCCAGTTCCGCCGCGCGCAGGTCGCCGA
>Ga0194118_10002487_pt1 | contig 23259 bp, 29 predicted proteins | sample TA2MahsurfametaG_2_FD_148662 | JGI IMG/M metagenome (GOLD analysis project Ga0194118, IMG submission 148662) | Freshwater microbial communities from Lake Tanganyika, Tanzania - TA2015013 Mahale N5 surface | ecosystem: Environmental > Aquatic > Freshwater > Lake | place: Tanzania: Lake...
CATACAATAGTCTATAGCCGTTAATTGGAACACCGCCTGACTCTAAGCCTTGTGTCCATTGAAGCGTGATATGGGTCGCTGTTGTTTCGGCCTAAACCCCTACGAAGTTTAGAGGCTTATCGGGCATTCTTAACAGGTAAACACCTCGAGCGATGTTAGAATCCTATGAGTTTCCGACTGCATTCCTTGCAATCACCTTTACTTTCAGTTCTGTTCCCCAAGCAAGGTTGAACGGCTCAGCGATAAACTCATTCTTTGCAATTAAGCATGAACCAAACGCAATTGTGTTTGCATCAAACCCATTACAACCGGTGGTCTCCCTTTCGAACGTAACACCATCGCTTGTCATCACCATCACCAAGTATTAGAGTATAGCACTGCCTTGATCAGCTGGTATTTCCCAGTTCACCTAAATGTGGTCATCTAACAGGGTGATCTCGCAATTAGTCGGAGCATCGGGATATTAGGCCAAGTATGCTTTAAGCACATTTGAATCAGGGCTTTTGCCTACCTTATTGGTGGCCAGAACCTTAAATTTGTACCTCTAACCAGTCTAGAGACCTAGTATAGGCTGCGTGATGTATGAGGGTACCGTTAAAGTATCAGAAATCAGCCTGAACTCACTCGATCCATCTTCTGTGTAGTATAGCGAGTAGTTGATTATCGGCTCTCCACCTGTTGTCGCGAGCGTCCAAGACAAAGCTAATGCCGTCTATGTTGTGATTGAAAAATCATTTATGAGGACTGGTTAAGCTGGCACGAGTACCAGGATCGTATTAGAATTAATGGGTGAGTCGTTTGAATCGCCATTTGCGCTTGTCGCAATTACTTTTATTCGCATCGTGCTTCCCTGAACGAGATTATGAGGGGAGGCGAGTAAGTTAACCATTGGGATCTGGCAAGTGTACGCAAAAGCAATCGCTGAGTTTTTTCCATCACAGCTCTTCTTCTCCTCCGCATAAGATGTGCCATCGATTGTGATGATCATTATCTTATAGCCTGTAATCGGTACTCCATTAGTACCAGAGATTTGCCAGCCTATGATAACCTTGTCCACGGAAACTTGTGCGGATGGTTGGACTGGTGCATTTGGCGCCAAACCTGCAGTGACTGTTACTTGGTCAGAATAGCTTGAAGAGCTAAAGATATTTCTGGATTTCATTCTGAAAGTGTATTGTGAGCCTTGGACTGTCGGACTGTAAGTGTACTGGGTAGCAGTGATGTCTGACTTTAGCAAAGTCCACACCTCACCTAGCTTAATTTCGAGTCTATAGTCAATAATTGGCGAGCCTGCATCATAGGGCACCGGCCATCCCAACACAACCGTGGAAGAAGTAAGTGGATTCGGTACAATATTAAATTAAGGTGCGCTAGGGGTCGACATGATCATGCCTCCTTTGCCAATCGCAGGATTAGAGAGACCATAGGAATTCTAGGCTCTCACATCGACAGTCACATCGGTGCCCCACAGAATATTGTAAGGTGCTGCCATCAGTCTCGCCGTTGGTACTGTGCATGTTCTAGCGCTGAAAATGATAGTTTCAGAAGCATCACAGTCAATCAACTCGAAGTAGTAATTGAGATCTGCGCCTTAGAATTTTACAACGTAGGCTGTGATCGCAGTCTTGTAATCATAAGGCTACGTCCATGTCACTATGATGTTATTGCCTGAGACTTATGTGGCTGCGGGTGTCGGAGCGTCAGGAACCTAAGAAGCTCTGATCTGGATTCTTGCTGACTCAGACGAATAACCCCAAGAGTTTCTGGCTTCTACCGTGAATGTATAGGTAGTACCGACCGTGAGGCCTGTCACTGTAAAAGATTTTTCAACGATATTTGATTGATAAGTCGTCCATGTGCCTGTACCTAAATCATACCTGACACGATAGTCGATTACTGTAGTGCCGCCATTTGATTCCCCATCGACCCAAGTTAGTCCAACTTGACTGGCTGAGGTAACCAAAGCATTATTCTAAACGATTGGTGCATCAGGATTAGTTAAAATGATGGCTCCATTTCCGATCTCTGACTAAAGTGAGCTGCCTCTGACATTAGTTGCAACAACGCGTGCTTAGATACTTGATCCCCAGGTAAGTTCCAACGGCTCCTGCGTGAAATAGACTGAAGGAATCGTGCACCTGAGAGCAGCTATTATCGCTGTGCTGGCTCCATCACACACAGTTCTATCCTCCACATAGGCGCCCTAAGCATCACGGAAACTTATCGAATAGCTACTTATTGCGACACCGCCATGGTAGGGAGCTGACCACTCGACTACTGTATTGAGACCGCTGATATTTATCGTGGGAGCTGCAGGTTTATCAGGCACTTACACAGCTCTAATCGCGATCTCAGTTGACAAGGGACTGGTTCCAGCTGAATTGCGAGCTTACACCCTAAATTTGTAGAGGGCGCCCTCCACTAGAGTAACCGTGGTTTAGTAGGTCTGAGTCAAATGATTCGCAGTAAGCACTACATAAGTTGAGGAGGCCTGATCGTAGGAGACAGTGTAGTCGATAATAGCAGAGCCACCGTTCGTAAAACCTCGGTCCCAGGAGAACACGATCTTGCTCACTGTGGTCGTCTCCAGCATCTTAAGATTAGTTGGCGCGGATGGAACTACTATAATCACGGCGCCTCTACCATCATAAGAAACCTCAGAATCGCCATAAGCATTAATAGCGTACACTCTCACGATTACAGCATCACCTTATACAAGGTTGAACGGTGCCGCAATCAGAACTGTGTGGGGAATCCTGCACTTGGTCTGAGTGATTGCTGCAAAAGATTTGCCATCGCAATTCGTCTTTTCCTCCGTGTATGAGCCATCTTTTTAGCGAATTTCAATTCTGTACGCTGTTATTGGGGATGCGTTGGCAACAGGTACAGTCCAGAACACATTTATATCGCCTGCGAGGTTAGTTGTAAATGGTGTTGCCACTTAGTCTGGAACAGTGGCCATCAACAATTAGAGTGGGGTCGACAGATCACTGTAGCCATAGGAGTTGCGAGCTTCGACTTTAAACACATAGGTTTTGCCGTTTGTTAACCCTTGAACTAGGAAGTTTCTCTCTCTTATCTGACTCTTTAAAGTTGTGAAGACACCTGTGGACTAATCGTAAGTTATTCGGTAGTCGATGATCGGGGCACCACCTGTGAAGGGCTCTTCCCATTGAAGGCTAAACGATGTTGGAGTTCTTAGTGCACGATTTTCTGTGAGTATAGGAGCATCAGGCTTCTTTCTTATGAAGACAGCAGTTGAAATGGCAGAATCGAGCGAGTCACCATATATGTTGTAAGCCAAAACTTTAGTCTGGATTGTAGAGCCCCAAGGCAAACTTAAAGGACTCTGAGTGAAGACATTTGTGGGAATAGTACAAGTTAGGGCAGACACGATAGCAGGGCTCGAGCCATCACAGTGAGTCTTTTCCTCCTTGTAGGAGCCGTCATTTGCGAGGAACAGGATTTTGTAACCAAGTAAAGGACTTCCACGATTATAGACGGCTGTCCACGTTATAGTAATTACATCGGGAACAAAAATAACGGTGGGTAGAGGCACTGTGTCAGGAATCTGGGCTGCAAGAATCACTACTGTTTCTGAGTATGGTCCATATTGCACAGCGTTCCTTGCCCTCACCTTAAACTTGTAACTTTGTCCTGTCGTAACTCCAGAAGCCGTATAAAAGGTATTTGTGACACCATCGGCTAATATCTCGAAGTCGTCGTCAACAAGTGCATACTCGATAGAGTAGTCGATGATTGGAGTACCGCCATTTTCTTATGAAGCTGGCCACTTAATCGTAATTTGATTTGAGCCAGTTCTCGCAACGTCGTTCGTCACAATCGGTGCAGTTGGGACAGTCAAAATGACTGCTCCGTTGCCCTCACGGTATGCAGATGCCCCGTAAATATTGGTCGCAGTCACTCTGGCAAATATGCTTGAGCCGTATGGTAAATTATACGGGGCGGCCAGCAGAGTTGTGATCGGAACAGAGCAAGTCGATTGAGTTAAAACACTAGCTTTGTCTTCTTTACAATTAACGAATTCGGTAGTGAAGGTTACACCATCCGATTCTCGAATTTGGACGAGGTATGCCGTGATGGGTGAGCCACGATCGTCACATTTCCAAGAGATCACTACAACGTTATCACCAACGATTGTCTGAACGATTTGTGGCTGATCTGGCTTCTGAGCTGCCAACACCTCGAGCGTTGTTGATGGGAGACTGAATCCGACTGTGTTGCGAGAACGTACCTAGAACTTGTAGACACGCCCTTAGCTTAATGGAATCGTCGTCTTATAATATTAGTCAGTTATTTCAGAGGCTAGCACTGCATAGCTTCCATCCAGCAACTCGTAGTCAACTCTATAATCGATTACTGGAGTGCCACCGTTGTTGGTGCCATCCTGCCATGTGAACCTGATTTCAGTTGCTGATGTGACAGAAGCGTCGTTAGTGACGAATCTGGGTCCGAATGGCACCAATTATATCACAGCTCCACTGCCAAGAGCTGACAGATCGGATGTTCCATAGGCATTTGTCGCTGAAATCTATATCTTTACACTATCGCCTTGCTCAAGAAGGTATGGAGTTGCTGTTAAAGTTGACAGTGGAATAGAGCATTGCGTCTCTGAGAGCACACTAGCATCATTTCCCTTACAGAAATTAAGATCTATATTGAAAGTCAGATCTTTCTTCTGTATCAGAACAGAATACCTCGTGATGGGAAGGCCGTTTTCTTAGGGCGCACTCCAGTCAAACTTTACTATATCGTTGACGTTTTTTGTCGTAGGTAGCGATGGCGTTGAGGGTCTTGATGCACAGAGAATAGTGACGGCAGTGGAGGGGAGGGAATAGTAGACATAGTTTCTTGCCTCAACCCTGAATTTGTAAGATAATCCTGCCGTCAGCCCTGTTACAGTGTATGATTTAGTTAATACATTTGAAGCAATCACTGTATAAACATCGTTAGCCATGGCCTCACTTATTCTGTAGTCAATAATTGTATCACCTCCATTGAACAATCCGTCTTCCCATGTAAGCGAAATCGAAGTTGCAGATCTTAGTGATGCGTTTTCGACGACGTTTCTTGGCTAATCAGGGTTCGTCATTAGAACTCCACCATTTCCGACAGGCGAAACACCTGATTATCCGAAAGCATTTGTCGCTTTAACGGTCGCATATATGAAATTGCCATAAACATGGTTAAATGGAGAGGTTAGGAGCACCGATACAGGCACCATGCACTGTCTCGCTGACCTAATTGTTGGGTCAGTTCCGTCACAGCTAGGCGTCATTGCATATGTGATATCATCTGAATTCTGTATTAAAATCTCATATGATGTTATGGGTGAGCCATTATCAAAGGGCGCTGTCCATGTAATCAAGATATTGGTGCCGCTGACAGAGGTAACAGGCGCGATCGGTGGATCTGGAGTCTGAGCTGCGAGAATAGCAACTGAATCAGAGAATAAACTCGGTCCAAATGCATTACGTGATTGTACTTTGAAAACGTAGGTTTTTCCTGGAGTCACCTGAGTGACAGAGTAAGACTGGGTTGTGACAGCTGATGCGAGCACTGTGAAAACATTAGTGCCAAGCCCGGAGTCATATGAGACTATGTAGTCGATGACAGGAGTTCCACCGTCCTCAGCGCCGTTGTTCCAAACTATCGTGATAGTCTTACCGCTTGAGCGATTAATATCGTTGGCTAAATTGAAGGGGGCATCAGGTTTCGTCAACATTTGGGTGCCAGCGTTTTTCTCCGAAAACACTGAGGTTCCTTTGACATTCGTAGCCGCAACTCTAGCATAAATAAGATTTCCCCAAGTAAGTGAATATGGTGCTACTCTCAGAGCACTCAGTGGAATCTTGCACAATAGAGTTGATACGATCGATGATTAACTGCCATCACAAGTGGCTTTATACTCAGAGAAGTAGGCGCCATCAAAGTGCCTAATCTCAATAATATAGCTCGTTATTACTGAGCCTCCGTTGTAAGGAGCCGTCATTTAAACTGTCATCTCGATATCTTGATTCATTGTCAAAGTCGGTGCCGCTGGTTTATCAGGAGACTAAGCTGCCAAGATGGAGACTGTCGGCGAGAAATTGCTGAAGCCAACCGAGTTTCTTGACTTAACCTAAAAGCCATAGGTTACTCCTGCTGTCAAACCTGTCACAGTGAATGCCTTACTGACGAGGCCAGATTGAAGTATAGTGAATGATGCGCCGTTACCCTAATCATACCAAACTTAATAGTCAAGCACAGCTGTTCCACCATTTGAAATTCCATCTGTCCACTGGAGACCTATTTAATTTTTCAACGTCACTGTTGTATCATCGGCCAAAGTCAGTGGCGCATCTGGCACAAACACTATAACAGCACCTTTGCCTTCCAATGACATGCCTGAGCTGCCATATGCATTTGTTGCGATGAACTTAGCGATGACATCATCGCCGAGGTTCAAGCTGAAAGGAGCTGTTGTCAGCTTGTGGAGAGGAATCGTGCAATAGGCTTAATTCACAATTGCAATATTGTCACCATTACAACTGGTAAGCTCTTAAGCAAAGACCCCATCATTCTACTTAATGTAAATCGAGTAGGACTAGATTGCGAGACCGTTACTTGCTGGCGGCGTCAAAGTCACAATGACGTTATTGACCGAAACAGAAGTGACAGGTGCTATTGGCGTCGATGGGAATGTTGCACACAATATCGACCTTGACAGAGAGTATGAGCTGTAACCGTATGAGTTCCTAGCCTCAACTTTAAATTGGTAGGTCTGTCCAGCTGTTAGACCCGTGGCTGTGTAGAACCTATTGGTTATGCCAGATGCAAGGATAATCCAAGTCTCCGTCGATTGATCAGTGCTTAATCTGTAGTCGAGCACTGGAGCACCACCATTTGCGGTGCCCAGCTCCCACGATAATGTTATGGAGGTTGCTGATCTCGATGCAATCGTCTCAGCGAGATTGACCGGTGCATCTGGATTGGTTAATATAATTGCCCCGTTTCCAACAGCTGACTCCAAAGAATCACCGTAAAGATTGTAAGCGACGACTTTCGCGTAGACACCAGATCCCCATGGCAGCTGGAACACGCCTGCTCTCAGTGTCGTTATGGGTACTGTGCAGGAGGTGCTTGCGATAATTGCAGCTTTAGATCCATCACAACTAGTTGCAGATATAAAGAAAATTTAGCCATCGGATCTCCCTATGTATATCATGTATCCCAGAATTACAGAGCCTTAATTATAAGGTTCGTTCCAATCTATGATAACATTAGAACCACTAATCGTCGTTGTTGGAGCTTCGGGAGCATCTGGCTCTTCAGCCGCCAGTATATTAGCAAAAGCTGAGTAATCACTATAGCCAACTAAATTTCTTGCCTGGACTCTCAAACTATAGACGATTCCTGCAGTTAGGCCTGTCACAGTGAATTACGTGGCGATGATTCCAGTTTTTACGATCTGAATAGTCTTTGCAGAATCCTAAACAGTCACAGCATAATCGATTATGGGACTTCCTCCGTTTGCTGAGGCTAGCCAACTCAAACCAATCTATGAGCCAGTTGTAATCTCAGCCACATTTGCTAAGTCGGAGGGAGGGTTAGGGGTTGTCAATATTATGGCTCCATTACCCACATCTGACGCTTAAGAATTGCCAACAACGTTAATTGCGACTACTTTAGCATGAATACTCTGTCCCCAATCAATCAAGTACGGAGTATTTCTCAGGGTTGTGACTGGCACCGAACACTGTTTATTAGCTATGATAGTCTGATCCATTCCATAACAGTTCGTCACATCTTCACTGAAAGTAATACCATCTGACTGCCTAATCGTAATAAAGTAGCCGATAATTGAAGAGCTGCCATCTTCAGGAATCTACCAAGAGATCACAACATTTGCGCCAGAAACTCTTGTAACGGGAGCGTTGGGTTTATCTGGAACAACGGCCGCTATTACGCTGAGCTCTTAGGACAAAAGTGAATATCCAACCGAGTTTCTAGCCTATACTTTGAATTTATATGTGCGACCAGGTGTTATCGTCACTGCCGTAGTGTATGACCTCGTGAGTACGCCTGTTATGAGCTCAATATAGTTTCCGATCGACTAATCATAAATTATTCTGTAGTCAACTATGGTAGCTCCGCCATCTGATGCTCCGTCATCCCATGTGAAGCCAATGACGGTCTTACCCGTAATCGCAAAATTGTTTTTTAAGTTAAGAGGATAATCGGGGACCAGCTAAATCAAAGCTCCGCTGCCGACTTCAGATATAACACTCGTACCATAGCCATTAGTAGCCGTAACTTTTATATTGACACTGTAGCCCTTTAAAAGCAAGAATGGCGCATTAGTGAGCTGACTGATTGACACAATGCACTGTGTGTCTATTATAACACTTTGGGAGGATCCGTCACAGACTGTTGCATCAACAGCGTAGACTTAATCGGCTTTGCGAATCTGGACCTCATACTTAATTATAGTAAGTCCGTTTGCTGCTGGTGCATTCCAATCAAATATGATCTTCGATCCTGAGACTGTTGTCGTGGGTCTTTCAATCTTGCTTGGCACAGTTGCGCAAAGAATAGTAACTTAGCTACTGTATTCACTGTAGCCGAATCCATTCTCTGCCTCCACTCTAAACGTGTATTTCAAGCCAGCAATAAGACCTGTCGCAGTGTATGAAGTACCAACTATATCATCGGCGATCACAGACCACACACCAAGAGCCCCATCTGAATTGACTCTATAGCCCGACACAGTTGAGCCTCCGTTTGTGGCTCCTGCAGTCCAACTGAAAGTTATGGATGTAGCAGATCTAGCAGAAGCAGTCTCAATTAAGGAGACTGGTGCATCAGCATAAGTTATTATAACAGCTCCGTTGCCAGCATCTGATAACTCTGAGTCACCATACGAGTTAAAAGCCAAAACTTTAACAAAAACACCTGCACCCCAAGGCAAATTAAATGGAGCATCTCGTAAAGTGGAGACTTTAATTGTGCACTGCGTATCACTAATTATTGTCTGCGAAGTTGTACCATCACAATTATCTAGCTCGAGCGTAAAGGTCACACCATCGTTTTGACGAACAAAGATTCTGTAGCCTTTAATCGGCGAACCTCCAGCATCAGGTGCCACCCAATCGATAAGTACTGTCTCCCTCTGGAATGTAGTTGTGGGTGGCGCAGGCTTAGCTGGTACTTTAGCTGCCGTAATCAGAACTTCTTGTGAGAAGTCACTATACCCAAAATTATTCCTCGCTTGAACCTTAAATCCATACGTGTGTCCAGATAACATATTAATCACGGTGTAGGTCTTCGCTGTAACTCCGATTTCAAGAGTTGTGTACTCACCACCGTTGTCCGCATAGCTAATCTTGTAGTCAAGCACGGGTGTGCCACCATCTTGTGCACCGTCGAGCCACGTAAACCCAATCTGCGTATCTTTTGTCACTAGAGGCAAGTCAGCTAACGAAACGGGAGCATCTGGAACTCTAATAATTCTAACACCTGTACCATGTTCTGAAACAAGCGAATCACCTTTAATATTAGTTGCAATTATCTTCGCATATACTTGTGATCCCCAGGCAAGATTGAAAGGAGCTTATGTTAGTAGAGTATTAGCGATTGTACAAGTGCGTGTGCTGATTGTAGAAGTTAGCGAGCCATCACACAGTCTTGCATCATATGTGAATGTCACATCATCGCTCTGTCTAATCATAATCTGGTACGATGTAATAGCACTACCGCCATTATAGGGCAAGCTCCACGTGACTACGATTGTCGATTCAGATGTAGAGAGAACTGGAGGGACTGGCTTATCAGGTGGTTATGCCGCCAAAATTGTCACTGCAGTGGACAGCACACTGTGCCCGACTGAGTTGCGGGCTTCCACTTTGAATCTATAAGTGGCACCTGGCGTTAGCATCACTGTAGTCGTGTAATCTTAATCAACAACACCACTAGCCAAGTTTATGTAAATGCCAGTCGATTGATCATATGAGACTCTATAGTCGATGATAGGCGAGCCGCCTGTCGATATACCATTGTTCCACCTGATGCCTATTTTTGATGCTGATGTCACAAAGGTGTTATCTCTTAACCCGACCGGAGCAGATGGTACCAGCAAGATAATGGCTCCATTTGCGGCTTCGGATTCTTTAGAATCACCATAGTAATTTTTAGCCACTACTTTAGCGTAAACACTATCACCAAGTGTTAGTGAATAAGGTGAAGTTGTCAAGACACTCAGTGGAACTGTGCACCTGAGCGAAGAAATTATACCTGGTTATGAGCCATCACAGTGAGTCATCTATTGGGAGAAAAAACCATTAGATTGTCCAATAGTGATTCGGTACATCGTTATTGGTGAACCATTTGCTGACGGGGCAAACCACTCAATAATCATATTGCTGTCAATTACAAAGGTGTTCGGAGCGGTCGGCTGCTCTGGCTTGAAACCTGCGACGAGAGTAAGAACCTAGGAGTCTAAAGATAGGTCGAAGGAATTTCGGGCCTATAACTTAAATTTGTAAGTTAAACCGCTCGTTAAGCCTGTTACGAGATATGATGAATCCAGGATGTTTGATTTTAGGACTATAAATGATGCGCCATCGGTTGAAGCATCATAACTGAGCTGGTAGTCTAGGACAGTGGAGCCCCCATTATTCGAAGCCTAAGTCCATTCTAGTCCTAACATGGTTGCCTATCTCAAACTATAGTTCTCTTGAAGATTAACTGGTGCATCAGGACTTTAGATTATTTTAGCTCCATTTCCAGCATCTGACTCATCAGATGACCCGTACACATTTATTGCAGTAACTTTAACATAAACATCATTGCCGTATGCAATAGAGTAAGGCGCCATCACTAGAGCCTAAACGGGCACTTAACACGTGAGTGTAGGATTGGTGGTCATCTTGCAATTTGTTGTGTCTTCAGAGTAGCTTGTGCCATCAGCATGCTATATTAAAACTTGATAGCCTGTTATTGGAGAGCCCTGATTGAATGGAGCGGTCCACTAAACTAGCACATAAGTTCGCATGAACGTTGTAGAGGGCACATTAGGCTTGTCAGGTCTCTAAGCTGCAAGGATTGCTACCTCAGATGAATAGTCGCTAAATCCATAGGCATTCCTAGATTCAACTTTAAACTTGTAAGTCAAGCCGACTTTTAGCCCGGTCACTGTAAAAGATAAGCCAGTTATACCTTTTGCTACAGTAATGTAAACACTTTAAGCCTAGTCAGACCATACTCTATAGTCTAGAACAGCTGTGCCACCGTCTTCTGCCCCTTTGGCCCATAGGAGTCCAATCTGTTTACCAGTCGTGACAGCAGGAACATTTTACAAGCTGAGAGGTGCATCAGGTTAAGTCAAAATTATCGCTCCGTTACCTGAGGCCGACTACGTGGAGGAGCCATAGAAATTGATTGCTGAGACTCGAGCGAAGATACTTGATCCCCACATTAAATTAAATGGCGATGCTTTGAGCGTAGTTATGGGAACGGAGCACTCATGGTTGAGTACGATGGTTTAATCGTTACCATTACAGCTCGCGAGCACAGGTGCAAACGTAACACCGTCATCCTGTCTGATAACAATCTCGTAGGCGGTAATCGGAGAGCCTTTATTGTCGGGTTACATCCAAGAGATTTTAACATTGTTTCCGTTAATGGCTGTTGTAGGTGATAAAGGCTGAGCAGGTTCTTGAGCTGCCCTAATGTAAACATCTGTCGAAAATTATCCGTAGCCAACTTAATTCCTAGCCTAAGCCCTGAAGCCATACACCAATCCTTGCGTGAGCTCAATCTTAGTTGTATAAGATTTTGTTAAAATGCCTGAGGCAAGTTCAACCCACGTTCCAGTTGACTAATCATAAAACACTCTATAGTCAATAATTACGGAGCCTCCATTTGAGCTACCATCACTCCATTAAAGCCCTATCTGCGTTGCTGATGTCTAATTTGGTGTATCAGCTAGCGAGACAGGCGCATCAGGAACATACTGTATGAAAGCGCCATTACCGGCTGCTGAGTAGCCTGAGCTACCATAAAGATTGATTGCGGCAGCTTTTACGTTTACTACATCCCCTAAGGCTAAATTAAATGGCGATGCTCTTAAGGATTAAATAGAGACAGAGCATGTTGTTGCACTGACGATCTTTAATTAAGCACCGTTGCAATATTCAGTGTTTTCAGCCCATAAAGAATCTGATTTTTGAATAAGAATCGAGTAGCTAGTTATTTACAAACCATTATTCGCCGGTTATACCCAATCTATGATGATTTAATCATTTAGATTAGCAGTAGTGGGGGCTAGAGGCACCGATGGGTTTGTTGCACAAATTATAGCAATCTCCTCACTCATCGCACTGTAGTCAAATGAATTTCTCGATTCAACCTTAAACTTATAAGTGAGACCAGTTGTCAAACCATTTACAGTAAATGACTTAGAGGTTACGCCAGTGGCTCTGACCACGTAACTTGCCAGTGACTGATCAAAGTTAACTCTGTAGTCAATGATTGGTGAGCCACCATCTGAGGCGCCATCGGACCAACTGAAAGTTATGGATGTCTTCGTTCTCAGCTCCGCCGTTTCTTTTAGTCTAGTGGGAGCATCCGGATAAGTCAATATGACAGCATTGAAGCCTTCATCAGAGACAGCTGAATTACCAAAGATATTGTATCCGAGGATTTTGGCGTAGACTTTAGCACCCCAGTTCAGAGTGAAAGGAGCTGTTCGCAAAGTGTTGATAGGGATCGAGCACTGAGTTGCGGTTACTAGTGCTTATTGGGAGCCATCACATGCTGAAGTCTCCATTGAGTAGGTCACATTGTCCGACTATCGCAACAGAATTCTATAGCCGATGATTGGTGACCCGTTATCCTCTGGCTCCTCCCAGTCTACAATCACATTAGTTCCGCTTACCAGTGTAATTGGGGCACTTGGCCGCTCTGGTGTCTTTGCAGCGAGCACGTTTAAGGGAGGTGAGAAATCGCCAAAGTCAAAAGAGTTGCGAGCTTTTACTTTGAAGACGTAATTATTTCCCAGTGTGAAACCACTCAGTGTCACATAAGTAGTCGTGATACCTGACTATCGTTCAATAAAATCACCGTTACCTGTGCTGTCAACAACTATAGCGTAATCAATGACTGCAGCACCTCCATTTGAATCACCCTACTGCCACTGGAGGCTGATCTAAGTGCCAGAAGTCTGCGCTTGAATAGTTTTGAGATTAATTGGAGCCCCTGGTACGGTCAGGATAATAGCATTATTGCCGATCTCTGAAGGTATTGAGTCCCCTATATCGTTCCTAGCAATAATGCGAGCGTAAATGCTTGATCCCCAAGGCAACAGGAAAGGTTCGGTTCGCAGAGTTGAGATTTTAATCGTACATTTGGCTGCCGCAACGATAATTAAGTTCGAACCATCACAGTCGATTAAGTCCTCAGCGAAAGTTGTCAAGTCGCTCTTTCTGATTTCAATTTAATAGCCTCGAATCGATGTGCCTCCGTTGTAGGGAGTTGACCAGTTTATGACAACGTTGGCGCCATTAATCGTTGTCGTCGGGGCAGCGACTTTATCAGGAGCTTACGCTGCTAATATACTAATTGGTGACGAGAATAGACCATAGCCAACTGAGTTTCTTGCCCGTACTCTAAGCTAATAAGTCGTACCCGATACCAAACTAGTCACTTTGTAAAGCTTTTGCACTATTCCAGACTGGACAGAGACGAATTATGAGCTGCCCTAATCATATTGAACTTCGTAGTCGATAATGACAGTGCCACCGTTTGAGGCACCATTGTCCCATGATAATCCGATCTGATTGTCTCTAGTGAATTAGGGGATATTTGTAAGACTAACCGGTGCATCAGGAGTTAGTAGAATTACAGCACCGCCTCCAATCGCCGAAACAACACTGTCTCCATATGCATTGATTGCAACAACTCTGGCTAGAATATCATCACCAAGCTGCAGTGAGTAAGGTGCAACGATAATTGTGCTCAAAGGCACAATGCATTGAGTCACTGCAATTATTGCGCTATTAGCACCGTTGCAATCGGCTAGTTGCTCACTAAAACCTGCGTCGGCCTATTTAATATATATCCTGTACCCTGTTATCGGAGTGCCATTATCGCTTGGAGCTGTCCAATCGATAACCACATTCCCGTTGACCACCGTTGTAACAGGTGATTAAGGAGTTTGAGGCACTGTAGCACAGAGAATCTTTACTTCAGTGCTTAGCTCACTATATCCGTAACTATTTCTTGCCTGGATCCTGATTCCATAAGTGGTTCCTGTCGTTAGACCATGCACTGTGAATGTTTGTCGGATAGTTGTGGCTAATATCTCATAAACGCCAAGTCCTTCTTCATACCAAACTCTAAAGTCTTAAACGACTGCCCCACCATTGTCTTCACCCTTGAGCCATGTGAAAGTTATAGAGGTGGCGGTGCGCGACATTACTGTCTCCTTTACTTCAGTTGGGGCATCTGGTACCGTCAAAATTACGGCTCCATTTCCTTGGGCTGAGTAAAATGAGTAACCATACTTGTTAAATGCGTTCACTCTGGCCCAAACTGAAGATCCCCAAGGTAGCTGGAATGAAGATGCTCTCAGAGTTGCGATAGGCACAGAGCAACTTGCACTCACCAATATCGCAGCATTAGATCCATCACAATCCTTGATGTCTATTGCAAACGAGATTCCATCTTACTAACGGATGAAAATGGTGTAACCAAGTAGATGCGAGCCACGATTATTGGGCACTGCCCATGAGATCACTACTTTGTCAGTACTGATCGAAGTTGTGACTTAACTAGGTGCATCGGGTACTTATGCTGCAAGAACCTCAATTTAGTTAGAAAAATCACTTAAACCGTACAGATTACGAGCCTATACTTTGACTTAATAGGTAAATCCCTAACTCAGCCCGACTAATGTTAAAGAAGTTTCGACAACATTTTGCTCTGTAAAGTAGTCTAGTGCTTCTTGTGCCTTATATGAGACGACATAATCGATGACAGGCGAGCCACCATTATCCGAGCCTTCGTTCCAAGTTAATCCAATCTGGTTCGCCAGTGTGATGCTTGGTACCTCAGATAGAGCTAGTGGCGGGTCAGGTCTAGTCAATATGACTGCTCCATTACCCTACTGAGAGAATTAAGAGCTTCCTATAATATTAGTTGCAGCTACTCTTGCGTAAATGCTAGATCCCCATGGTAGGTTGAATGGAGCGACAAGCAAGTCACTTATCAATACTTGGCATAAGTGAGTAGAAACGATTGCAGGTTATATTCCGTCGCAGTTTTTGTTTTCGCTGGTGAAAACTGTACCATCCGACTGGCGAATCTGGACTGTGTAACCAGTTATAGATGAACTTCCATCTTCAGGGATTTGCCAATAAATTTAAACTTTATCATTAACGATTGAAGTAGTAGGTGCGATGGGCACTTCAGGAACCTATGCAGCTAGAATGCCTATCTATACGGACTAAGGTGAATAGCCGACTGAGTTACGCGCTTCAACCTTAAATTTGTATACTTTTCCAGGTGTGATTGTAACAACAGTAGTGTAGAACTTATTTGTCACTCCTGTTGCTATTGTCACATCATTACCTGTTGACTAGTCATAAGTAATCCTATAGTCAAGAACTATTTCACCGCCATTCGTTGGACCATCACTCCATTTTAAGCCAATCTGTGTCCTCGATGTTATTAAGGGGTCATTGAGCAACAAAGTTGGCGCATCAGGCACTAAGACTACAATCGCACCATTACCAGCTTCTGAGATCAAAGAATCACCATAAGCATTGGTCGCTATAACTTTGATGTTAACTGAGTAGCCCTTAAGAAGATTAAAAGGCACTGATGTCAACTGGCCCAGCGACACGATACACAAAGTATTAGCCACGATAACTACATTTTTTCCATTACATACATCGTTTGCAAGTTCATAGCTAAGGTCTGCCTTCCTTATGTAGACTTTGTATGCAATTATTGGCGTGCCATTAGAGTTAGGGGCATCCCAATTCATAATTACATCACTTGCAACAACTTTTGTCGAAGGTTAAGCAGGTTTTGAAGGTATTGTTGCACAGAGGATTGAGACTTCTTGGCTGTAGTCACTGTAGCCGAATTCGTTTTCTGACTCAATCTTAAAACTGTAAGTAAGTCCAGCTGTCAGACCTGTCGCAGTGTAATAAGTACCAACGACATTATCGGCGATCACAGACCATACTCCAAGGGCCCCATCTGAATTGACTCTATAGCCCGACACAGTTGAGCCTCCGTTTGTGGCTCCTGCAGTCCAGCTGAAAGTTATGGATGTAGCAGATCTAGCAGAAATAGTCTCAATTAAGGAGACTGGTGCATCAGCATAAGTTATTATAACAGCTCCGTTGCCAGCATCTGATAACTCTGAGTCACCATACGAGTTAAAAGCCAAAACTTTGACAAAAACGCCTGCACCCCAAGGCAAATTAAATGGAGCATCTCGTAAAGTGGAGACTTTAACTGTACATTGCGTATCACTAATTATTGTCTGCGAAGTCGTACCATCACAATTATCCAACTCAAGAGAGTAAGTTACACCGTCGCTGTGTCTAACATAGATTCTGTAGCCTTTGACCGGCGAGCCTCCTGCATCAGGAGCATTCCAGTCAATTAAGACAGTATCTCTCTAGAAGGTTGATACTGGGGCAGCTGGTTTAGCAGGTACCTAAGCCGCTAATACAACAACTGTAGCTGAGGACTCACTATAGCCGAAGCCGTTGCGAGACTGGACTTAGAATTTATAGCTTGTGCCAGCTGCTAAGTTGACAGCCGTATAGCTATACCCTATGATATTTGAATCTAAAATTGCAAATGCATCTCCGCCTGCAGCAAAAAGTATACGATGATCAATTACAGGAGAGCCACCATCATCTTCTCCTGCTTACCATTTTAAGCCTATTTGATTACCCACAGTGACAAGAGGATTGTTTGAGAGGTTCAATGGAGCATCAGGATTCGTGAGAATGATTGCTCCGCCACCCTCAACTGATGTCTCTGAATACCCTCTCCCATTTATAGCGGTAATTTTTGCATAGATCGATGATCCCCACGGCAAATCAAATGGAGCCTATGTGAACTTATAACTTGGAATCGTACAAGTTCTTGCCATTACAGCCACAGCCAATGATCCATCGCAGCTCGTTAATTCAGAGCCAAACGAAATGCCATCACTGTATTTGAATTCGATTAGATATTTCGTGATCTGTGAGCCGCCGTTCCATGGTGCTGTCCACGAAACGACTACATCAGTATTCAAGAACAAGATTGTCGGTTCAATTGGTTTATCTGGAACCTGAGCTGCTAAGATTGCGAACTCAGTTGATTTTAGAGAGTATCCGACCGAGTTCCTTGCCTAAATCTTAAATCTATAGGTTGCACCGGGCGTCAATAAGACCTGTGTCAAATAGCTTCGATTTACGATTCCAGTCGCCAACTCAATAAAGTTTCCTGTTGACTGGTCATACTCAATTCGATAGTCGATTATGGGTGAGCCTCCTGTTGATATACCATTGTTCCAGGTTATACCTATAACTGATGCGGTCGTTACTGGGGAGTTCAGTGCAAGACCTACAGGTGCCGACGGTACTAACAAGATTGTGGCACCGTTTCCCTGCTAAGAGTCTGCTGACTCTCCATAAAGATTGGACGTGGATACTTTAGCGAAAATTGAGTCACCAAGCGTTAGACTGAATGGAACAGCTTAAAGTCGCAGCAAAGGTATTGTGCAGAAAAGACTACCGATTATTTCTGAGTCAGCTCCATCGCAATAAGTGGTCTCCTCAGAGAACTGACCATCTTACTGAATCAGCTTAACACGGTATCTCGTTATTGGTGAGCCATTTGCACTTGGCGAAAGCCAACTGACAATAACATTGTCAGCAATTACGATTGTTGAAGGTGCCAAAGCGACAGCTGGTATAAACGCATTCAGCAACTATAGAGATTCAGAGTTAATGCTGAGGCCGAATATATTTCGTGCCTGAACTCTGAAGCGGTAAGTCTCTCCTGGCATCAAGCCGACCGCAGTGAATTAAGTTTACAATATACCAGCCTACAGCTCTAGGTAGTTTCCTGAGTCACCGATCTGGTAGTTTATTGTGTAATCTTTTACAGATGATCCGCCATCAAGTGCTCCTGCTTCCCAAGTCAGTCCAAGTGATATGGCTGTTCTCTCTGAGTAAACTTCGGCTAGGTTGATTGGCGCATCTGGATTTGTCAAAATAACTGCTCCGTTCCCGATTCTAGACTCCAAAGAATCACCATAATTATTTGTGGCTATTAGTTTAGCGCGAATGCTTGAGCCCCACGAAATCTAGTAAATTGAGGCAATTAGCTCGCTAATCGGAATCTTGCACTGAGTGTTCGTGACAACTACTTGATTCTATCCATCACAGTTGTCAAGATCAATCGTGAAGACGCCTTCAACTCCCGTCTCGATGCTAACCTTATACTAAGTTATTACAGAGCCTTAATTATATGGGGCAATCCAGTCAATAACTACCGTAGATCCGACCACACTTGTCAATGGAGCCTAGGGCTAATCTGGTACCTGGGCAGCAAGAATTGAAATCGGGGATGTGTACGCTCCTTAACCGAATGCATTTCTCGCTAAAACCTTGAACTAGTAGGTTGTACCTGTCACAAGACCAACTGCTGTGTAAGCCTAGCTAGTTATTCTTGAGGCAAGAGTAATCCATACGCCACTGCCCTAATCATACTGTAAAGTGTAGTCAATTATGGGGGTGCCGCCGTCTTCTATAGCATCTGTCCACGATAGTCCGATTTGATTTGCATTTGTGATCGAAGCTACATCTGCAAAACCGACAGGTGAATCAGGAACAGTCAAGATCCTGGCACCGTTGCCAGCCTCAGAAGTTAAAGAGTCTCCGTATATATTGGTCGCAATTATCTTCGCGTAGACATCAGTGCCCCATTCGAGTGCAAACGGCATAACCTTTAGAGTTAAAATCGGTACACTGCAACTCAACTCACTTAAATAAGTTGGGTTTAAGCCATCACAGCTCGCTACATCCTCCGCATAGCTCATACCGTCGTATTAGATCAACTTTATGTAATACCGAGTTAAAGGACTTCCACGATTATTCGGTGCAAGCCATTAGACAAGAACGTTGGAGCCAACTATGGACGTCAGTGGTGCTGCTGGTTAGTCAGGTACCTAGGCCGCCAGTACAGATGCTCGATTCGATTCAAGACTGTAGCCTACAGAGTTTCTTGCAACTACTTTGAAAGCGTAAGTAGTTCCCTGAGTCACCGGCGATAAAGTATATTGAGTCGCATATACCTCTTCTTCCAGTGTCGTCCACAACCCAAGTCCTTGATCATAGCTCAACGTGTAGAAAGCGACAGGCGTGCCTCCGTCAGAATTGCCAGGTGTCCACTGGATTCCGATTTAGAACGCATTCGTCACTAGGATATTATCTTGTAAATTGATAGGAGCATCAGGTATCAGCACTATCTTGGCGCCATTTCCTACTGCAGATGCTGGAGAATCTCCGTAGGCGTTATATGCTATGACTTTTACTTTGACGCTCATTCCCATAACAAGCGAGAAAGGTGCCGACGTCAAAGTGCTTAATGGCACAGTGCATGCCGTATTTGTGAAAATAACATAGACAGAGCCATCACAACTGTTTAACTCCTGAGAGTAGTTAACACCGTCCGCATGCTCGATCATAATCTTGTAACCTATTAGTGGTGAGCCATTTGCCTAAGGGGGAACCCATTCAATAATCACATCGGAGTTTCTGACCTCTGTTGTAGGTGCTAACGGCTCAGTGGGCATGAATCCGCAAATGATCTCTACTGTTGTCGAGTGAGCACTGTAGCCATAAGCATTTCTGGATTCGACACGGAATGAGTAAGTAAGGCCAGCCTGCAAGCCCGTCACCACGACTGAGGTAGAGACAATATTAGCCTGGAAGACGATGAACGCTCCTGTGGCCTAGTCGAATGAAACACGATAGTCAATGATTTCACTACCACCGTTTGCTGCACCATTCTGCCATTTAAGGCCGATTGTTGAGCCTGATTTACCAGCAAGTTGCTCACTTAATTCGATTGGCGAGTCTGGATTAGTCAATATTCTAGCTCCGTTGCCCTAAAGCGAGTAATCAGAATGGCCATACGCATTGATAGCTTTTACTTTTGCGTAAACATCATCACCCCAATCTAAGTAATGAGGCGTGGCTCTCAGCGCATTAATTGGAATTTGGCACGAGATACCTTAAAGAATATCGTTCTGGGATGCATCACAATAAGTCAACTCCTCATTAAACGTAACTTTATCTTTCTACCTGACCAAGACTTGATAGGCAGTGATGGGCGAACCATTATCGAACGGTGCAGCCCAAGTTATTACGACATAGGTACCACTGACAACAGTAGTAGGCGCAACTGGAACGACAGGCTGCTATGCTGCAAGGGCAAAGACAGTATCTGAGTAGAAGCTCAGTCCGTACTCGCTTCTTGCCTACACTTTAAATTTGTAGGTGACTCCGACCGTTATTCCATAGAATGTGAACTGTGTTTCTTGGATGTTCTCAGCAATTACGATGAAATTTCCGGTCCCTTGATCATAAGTCACCTGATAGTCAATTATGTTGGCTCCGTAGTATACTGAGCCAGGTTGCCAAGTTATAGTCAACTTCGTGGCATCAGAGTTGGCCTCGTCTTTTGACAGGCCGATAGGAGTGTCAGGGGTAGTCATTATCGTACCACCAGATCCTACATCAGAAACTAATGACTCACCTTTTATGTTAATGGCCTTCACTCGAGCAAATATTGTTGATCCCCACTCAAGATTGTATGGAGCTGCTTTCAGTGATGATATCGGGACAGAGCACTACAATGCTGCTAAAATAGTTGGGTTAGCAGCATCACAAGAGGCATCCGTACTAAAATTTTTTTCATCAGTATGACGGAACTCAATCTTGTAACTTGTGATATCTGTATAGCCATCATGAGGTGCGACCCAATTTACTTGAATCATTTCAAGTACCCTCGCGACCGTCGGTGCATTCGGTTTATCAGGCACCTGTGCAACTAAGATCGTAACAATTTCAGAGGGAGGTGACAGCCCCACTGAATTGCGGGACTAAACATAGAACTGGTAAGATTGACCTGAGATTAATGGGGCTGTTGTAGTGTACTGCTGTGTCAAGATACCTTAAGCTAGCTAAATGAAGTTACCGCTTGCTTTGTTATACGACACTGTGTAGTCCAAAACTGGCTATCCACCATTTAGAACTCCGTCTGTCCAACTTAGGCCTACAACCAACGCTGATGTGATTGCTGGATTATCTTGCAGCGAGAAAGGAGCATCTGGTACCAGTACTATTATTGCTCCGTTTGCTGGCTGGGACTGAGCTGAAGTACCGTAGGTATTGGACGCCAAAACTACAGCGTAGACTGATATACCACCAATCAGATTATACGGTGCAGCTTACAGTACTGTCAAAGGCACCAAACACTGATTATTTGCGATGATCGAAGGGGTTGCACCGTTGCAGTAAGATAATTCTTCAGAGTAAACTCCATCAGACTGTTTGATCAAGACTGTGTAGCTTGTGAGTGTGTTACCGTTGTCTACTGCTGCATCCCAGCTGATGAGAACATCAGGACCCACCACTTTTGTCAATAGATTAGTGGGTGTGTTAGGCTTGAAAGCAACATAGAGGAGCAATTATGCTGAGGTTTCGCTGTAGCCGAATACGTTTCTCGCCTCCACAGTGAATGTGTACGTGCTTGCAGTCACAAGCTCAACAGCCGTGAATGAAGATTACAGCACACCAGTAATCACAGTCGTAGTGCCATCAAAGTCCGTAGTGTAAGTGATTCTATAGTCAAGGATGTCAGCGCCGCCATTTGAATAGCCAGGTTAGAATTCGAGACCAAGTGTGCTGGCTGTCCTGGCAGGGTAATACTCCTTAAGGTTCAAGGGCGTGTCTGGTATCGTCAATATGACAGCTCCATTGCCAGCTTCAGACTGCGTCGACTTGCCATACAAATTGATAGCAATTACTTTAGCGTAGATGCTGGAGCCCCATGGCAGCTAAAATGAACCTGTTCTGAGTGTCGTAATGAGGACTGAGCACTTTGCCTCCTAGACAATCTATGCATTCGATCCATCACAATTAGTGGGCTCTATAGCATAGGAGCCATCGCTAGTCATAATCGTGATAGAGTAAGCCAGAATCGTAGATCCCTATGCGAATGGGGCCTACCATGTCACATCCACACGATCTCCATTTACAGCTGTCAAAGGTGCGCCAGGTTTTGATGGTTACTCAGCAGCAAGCACAAGCACTTCATTTGAATAGTCACTGAAGCCGTATTTGTTTCTCGCTTAAATCTTGATCTTGTACCGTGTGCCAGGCGACAAATCTGTAACTGTGTAGCTTAAGCCCACTACACCTGAAGCTATAACAGAGTAAGCAGCTGACTCTTCGGCCAGTGATACTCGGTAATCGATTACGTCACTGCCACCATTCGCCAGGCCTTCGATCCAAATTAATCCGATCTGATTCCCCTTTGTGACAACTGCGTTATTTGCGAGAGAGACTGGGGCATCCGGATTTGTCAAAATTATAGCGCCGTTGCCAGGAAGAGAAGCTTACGAAATGCCCACAATATTAATCGCACTCACTTTTGATTGAACGCTTGTGCCCCATGGCAAACTATATGGCAGAGCTTTTAGTGTTGAAATGGGAACTGAGCAACTCAAACTCAAAACCACCGAACTAACAAGGCCATTACAGTCTGCTGTGTCCTCTGAATATGTGACACCATCGCTCTGAAGAATGCTAATCAAATAGCCTGTGATCATTGAGCTGCCATCATAAGGAATCGCCCACTAAATGAGGACAGATGAGCCTGATACACTTGTAACTGGTGCTTGGGGTCGATCTGGGATTTGAGCCGCTAAGATTGTAAGTACAGCTGACTCAGCCGAGAAGCCGACAGAGTTTCGAGCTTCCACCCTAAACTTGTAGGTGCGGCCACTCATAACATCAACCGTGGTAGTGTAGTAAGCAGTTGGTACGGCCGTCGCTAGCGTAACCCACGTATTAGTGGACTGATCAAATGAGATTCTGTAGTCAATAACAGGGCTTCCACCATCATCTAAAACGACCCATTTGAGTCCAATCTGTTTATTTGTTGTGATTTCTGGCT
>Ga0194118_10002496_pt1 | contig 23164 bp, 21 predicted proteins | sample TA2MahsurfametaG_2_FD_148662 | JGI IMG/M metagenome (GOLD analysis project Ga0194118, IMG submission 148662) | Freshwater microbial communities from Lake Tanganyika, Tanzania - TA2015013 Mahale N5 surface | ecosystem: Environmental > Aquatic > Freshwater > Lake | place: Tanzania: Lake...
CATCGCCCTCTCTAAAGAGAACCTGACCCTTGCGTAGCTTTACTAGATTCATCGAGGCTCGAAGTGTTGCGGCGGCAGCTTCATCAAGACCAGAAAAGAGCGGGGTTTTACGAACAATTACTTCATCGACTTGATCATTTAAGCGCGGAACCATAGGTCCACCTTACCTTCTGGTGAAAAAGATACCAATTCAGGCTATTTTTAACGCCATGGCTGAGAGCTTTGTAGCAAAGAAAAAGCGAGCCGGGGCGATGTATAGAGTTTTATCTAAGACTTATCCAGATGTCAAATGTGAATTAGATTTTAATAACCCACTTCAACTCCTAATTGCAACAGTACTCTCAGCCCAATGCACTGATAAGCGAGTTAACTCAATCACCCCAGCTCTCTTTAAGAAATATCAAAAGGTTGAAGACTTTGCTGGAGCAAATTTAAGCGAGCTTCAAAGAATCATTAAATCAACCGGCTTCTTTCGAGCTAAAGCTCGAAGCATTAAGGGCCTTGCAAATAAAATTGTTAAAGATTACAAAGGCCGAGTTCCAGAGACTTTAGATGAGTTAGTAACTCTTCCTGGGGTTGGAAGAAAAACAGCAAATGTGGTTCTAGGCCATGCCTTTAATACCCCGGGGCTCACAGTTGATACTCACTTTGGTCGCTTGGTGAGAAGGTTTGGCTGGAGCAAAGAGATGGATCCTGTGAGGGTGGAATTTGAAATTATGAAGCTAATCCCTCAACAAGAGTGGACCAATCTCTCCCAGCGCTTGATCTGGCATGGCAGGCGGGTATGTCACTCAAGGAAACCAGCATGTGGGGCCTGCGCACTGGCTAAGTTATGCCCTAGCTATGGAATTGGCGAAGTAGATTTGGCAAGAGCGAAAGAGTTACTCAAGAGCGATAAGGACTTTAGATGAGAATATGGCTAGTTGTTTCACTTCTACTAATAACATCCTGCTCTACACAGAGGGATAAGAGCGCAACTCCTGTCGACTCACTTGCCCCATGTTCTTCCATAAAAACCACCGCTTCATCAAGTGATGGAATACTCCTTGAATGCCTTGATAGCAACGAGAAAATATCAATTAAATCGATTGCAGGACCTGCTGTTATCTCAGTCTGGGCTAGTTGGTGCACAAATTGCGCAGCGCAGCGGAAGAACTTTATAAAGCTTCACCAAGAGGCAGGAGATCTACTGCAAGTTGTAGGAGTAGATGTTGAAGAGCGCTCTAAAGATGATGGCTACAACCACGCACTTGATAACGGTCTGGCTTTCCCGCAGCTCTATGATCCAGATGGCAGATCAACTAATTACTTTGGCCCAGGAGTTCCAATCACACAATTCATTAATAAGGATGGTGTTTTAACCTTCCAGAAAGTTGGGCCAATATTTACCTATGAAGAAATGCAAGAACTAGTAAAAGAGTATCTAGAGATAGATATTGGATGATCTTAGATATTGCGCTAGTTGTTATTGCTCTCATTGCAATTGCAACAGGCTATAACAAAGGAGCACTCGCTACCCTTCTACCAATCCTTGGCTACTTTGGCGGAGGTGTTGCAGGCTTTGGCCTTGCTAATTGGTATAGCGCTGAGTGGAAGGGTCTTACTGCAATAATCCTTCTTCATCTTTTTGCTATATTTGCAGGAGCAAATCTAGGACGTTGGGTTCTAGAAAAGAGTGGGATAGGAATACATAAAAGGATCCTCTTTGGACCCTTTAAATTCGTTAACTCCATCCTTGGAGCAGCTCTCTCACTTGCCCAAGTAGTGCTGATTGCCTATGTGGTAATTACTTTAATCAAATACCTATCCTGGCAGATCCCAGATTCAATTATTGGTAGTAGCGATATCTATAGAGAAATTGCCGACTTTAATCTTCTTTCGTTCCAGATTTCAGACCTTCTGAAATCAACTTCATTACGTTGGGATCAGCTAAGGTCGTAGCATCTCCAACTGCTCTATTTTCAGCTACATCTTGTAGTAGGCGGCGCATGATCTTTCCACTTCTAGTCTTTGGAAGCTCTAAAACAACCATAATCTGGCGCGGCCTTGCTATTGCGCCAATTTCCTTTGTTACATGGCTCTTAAGGCTCTGCTCAAGATCTTTATCAGCCGCAACTTCGCCTCGAAGAATTACAAAGGCAACTATCGCCTGGCCAGTAATTTCATCCTTTGCTCCAACAACTGCTGCTTCAGCAATTGATGGATGTGAAACTAGAGCTGATTCAACCTCTGTTGTTGAGATTCGATGCCCTGAGACATTCATAACATCATCAACTCTTCCAAGAAGCCAGAGCGCGCCATCGTCATCTAGCTTTGCGCCATCTCCTGCAAAATAAAGTCCATCAAATCTTGACCAGTAAGTTTGTTGGTATCGCTCCGGCTCACCCCAGATTCCGCGAAGCATTGAAGGCCAAGGTCTATCAATTACTAAGTATCCACCGCCGCCATTACCAACTTCTTTTGCTTCATTATTAATGATTTTCACGCTAATTCCAGGAAGTGATCTCATTGCAGATCCTGGCTTTGTCGCTGTTATTCCTGGAAGAGGCGAGATCATGATTGCGCCAGTCTCTGTCTGCCACCAGGTATCAACTATTGGGCAGTTATCTGAGCCAATTACCTTCCGATACCAGATCCATGCCTCTGGATTTATTGGCTCGCCAACAGACCCAAGAAGCCTTAAGGATGTTAAATTAAATCTATTGGGATGCTCATCTCCCCACTTCATCCAAGTTCTGATTAGTGTTGGCGCTGTGTAAAGAATCGTCACTTTATATTTTTCAATAATTTCAAAGATTCGGCCCTTATGGGGAGTATCTGGGGTTCCTTCATAGATGACCTGCGTTGCACCATTAATTAGCGGTCCATAGACCACATAAGAATGGCCAGTAATCCAGCCAACATCTGCTGTGCACCAGTAGATATCGCTCTCAGGCTTTAGATCGAAAACCATTTTATGAGTAAAGGCGGCCTGGGTGAGATATCCCCCGGTGGTATGGGCAATACCTTTAGGTTTAGCAGTAGTTCCTGAGGTGTAGAGAATAAAGAGCGGATGCTCGCTATCAAAGCCCTGGGCTTCATGCGCACTACTTTGCTTATCGACTAACTCATGCCACCAGATATCTCGATCCGTAAAAGAAACATCTTGTCCAGTCCTTCTTACAACTAAAACGTTTTTAACATTAGTTTCACCCTTTAGAGCTTCATCAACAATTGATTTAAGAGCAAAGGCGCTACCTTTTCTAAAACCACCATCGGCAGTAATTACCAAACTGGCATCGGCATCTTGAATCCTTGCAAGGAGTGAATCTGCAGAAAATCCTCCAAAGACCACGCTATGGGCAGCGCCCACTCTTGCGCAGGCAAGCATTGCAATTGCTGCCTCTGGAATCATTGGCATATAGATTGCTACGCGATCACCACTTTTAATTCCAAGAGATGTGAGCGCGTTAGCGCACTTTTTTACTGCGGTCAGAAGCTGGCTATAGGTGATCTGCTTACTATCTCCAGGTTCACCTTCAAAGAGAAATGCAATTCGATCTCCGCGTCCTTCTGAAATATGGCGATCAAGTGCGTTATACGAAGCGTTGAGTTTTCCTCCGATAAACCATTTTGCAAAAGGGCTCTGCCAATCTAAAACCTGGTACCACTTCTTATGCCAGTATAGATTTCCTGCCTGTTCTTCCCAGAACGCTAAATAATCTTTATCAGCTCTTTCATAGATTTCCTGCTTAGCATTTGCTTGAGAAGCAAATTCTTTTGTTGGAGGAAATGTTCTTTTTTCATGTCCGAGGTTTGATAGGGCTTCACTCACATTGCCAGATTACCAGCGTTGAGTTTTCCCCACTACGGCCCCAAGAGGGGAATTATTTACAAACTAATTCGGCATATTGCCTGCCTTCGAAGATGCGAAAAATAGACCAGAACTAGAAAGCAAGGCAAGCATGTATCTACCAACTTCAGCAAGGGGCTTCTTTGGCACCAATATTTACGATTTCCTCCTTAGAGTGATGGGCTCTGAGATTTTAAGGACGATAGCCTCCCTCATCATTAGAAGCGCGCTAACGCGTATCGGGCTATAGATGGGGCTGGCAGCTCCTAGCGATTTCTCCTATCTGGCCAAATGTGTGAAAATTACCCGTAATCCTCGTAGGTAGGAGAAAATCGCGTGCCAGCCATCGTTTTACTTGGTGCTCAATGGGGCGATGAAGGCAAGGGAAAAGCCACAGATCTTCTCGGTGATCGAGTCAAATATGTAGTCCGTTATCAAGGCGGCAATAACGCTGGGCATACCGTTGTAATAGGCGATCAAAAGTATGCACTTCATCTTCTTCCTTCAGGAATTCTCACCCCTAATTGCATTCCAGTTATAGGAAATGGCGTTGTGATAGATCCAGCGGTATTACTTGAAGAAATTGCAGGTCTTAATGAGCGCGGAGTTGATACCTCAAATCTAAAGATTTCAACTAATGCTCATCTTATTACTCCTTATCACCGCACCATAGATAAAGTTTCAGAGAGATTTTTAGGAAAGTCAAAGATTGGCACAACAGGGCGAGGAATAGGCCCGGCATATGCCGATAAAATAAATCGTATTGGAATTAGAGTCCAAGATCTCTTTGATACATCAATCCTTAGACAAAAAATTGAAGGTGCTCTGAGAGATAAGAATCAAGTATTGATTAAAGTCTTTAATCGAAAAGGTTTAGAAGTTGATGAAGTTTTAAGTGAGTATCTCCAGTTTGCAGAGATTCTAAAACCTTATGTTACTGATACCTCACTTCTATTAAATCAAGCACTTGATAGGGCAGAGAACGTTTTATTGGAAGGCTCGCAAGGAACGCTACTTGATGTTGATCATGGCACCTATCCTTTTGTTACATCGTCTAATCCAACCGCAGGAGGAGCTTCAACTGGTTCTGGAATTGGACCAACCCGGATCTCAAGAGTTATTGGAATTGTTAAGGCCTACACAACTCGCGTTGGCTCTGGACCTTTTCCAACTGAGCTCTTTGATGAAGATGGGGAAAAACTACGCTCAATTGGCGGCGAATTTGGCACAACCACTGGGCGCTCAAGAAGGTGCGGCTGGTATGACGCACCAATTGCAAGATATGCGGTTCGCATCAGTGGAATTACTGACTTCTTCCTAACCAAGCTAGACGTGTTAACCGGCTGGGAGAAGATTCCAGTCTGTGTTGCATATGAGATAGATGGTCGAAGAGTTGAAGAGCTTCCAGCCTCCCAAACAGATTTTCATCATGCCAAGCCGATATATGAGTATTTGCCGGGCTGGAGTGAGGATATTTCCAAAGCCAGGAAAGTTACTGATCTTCCTGTAAGCGCCAGCAGTTATGTTAAGTTTCTTGAAGAAGTCTCTGGTGCTCCAATGAGCGCTATTGGGGTAGGTCCTGGCCGAGATGAGACTATTGTTGTAAAGGATTTGATTTAGATGTCAAAGGTATTAGTAATTGGTGGCGCTGGATATATCGGTGCTCACATCTGTCAAAGCTTGGTTGATAATGGTTACTCAGTCCGAATATTTGATGATTTTTCAAACGGACTTCATAGACGAATCGATGGGAAATTTACTAATCTTGTTGAAGCTAGCGTTTTAGATAGAAGTGCATTAATTGGCGCAATGGATGGAATTGATTCAGTAATTCATCTTGCAGCAAAGAAGGCAGTTGAGGAATCAGTTTCTAATCCCTTGAAATATTATGAACATAATATTGGGGGGACGCTAAATATATTAGCGGCTATGGCAGTTAAGAAGGTTAAGAAAATTGTTTTCTCATCTACAGCAGCTGTTTATGCGCCAAGTGAAAAGAGCGCAATCGATGAGACATACTTACTAGCGCCCCTTTCGCCTTATGGAGCTACTAAAGTTATGGCTGAAGAGCTGATAAAGAGCGTTGGAACAGCAGAGGGATTTTCAACCATAAGCCTTAGATATTTCAATGTTGTTGGCTCTACCCAGGTTGAATTTGCTGATAATTCAAAGGACAACCTTGTCCCCAAAGTGTTTGCAGCGATTAAAGGGGGCGAAAGCCCAGAAATATATGGCAGTGATTACCCAACAAAAGATGGCACCTGCATCCGCGATTACATTCATGTGGCAGATCTTGCAGATTCTCATCTATCGGCTCTTAAAAGAGTTGAAAGCGCCATAGTTCATGAGGTCTATAACGTTGGATCAGGAATAGGTTATTCAGTAAAAGAGATGATTAACCAGATTTCTTTGAGTATGAATAAAGAATTGACTCCGAAGCTTTGCCCAAGACGAGCTGGAGACATTCCACAGCTAATTGCCTCAATCTCAAAAATAGAGAGAGAGTTAGGTTGGACACCTAAGAGAAGTTTGAAGGAAATGATTGATTCTGCCTGGCAGGCAGAGGTAGGAAATTCATAATGTCTGGAGTACTTGCAGAGCGTTATGCCTCAGATCAAATGAGAGATATTTGGTCTAGAACCTACAAAATAAAAGCTGAACGAGAGTTGTGGATTTCAGTTATCAAGGCTCAAGCAAAAGCTGGCCTTGAGATATCAGATAGCGTTATTGCTGATTATGTGAAGGTTAAAGATATAATTGATATTGCAAGTATTGATAAGCGTGAGATGGTAACAAAGCATGATGTTAAGGCTCGCATCGATGAGTTCAACTCACTAGCTGGGCACCAAAAAATTCATATCGGAATGACTAGTAGAGATTTAACTGAGAATATAGAGCTCTATCAGATTCGCTCATCACTTGTGCTAGTTGAAATGAAATCCCTTGCACTCCTGAGACACCTAAATGAATTTATCTTTAAGTATTCAGAACTTGCTTTAGTGGCGCGCACCCATAATGTGCCAGCGCAGCTAACAACTCTTGGAAGAAGGTTTGCAACCTGGGGTGAGGAGCTAACTTTTGCCTTAACCCATCTACAACAGCTCTCCTCTCGCCTGCCGTTAAAGGGAATCAAAGGGCCAATAGGAACTTCTCAAGACCTGCAAGACTTATTTGGTGATGGTCATTTAGAGATAGAGCGAGGAATTGCTAAAGAATTAGGCTTTGAGAATCTTCTTGAAGCTCCCTCGCAGATTTATCCAAGGTCAATTGATTTTGAAGTAGTTTCATCACTGCTTCAGATAGCGGCAGCGCCTTCAAATATTGCTATCAACATTCGAATCATGTCTGGCTATGGCCTTCTTGCGGAAGGCTTTGGACGAGATCAAGTTGGCTCCTCGGCTATGCCCCATAAAGTAAATGCCAGATTAAGTGAGCGAGTAAATGGACTTACCGCCATCCTTAAAGGTCAGCTTGTTATGGTTCAAGAGCTTCTAGGTAATCAATGGAACGAAGGTGATGTTTCCTGCAGCGTTGTTAGAAGAGTTGCACTTCCTGATGCGTTTTATGTCATTGATGCAATATTGGATACCACAATGAGAATCTTGGCAGATTTAGCAGTTGATACTGATTCAGTAGATAGTGAAGTAAAGAAGTATCTCCCGTTTCTTCTAACCACAAAAATCTTGGCACTTGCAGTTAAGAAAGGTCTAGGACGAGAAGATGCCCACGCACTAATAAAGGCTCACTCAATAGCGGCAAGCCAGAACTTAAAGAGCAAGCAAGAAAATGACTTGCTAGCTCTAGTGGCAGAAGATAAGAGACTGGGTGTGAGTCTTATCGAGCTTGAGTCCTTGGCAAAACCTGATGAGTTAATCACTGGGGCGATTAGGCAAACCCGGACGTTTCTTAAAAGCAGCCAGAAATTAGTAAATAGCAATCCCGACGCCATCGCATATCGCCCAAAAGAATCTATTTAATTTCATAGAATCTAGCTATGGCCAAGCAACCTAAGATCCCAGTTAAGCGCAGTCGCTCTTCACTTGGAAAGAAGCTCCTGGTAATTCCAGCTCTTGCACTCTTAATCAAACTCTCCATAATTTCAAGAATTCAAGGCTTTGATTGGTATCAAGCTGGCAATGGAGATATGGCAACAGGGCTAAAGACGCTTCTAGATAATAACTATGCCCCAGCCAATGTTTGGTATGGAGCTGATGCTGAGAACTACTTGCGCTCACTTCTTGGGCTTTTACAAGATGGATTCTTCTCGCAAGAGCGAAACCTTCACTACTGGCCAGCTGGATATCCGATCTTAATTTGGATGGTTGGCTTTTTTGCTCAAGGATCAACGCTTGCAATGATTGCGATCTTGCAATCAGTGCTTTATTTCATCGCCTGCGCATTCTTTGTTGATGAGATTAGGCAATCTCGTTTAGTGAACTTCTCCATACCTATTGCCTTAATTCTCACCCTAAATCCCACGCTTTCATTAAATACCATAGTAATTGGTTATGAACTACCCACTGCCTCACTTGCTTTAATTGCAATTGCAGCGATGATGCGCCAATTTCGCAAAGGTTCTAAGTCAATATTTACTCTCGATTTGTTGGTGGCATCAATAAGTATGTCTCTTGCAACCTTTATGCAGCCTCGCTTGATTCTCTTTGCAATACTTCTATTTGGAATCTGGGCACTTGCAAAATATCCAAGAAAAAGCGCTGCTGCTTTCTTATCGGTAAGCATGTTGGTAGTTTTACTAGCACCTGCAGTCATGATTTATAGAAATTCAGTGGCGATGGGCTTTAAGGCTATCTCTACTAACTTAGGTGTAACGATGAATATCGGAGGTGGCGATGAAGCCACCGGTGGCTATAACGGAAAATATAATGGTGTTGACTGCCCTGAGGCTGTTGGAAATGAAGCAGAAGTTGATTCTGCAAAGGTCAGATGCATCGTTAGCTGGTATGCGAAAAACCCAGTTAAGTTTTTGAAACTTTCTTGGAATAAAGCTCGCTTTTTCTGGTCTCCATGGTTTGGTCCTGAGGCAAGTGGAACAATGGCGAGAAATCCTTGGAGGATCAACCATCCGCTCAATGAGACCTTAAAGACCCCAGATGGGGCGAATATGGTCAACGGCGGCTTTGGAAGAGCCAGCTCCTGGCTATGGATGATCTCTGGTTTGATTTTTCTAGGACTTGGTTTCCGTTTTCTCTGGTCAGTCGGGGGCCTTGAGCGACTCTGGGGCAGCGCTGCCTTTTCAATGGTGGTAATCAACTGGCTTAGCTCAATTGCCACAATCGGTGATCACCGCTTCCGCATCCCAACTATGAGCTTAAGCCTGGTTTTGCAGGTGATTGGCCTTTCATATCTCTTTATAAGTAAGCGCAAGCGCCTTCTGGGATCTGCCCTTGAGCTCTCCTGGCCTGCTCTTATTTGGAAGAGAAAGTCAGAACCCGATAATCTGCAGCCCTGAAAAAGAAGAAAAAATATAGGTAGGGGGGTCTCGCTATGGGGCGTGGCCGGTCAAAGGCAAAACAGACCAAAGTGGCTCGAGATTTGAAATATAGCTCTCGAGATATCGATGTTGAGAAGTTAGCTAAAGAGCTTCATGGCGAAGTTGATGATTCAAATAAGGATGATGATTTCGATCCTTTCGCTGAAGGTAACTACATCCCAAGAAAGTAGTTGTACAGATGCTCCCAACGCCATATGTGGCATGGCTCAGAGTCTATGAACCGATAACTGCATTTGATCAAGTCGAGCAGGTGCGATGGAGTGAGTTAGATCCAAATATTCCTACTGGCAAGCAAGAGCAGATAAGAGCGCTAACAAGAATTATTCGAGGAGAGATTGATTTCTCTGGCAGTGATGGCGCTCATATGATTATTCATAAGAAAGTTCGCTATATCTGCCCGTGGTCAACTTCTCAGAGATGTTGGGCAGCCTTAAGTGATTTTAAGAATTCAATACCTAGCTCTGTTCTTCCGATGTTTCTACCAAGTACTGGATCAATCGATGATTCACTCGAGATGAACTTAAGCTCCACAAAATATCCACATATACTCTCTGAAACTTGGATTATTCCACCAAGATGGTTTGCTCTTTTTTCACCTAAGGAGCGATTGCGAGGAAGTGGCGAGGATGGCCCCTTCACCATAATGCGAACTGAAATCTCACTTGCTAAAGAGCGCTGCCGAGAGACCCATAAGGCGGTTAAGAGTGCATTTGGATCAGGGCCAGTTGAGCAAGAGTTGGTAGAGCTACTTAATTGGTTGAATCTGTTTCACCCTAGTTCAATCCTTGAATGTGATTATGGCGGCCTTGCAACATATCTAGAAAAGTCACTTCAAGATTTAGGCGAAGATGGCCTTGATGCAGATACTTCAATCGAAGATGTTCACTCCTCCATTGAAGGCCTCGCCACGGGTGATGGAGTTCAGGCAGGAAGTGGATATGAAAGGCTTGTTTCACGCTGGAGGCGTGTAGCCTCCTTTGAACAGGCGATGTAGCCTGCTTGTCATCAACTTTAAATAGGTAGATACTCCTGCCATAAGGGATTAATAGGGCAAATCAGAAGATAAAAGCTAAGGAGATGAAAGTGTCTAATTTCAGCCGGGATCATGAAGTACTTCTTACCCCAGCTGAAGTTGCATCTTTATTTCGAGTGGACCCAAAGACTGTAACAAGATGGGCAAAGGCCGGGAAACTCACAGCAGTTAGAACCCTTGGCGGGCATAGGCGGTATCGACAATCAGAGGTTCAAAGCCTTCTTAATTCAAATACTGGGAAAGGTCTCTAAATTGAGTAACGATTCAGGTGAGGATCCAAAGAAGAAATATCTTGAAGCACTTGAAAAGAAGCGAAGCGCTATTGCCCCAAAGAATCAAGGTAAATCTGGAGATTCAAAGGTCAAGGGTGGTCAAGCCGGAGCAGGTGCTCCCAAGATGTTTCGTCGCAAATCGGGTCCGAGCTAAGCAGTAATTTCAAAGAAATCTTATGGAGCTTAATTTCTCTGAGTATCTTGCCCTGTTTTTTACCGCACTCATTTTTGTTGGCGTACTAACCCCGCTTGTCAGGAAAGTTGCTTTAAGGATTGAAATTCTTGATGCTCCAACTGAGTCCCATAAAACTCATAAAGAAGCTATTCCATACCTTGGTGGTGTGGCAATAATTATTGGCACTTGTTTAACCATATATCTAGCCATAGTTTTTTCGGGACAAGGTAGGGCCTTATCACTAGTTAACGCGGTGCTGATTCCTGCGGTGCTAATGGGGGTGATAGGACTTGTTGACGATATCAAGAAGCTCTCACCTTGGCCGAGATTTATTGCTCAAAATCTATTTGGCCTAGTTATTGCAGTTATTTTGATTGCCACCAGCACTCTTGGAAGCCCCACTGGAAATACGATAATTGACGTTGCAATAACAACTCTATGGATTGTCGGGATTACTAATTCGATAAATTTCTTTGATAATGTTGACGGAGGTGCATCTGGAACCGTTGCTATATCTTCCCTTTTCTTATTTTTTCTTGCTCTTCAAGGCGGACAGTATGCAATTGCTGCGCTCTCCTTAGTATTAACGGGGGCTACCACGGGATTTCTCTTATGGAATAAACCGCCCGCAAGAATATACATGGGAGATGCCGGGGCGCTATTTCTAGGAATATTGATTGCTACTCTAACTCTAAGATTTGATCCCAATCCAATTAACTTGAGCGCAAGTTTTGCACTTCCCATTTTACTTCTTGCAGTTCCAATACTTGATACATCGGTTGCAGTAATTTCACGACTGCGTCGAAGATTTTCTCCTTTTCAAGGCGGACAAGATCACCTATCGCATAGATTGATGCGTGCTGGACTAAGCAAAAGGCAGGCAGTTCTCTCGCTATGGATTATTTCTGCTTTTTATGGCTTCATCGCAATAGCGATTTCTAACGCCCCTTATAACCTTGAAAATTTTATCGTAGCTGTAGCTGCAGTAGTTTGGACAATAAGTTTTTTCTTGTTTCTAAAAACTGCATCAGGGCCGAGTTAGTGCCTACAGTAATCGAGTCCTATGAAGAACAGAGAATGCTTTACAAGTAAGCTCAAAAGAATCTTTGCAAGAAAAAGCAGTCAGTTGTGTTTCAAGAAGAATAAGTCTTCGTGAGATCCTTCCCTTGGCTTCCAAAGAGGGAAGAAACCCTTCTCTTTCATGAATAATTCAAGTTCTCCATACCGTGCACCATTTAGGTATTCATCCTTAGTAGACACTTCAATCTCTAGAGAATAGGCTTTATCCAGGAGCGCACCAGCCCCAATTAGAACTTTTAACTCCGCGCCTTGAACATCAACAATCCAGTGAGATCGAGACTTAATCTCACCGATATCAAAACACTCGTCTAATCGCTTCATAGGCAACCTAGTACTCCTAACCATTTTTAAGCCCTTATGGTTCATTTCACTTCCAAAATTAAAAATTGATGAAGATTGCTCGTCATTATTGGCAAGATAGAAATCTACTTCTTCGCTATTTATGTCACCAAGTAGAGCAATTAAAACTTTTTGTTTAGGAAATCTGGAAATTTCCTTCTCAATTGCCGACAACAATGATGGGTTCGCTTCAATCCAGATAACACTCTTGTCAAACAAGGCGTATTCAGAAGCTTCTTGTGCTTTATGCGCGCCTATGTGCAAGACCATTGAAGCATTCTCTATGAGAGTATTCTTAATCTTTCCCACCAATTGATAGTAAGTCAGTTGTTTTCTTTTGAGGATTCTTTGTACTCTCATGTAATGTTCAACCTTCTTCTTTAAGAACTTTGGGGGTAAGTAGCTTGGAAAATATATAATCTGAAATTGGCAATAGAGCATTTGAGTTCAAGTGATTGCCATCTAAACCAAGAACTTCCCCTAATCTTTTAGGGCTACAAGTTTCATGACCGCAGATTACAAAGTCAATATCAACAATCTCTATTCCAGGACTGAGTGCAGATTCATTAACTATAGTCGTGTTCTTGAACCTTCGAATTCTTGAATCCGGCGACAGTTGTCTGTTTAACCACGAAGCAAATGTTAGTTCTGAGTTAGGAGTAAAGAAAAAATGCTTTTGCGTATTATTGGTCAAAAAGTTAATTCCTTCCATTAGCGAGATTTCATCATAATTACCATGCACAATGACTCCAGGAGTCCATTCAGGGAAGTATGGATTGCGAAGAGTAGAGAAAATAAAATCATACTCGGTTGACTCAATTATTTCTTTCCTAGCAATATTTGTCGCTATACACTGAGATGAATCACTAACCTTGCCGAGAAAAAATGGGCAAGACTGGACGACAGACAAATCTAGGTTGAAGCTTTGACCCAACCATCCATTCTTTAGCGCACTCCCAATAATCCCTCCATGAGAGTCGCCGATTAACAAAATTTTTGGCCACGTCTTTTGGGATTCACATCTCTCTAGAATGCCTGGTATTGCTTCCGCACAAGAGTTAGAGGGGTTTGTCTGAGAAAGTTGCGCCTCTAAATCTTTTGAGGTTGAGATTGATAAGAATAGTAGATGAAGTGTCAGGATTATGGTGATCAAATAAATGGGCGAATAGACTTTTGGTACCTTTCCTTTAACTTGAAATCTCTTTTCAATTTGTGGAAATGTCAAATTTGAAATTGCTAAGGTCAAAAGCGCTGCTAACGGAGGCGCTAATTCTTTAATGCTTAAGTTCATGGATACACCTGTGAACTCCATGATATAAAGCATAGGTAAATGAAACAGATAAATTGAATAAGAACGATTACCAAACCAAAGAAGTATCTTTAGATGTACACCTCTACCCAACTCTGTTTCTACCCACAAAGCTAAGCAGGTGAGAAGTGTGAGTAGAATTGGAATCCAACGATTGAATGGAAGTGCTGACACTAAAACTAGTGTTAGGGAAAAAATAAGAGTAAGTCGAGACCTAAGTCTTCTAGTGCCTAACCTTGTTCTCCGAGAATGTGCCATGAGTATCCCCAATGTAAACTGGTAGATATGACTTATCGGACTGTAATACTCAAATAGTTGGGTATTCTGAACTCCGAGCACTTGATAGAAAAAATCGTCTATTGATGTTTGGTGAATAATGATGGAGATTAAAGTCACCAACCATAAGATCTTTGTAAATGAAATCTTAATAGCAGAACTAAATAGTGCTAAAAGTATAATACTTAAGTAAATTTGAATTTCGGCAGAGAGTGACCATAGGTGAATAAATGCATTTGGAGCTGGAAAGAAATAGTCGCCGGAAATGGAATAGCTGGCCATATTTCCTAATCCAAAGATAGTAGCTAAGATTTGCTTGGAGCCTAAATTTAAAGTTCTAATATCTGCCACAATTGAAAGAAAAAAGAGGCTTCCCAAACTGATTAAGAAGAAAGCTGGAAAGAGTCTAAAAAAGCGTGAACGAAGAAATTTTTTAGCCATTACAATTTTCTCAAATCGTGAAGATGATTTTTCGCTCAGGGAGAAAAATTGGGGGGCTAGCACAAAACCAGAAATTACAAAGAAGACATCTACTCCAACATAGCCATTGGGAAAGACTTTCGTATAATGAAAGAGAACTACAATCAGAACTGCTACGCCTCGAAAGGCTTGAACGGCTTCTCTCTTGCCTTCGATGTAATTGTTCATGAGTGTTCCAAATAATATAGTTTCAGAACAATTGTTTACTGGGCATTGCCAATTCGGGGCTACGGTCAATGAGTCCTAGTGGCTGGGGACGGGATCGAACCGTCGACCTCACGATTTTCAGTCGCACGCTCGTACCAACTGAGCTACCCAGCCGAAATATAAATCGCGACCCAGACGGGACTTGAACCCGCGACCTCCGCCGTGACAGGGCGGCGCGCTAACCAACTGCGCTACTGGGCCAACTTTTTAACAGATAAAGAGTTACTTCTTTATCTTGCGTCCCCAACGGGATTTGAACCCGTGTTACCGCCGTGAAAGGGCGATGTCCTAGGCCCCTAGACGATGGGGACTAGAGGAAGAAACAGTCTACCCTCACCTACAACGACTTCAAAAATAGATGGATAAACTCCGCCAATACATGAGAAATTAGCTACCAAATTAAAGAAATAGAGGGCAATACTTGCGTAAAGCCGTTCTAGTCGCAATGGCGGACGAAGTTCCGTTTATTGGCATCAAAGAAGAGGTTTACCCAAAGCTAGTAGCGCATTATTCAGAGAGAGGCTACGAAACCTTCTTCGTTTATGGAAGAAAGCAAAGTACATCAGAATATGAAATCAGAAGAAAGCTTGAGCAACTCAGATGGAATAAATTTCATATGATACTTAGGCTCTATGACCTTTTTGCCCTGACAATCTACAAATGGAAAAGGCCAAAGTGCTATCTTTCAGGACAAAATATTTGTGTAGATGTACCGGAGGATATCCGACATCTATCTACAAAAATACTGTCTGCCTTGTCTCTTTTGGATGAAATGGGCTATGACATTATTGTACGGACTACTGTTAGTTCAATTCTAAATTTAGAAGTAATAGATAGTTACTTACAGAATGTCAAACTAGATAGAGAAATTTATGGAGGCCGGATCAATCAGCAAGCTGATGGATTCACATATGCTTCAGGATCATTGACTGTTTTCAATAGCAAATGTGCTGCATTGTTAAATAAAAATAGAAGGAAATTCGACTTTTCTTTAGTTGACGATGTTTCAATTGGAAAACTCATGATTAAGTTAGGAGTAATTCCCTCTATTCGACTAAATACTCTGGATATTGCTAATAGCGAAGGCTTAACTCAATTAAGTGGTCAAAGAGATCTTGCTCAAATTCGATGTAAATCAGGAGTACTCGCCGAAGATCGAATCGATTCAGTATTGATGTCGGCAGCCATTGAGATGCTTGATCTCTAAATTAAATATGTCAGTTATGAAAATCCTGCCAAGGTGATGTAGGTTTTCCTGGAGTGGGGCCTTTAGCTCAGTCGGTAGAGCAACGGACTTTTAATCCGTGGGTCGTCGGTTCGATCCCGACAGGGCCCACCCTTCTTAATCAGAGACTTGAAGAGACCATTTCTTCTATTGAATATCGAGGCTTCCACTCCAATAGCTCAGAGATTCTTGCGATATCTGAAACTACCGATACTGGGTCGCCGCTTCGTGCAGGTCTTTTTACAACTTCAAAGTCACTACCCAGAAATTCCTGAATTAATTGAACGACTTTTAAAACTGAAGTCCCATGCCCGCTTCCTACATTTAAAATCAAGTTTCTCTGGGGAAAATCTGCTGATTCAAACAAAATATCAACTAAGCGACGGATCACATAAGTTACGTCTTTGATGTGCACGTAATCTCTAATGGCAGTTCCATCGGCGGTTGGCAGGTCCCAGCCATAGATTATTGGGGGAAGACCAGATTTAATTCTCGTTACCGTAGCTGGGACTAAGTGGAATTTAGCAGATTCCTTTAATGATGGACTACTGGAGCCAATCACATTGAACAATCTGAGGGAACACACATTTATCGAACCAGGATTATGACGACTTAGAAATTCTTCTCCAAACTTCTTTATTCTCCCATAATTCGAACTCGGATTCCCTGTATCCGTTTCCTTTATAGATGAGCTATCTAAATCACCGTAAACGGCGGAGGATGAAGCGTTAATGAAAACCTTAACATTGTTCTGAATTGCTACGCTAAATACGTTTTCAAGAGATTTTTGATTATTATTGAAATACAGTTCATTATTGCTATTTGACTCCTCTGGTGATTTCAAGCCAGCGAGATGGACTACAACCGAAGGTTTGAAGTCAGAAAAAACCTTCTCTAAAAAGTCTTGATCCTTCATATCACCCGAAATTCCTCTTATCCCCATTTGCGTTAATCTACTGAATTTGGCTGGTGAACGACCAGATAAAGCCAGGATTTCATAGTCATTTTGCACAAGCTCTTGAATTAGGTGAGCACCGATATATCCACCTGCCCCAGTGACCAAGATTCTCATAGGAAAAAGTTATCATTCATATGAAAATTTCAGTTTACTGATATTTTACTGCGGTGGAGTGGATACTTCTCACCGCCTCTTTCGGAGGACAGAATTATCATGAATCGGCTATGAGACTTCTGAGCCAATCAGAACAATTCAAAGAGTTTTCGAAACGGATTTGTGTAAATGACGACAATCTTGAGGACTTTGCGCCCAAAATTAGAAAGCAATATAGCGACCTAATAAATAATAGTGTTCCAGGTTATGGCTATTTTTCTTGGAAGCCAGAAATAGTCAACACTGTATTGAATCGATATCCAGAATATGGTGTGGCCTATATAGACGCAGGCTGCGAGCTTAATCCCTCCTTAATTGCGAGAGTCAGATTAAAGAAGTTTTTCAATAAGGCGAAAAATGGAAGCTATTTTCACACTCTCAATTACCAAGAGCAGATGCACACCAAGAAACGAGTTTTGGATTACTTTGACTTATCCGACACAGATAGGAGATCACCCCAGATTCAAGCAACTTGGTTTCTTCTCTCTGGCGCAGTAGGAAGAGATATCTCAAGCAGGTGGTTAAGTGCAGCTTTATTGGACAGGGCAATGCTTGATGACTCTTCGGATACCGAGAGCTTAGAGTTTAGGGGGCATCGCTACGATCAATCCCTGCTTTCATGTGCGGCTAAATCTATGAAAGTACATCCAAAGCGACACAAGCCATGTTATAGACCGCTCACTCTTGCTTCGAGAATACAATGCAATCTTCATCCTATTTGGTCCTCGCGAAATAGGAGCGGACAATCAATTCAAAGAACTGCAAAGGGGTAGCACTTGGCAAGAGTGAATGACTCAGAAATAGTAAAGTTTAGAGTTTCCCAAATTCTGCTTTTGGTTGGTCCACTTATCACTTTAGCAGTAAACCCCTGGACAAATTATGATCCAATATCCCTTCCGAAAGTTTTTGTACTTGCCACAAGCGCTTTTGCAATCATTTCCCTAGCGTTGGGAAATTTTGGTAATTTCAAAAATTCTCTGCCTAAATCGGTCCAGATACTAGCTTTGGGCTTTTTGGGCTTCATGACGCTCACTTTGCTCTTTAGTGGATCACCACTTAGCCAACAAATTTGGGGATCTTTTGGAAGGAATACTGGCTATCTAACCTATGTTTCGTTACTTTCAATATTACTGGTCATGATTTGGGTTAGAAGTACGCAGTTTTACTCAAGGCTATCTTGGTTTTTTGTTCTTACAAGCATCCCCATGACCGTTTATTGTTTAATTCAGATAGCGGGACGAGATCCAATTCCTTGGAGTGAGTTTAATACCTTTGGCACTTTAGGTAACATCAATTTCCTTTCAGCATTTTTGGGTATGACTTCTATTGGAGCGCTGATTTTTGCACTTGATAGAGACTTAGCAGTTGTAAAGAGAGTTTCACTAATTGCATTGGCGATTCTAGATTTTTGGATTATTCTTTCAACAGGCTCAATCCAAGGTCCAATTATTTTTGCTGTTGGAATTGGGGTCTATCTCTTCATTTTTATTCTGGACTTAAAGCGAGCAAGGAATCTAGTACTGATCGCATTTTCGGCAATAACTTTGGTTATTGGATATTTTCTGGCAATCGCCTTAAGAAATATGGGACCTCTTGCCAGTTTTGTTTACCAGCCGTCAGTTGTTTTCCGTGGAGATTACATTCATGCAGGCTGGGAGATGACTTTAACCAAGCCGATATTCGGAGTTGGGATGGACTCCTATGGAGATTGGTACCGCGAAGCTCGAGGCGAGATTTCAACCCTTAGAACTGGACCTGACAGAGTTGCAAATACTGCTCATAATATTTTTCTAGACATCTCATCAAATGGCGGAGTTCTTCTTGGCGCAACATATGTCGCTCTAATAATTTTTGCGCTGTACTCTGGTATCAAAGTATTGGGCACGAACTTTCGATCAAATTCCTATTTCAGAGTGATTTTTGCAGTATGGGTTGCCTATCAGGTTCAAGCGTTTGTGAGCATAAATCAAATAGGAGTTGGTGTTTGGGGTTGGATGTTCTCGGGAGTATTGATTGGGATTTCGTTGCTAGTTAAAGAGGTTGATTCAAAGACTCCAGAGAAAAAGTATGCGGTGAGGCGCAGAGAGTCTCGCGCACAGAACATCAGCGCAAGACAACTGCTAGTTGGCGTACTTGGCTTAGCTATGGGAATGACCCTCTCGGCAATCCCCCTGAATACTGATATGCGTTATCGAGCAGCATCAGATAAAGGCAATCTAGTTGAGATGAGGGCGGCTACCTCACTTTTGGGCTCCACGGAATTTCATAGAGAGCTAGTTTTGGATTTTGCAATGCGGAATAATCTTGCTCCTGAAATTAAAGATTTGGCGGAAGAACTTGTTCGTGACTATCCTAGAAGCTTCTTTGGCTGGAGAGTGCTAAGCGTTGCTTCCTTAAATACGGAAGAGCAGCGCATTCAAGCCTTAGAACGAGCAAGGGCTCTGGACCCCTTCAATCCCGATCTGCGATAAGGTATTTTGTCCGATTTGTCAGAATATAGCGACAAAATCTCTTCGCCTTCGTAGAGGGGAGTAGAGGCGGCGACGGTCGACTCTGTAATACAAACCGGTATAGAAATAAGGGGCTCTTTAAGTGTCACTACGTAAGAAATCTGCCTCCGCAGGTCTGAAGGTCTGGACCGTAGCGGAGCTTGGTGCTTTCTACACAGAGCACCGTAGCGAGCTAATCGCCCACGCCTCACGAATCCTCAAAGATAGAGCTAAAGCTGAAGAAGTAATCCAAGATGCCCTAATCAAGGTCATGCTCGCCGCCCCTGAGCTTGAATCAACTAATCACGCACTTGGCTATATGCATAGAACAATAGAGAACCTCTGTATCGATATCTTCCGTATCGAGGGTCGTCGTCCAAACCTTGTGGTTTTAGATGGCGCCTCAGCAGAGCTTGAATCAACCTGGGTCGATAATGAAGATCATGTTGATGTAATTGCTGCTGCAGATGATGCTGCAATAGTTAGACAAGCGCTTGCAATGCTCTCACCTGCAGAGCGAGCAGCTCTTGTTATGTGGGAGATGGAAGGAAGATCAACTGCAGAAATTGCAGCAGAGCTTGGTATTAAAGAATCTGCTGTTAGACATACTGTCTCAAGAGCTAGAGCATCTCTGCGTAAGGTAATGAGCGAACTAATTGTTGATAAAGAGCGCGGTTTAACTGCCCTAGATATGCTCTCAACAACCTATAAGAAAGCAGCGCAGGTAGCTAAGAAATCAAGTAAAGCTGCTCTCTCACTAATTTTAGTTTTCTTTGCCTTCCTTGGATTTAATGCGATGCCAACAGATAACGATCTTCCTGTTATAACAACTCAGGAAAATACTTCTTCAAGTGAAACTACAAATGAAGTTGAAGCAGCAGCTCCTGCTGTTGAATCCTCAGCAACACCAGTGATTCCCCCAGCTGCAATTGCTAAGGCGCAAGCTGCTCTTGAAAATGCCAAGGCAACTAGCCTTAGTTTTACCGGTCTTGATAAAGCTGGAATTCCAACTGGATTTACCGTAACTGATTCAACTGGATCACTTGGCTCTCTATATATAACAAACCGTCCTCCAGTGCTCTCAGAGACAGAACTCAGCCTTTCTCAAGTTGCTAAGACGGATTCTGGGGCAGCTAACATCTTTATCTCCCAACAGCTAGTAAGTGACTCTCAGGGCTTTAGCTACCTACCCTCTATCTCCTATGGCAAGGATGGAGCCTGGGTCCCCCTAGTAACCAAGCTCACCTACCTCAATTCTGAGCGAATGCCCAGCGGGGATTACCTAGTCACAGCCATCATTAAAGTAGAATCTGAGGTTGAAACCCCCGTTGTGATCCCAGCGAGCGCTCAAGGCCGGGATCTACTCACAGCCCCACGGCAGGTAATTACTCTCCTGGTGCTGAACCCAGGAAAGACACAGATTTTATCTCAAGCAGTTTATGTAGTTGAAAAGGGAGTTAAGTAATGACTCCTCAATTTAAGTTTCTCCGCCGCGTCCGGATACACGGTGGGGAATGTGGTGCAGTAGCACGTGCATTGCATCACAAGGCAAAGGCTTTGTCTTTGCCAGCCGTAAATGAGAACGTCTTATTTACGACTATTGAAAGGAATGAAATGTCAAAACTTATCTTCAAGCGCATCGCGCTTGTAGTTGTTGCGACGCTGGGACTCGGAGTACTTTCGGCGGGTCCGTCATCCTCTGCGATTGTGGGCAGTTCCGACACATTAGCGTTGTCGTCAACCACTGCCACTATTGCTGCGGGTGAAACAGCTTCCGTTACGGTAACACAAACCTTCGTTGGCGCCGCTACTGGTGATTCAATGACTGTTTCGATGGAAGATCAATCTGTTCCTGCTTCTGCCGACGGAACACTTGGCGTTTACGTAACTGATTCTTCAAATACTCAAGCAATCAGAACATCGAAGCAGACTGCAGGCGCCGGAGTTAACGGTAGCAATGAAATTGCACTTCTTTGCCGTTTGGCGAATGACTGCCAGGATGACTACTTTGGCCAAGCTGGAGATGCTGTAACAACAACAGTGCGAGGCATTTTGGTTGCTAGCAGTGCAGCCTCTGCTACTTACAGTTTCCGCCTTATGGCACCAACAGTTGCGGGAACGTACGTGTTTCGCGTCTATGCTGCCAACACAACTGGTACTCAGGCAATTGCCTCAGTTCCTCTAACTTGGACAGTTACCGTTACAGCTAATGCTTCAGATACAGCAACAACTGCATCAAAGTTCTGGCTAAATGGTTTAGCTGAGTACAGCGCAACTTCACGGGGAGCAGTAACTTCTTCAAATACCTACAAGGGTCTTGAGGTGGATTCAGCTCTCGTCGTATCTGCTGGTTCGTTAGGCTCATACGGTGCAGCTGGAACAATTTTCCCCGTTGTAATGAATTCGAGCGATACCAAAATTTCGACTCGAACCGGGGGACGAGTTCTTGAGTCCTTTACTGTAACAATTTCGGGCCCTGGCCAATTAGCGGTTAACTCCCGCTACGCCGGACTAGGCACCACATACAGTAAGCAAGTAACTATTGCTTATGATGAGACTGCTGTTGTCTATTCAGATGGCGTTGCAGGAACTGGAACCATAACTGGTTACATTGGAACTGCGTCAACATCCAACAAGGCATTGACTCAGGGAACTAAGAGCGTGGTCTTCACTGGACGTGCCACCACCTTCACGGTCACCGGTTATTCAGCTGCTATTCGTGGTGGAAGTACCGTCGCATACACGGGTGCTTCAGATTCAGCAACGGCCGCAGCTACAGCATTCCGCTTTACTGCAGCAGATGCAGCAGGCAATGCGGTAACTGCAGCAACATTGAGCACGGATAAAGGTGAAGGAGCGTTCTACGCCATTTCATCTGACACAGCTGTGTTGGCTAAGGGAGAAGCTGGAGCAACATATGCAGCTTCAGGTGATCGCCGAAGCCCAGCTCTTACTTGTTCGTATGACTCCACTTCATCTGTCAAGGGATATTGGTATTGCGAGGGTCGTGTGTATGACTCAGGCACCGTAACTGTGACAATCGTGGATTCACGTACTTTGACTGCAAGTGGCAATGTCACAACAGCAACTACCGATGCTGTTTATAAGTCGTCTGCATTCAGCATTACTTATGCTGGAGCTGGAAATACAGGCACCATAGCCTTCAATAAGACCAGCTACAACGTAGGTGAAGCAGCAACGCTAACGACTACTACTCTTGATGGAGCAGGGCGTAAGCCTGCAGATGGAACAGCGGCGTCAAATTTCACTAGCTTGTCGTGGAAGAACACCGCACCTGTATTTGGAGAGAACACCTCTCTAAATGCCGCACAAGGATCCTTCACAAACCTCATCACTTACCTCGGTGTGGCAGTGTATTTCCAGGGCACAGATACAGCTCTGGTTTACATGCCAACTACAGCTGGTACATATACTCTCCAGGGTAAGACAGGTATCGAAACAGCTGTCAAGGATCTATTGACCATTACGGTCTCAGATCCAACGCAGACTGCGATCAAGGCATCTGCTGACGCTGCCACCGCTGCTGCTGACGCAGCAACTGATGCTGCTGCTGAAGCAATCGATGCTGCTAACGCAGCTACCGACGCCGCAAACCTAGCTGCAGAAGCTGCTGATGCCGCAACTGTCGCTGCTGAAGAAGCACGCGATGCTGCTGATGCCGCAACTGCTGCTGTTGAAGAGCTTGCAACTCAGGTTGCAACTCTGATGGCAGCCCTCAAGGCTCAAATTACAACTCTTGCCAACACTGTTGCCAAGATTGCTAAGAAGGTAAAGGCGTAAAGCCTTAACTTCTTCGGCCGAAG
>Ga0194118_10002505_pt1 | contig 23113 bp, 19 predicted proteins | sample TA2MahsurfametaG_2_FD_148662 | JGI IMG/M metagenome (GOLD analysis project Ga0194118, IMG submission 148662) | Freshwater microbial communities from Lake Tanganyika, Tanzania - TA2015013 Mahale N5 surface | ecosystem: Environmental > Aquatic > Freshwater > Lake | place: Tanzania: Lake...
AAGATGTGCCCGCCGTTAAGAACTTAGTTGAAATTCTGCGTTCCCGAATGGATCAACCCTGCGTGATAGTCGTGTCTGCCATGGGAAAGACCACCAATGCGCTAGAGGAATTGCTTTCAAAAAAGTTGGCTGGTGAGAATTATTTGCCAGGTTGGCAGCAGATAAAGGAATTCCATTGGGACATTTGTACCTCTCTTTTTCCTGCAGATCATACCGTATTTTTGAGTCTTAAAGAATTTTTTGAAAAAGCTTCTGGAATTCTGGTTCTACCTATAAGTAAGGATTCTTACGATGAGCATTACGATCAGCTCATCTCCTTTGGGGAATTATTTTCCTCCCTTATTGTATCACATTTTTTACAATTTAATGGACTCTCCCTTACCTGGAAAGATGCCAGAGAAGTGATCCATACCAATTCTGATTTTCGCTTTGCTAAGATTGATTGGGATAAAACGAGATCCTCTTGCCAATCCCTCTGGAGTCCCCAATTAAAAAATACCAATATCTTAACTCAAGGATTTATAGGAATGGATCCAAACGGCCTAACTACCACCTTGGGAAGAGAAGGGTCTGATTTTACAGCAGCCATTCTAGCTACTGGTTTGGAGGCAACTTCGGTCACCATCTGGAAGGATGTCCCTGGGGTACTTAATGCAGACCCCAAACTTTTCTCAGAGGCAGTAAAATTTGAGGAATTGGGCTACAAGGAGGCGGCAGAGATGACCTATTTTGGGGCATCAGTAATACACCCAAAAACCATAAAACCTCTTGCCAATGCAGGTATTCCTCTTTTTGTGATGTCTTTTTTACAACCCGAGGCAACAGGAACTAAAATTCACGAACATGCCAAGGTCCATGAAGTACCTACCTTGGTCCTGAAAAAAAACCAAGTATTGGTAAGTTTTAAGGTTACTGACTTCACTTTTATAGAAGAAACACATATCCACCAAATTTATACTCAGCTCAAATCCTTGAAGCTTCGAGCCAACATGCTACAGGTATCAGCGATAAGTGTTTCCTTAGTTATGGATGCGCAACTTTTTAAACTGGACCAACTTCTTGCAGGTTTGAAAAAAGATTTTGATATCCGATACAACGAAGATTTGGAGCTTTTGACCATACTCAAACCTAAACCTGAAGCTATTTCGGGACTGATGCAAGGCTATGAAGTGTTGCTAGAACAATCCACCAGGCACTCCTACCAAGCGGTAAGAAGAAAGGGATAAATGCAGTCGGATTTGAAAGAGATCTTTGCTATCTTTTTCTCCTTAAATCTGCACGATTATGAAAAATAGAAGAAAATTTCTTCAAACAGCGGGACTTTCCACCTTGGCCTTAAGTTTACCCTGGAGCGAATCCCTGGCCTACTTATCTTCTTCCAAAGAAGAAAAAGTGCTCCGTGTAGCCCTGATGGGACTGGGAAGCTATGCTTCTCGAGTTGCAGAGGCCATGAAAGACTGCCGCCGTGCCAAATTGGTCGGGGTGATCAGTGGCACTCCTTCCAAAATAGCGCAATGGCAACAGAAGTATGGATTGGAGGCTAAGAACTGTTATTCATATGACACGGTGCATCTCCTTAAGGAAAATAAGGATATCGATGCAGTCTACGTAATTACCCCCAATGCCTTACACAAGCCCCATGCCTTGGCGGTAGCTACAGCAGGAAAGCATGTCATCTGTGAAAAACCCATGGCGATAAATGCCGATGAAGGTAGAGAAATCGTGGCTGCCTGCACGGCCGCTGGGGTACAACTGCTGGTAGGCTACCGCATGCACTTCGAAGCCAATACCCTGGAAATAGTAAAAAAACAAAGGGCTGGAGAATTTGGAAAAACCCTATTTTTTCAAGGATTAAGCGGGTTTATCATCGGAAATCCCTCCCAGTGGAGGCTGAATAGAGCCTTGTCGGGGGGAGGGGCGATGATGGATATAGGAATTTATTCTATAAACGGAGCACGGTACATGTTGGGGGAAGAACCTGTCTGGGTAACTGCTCAAGAAGAAAAAACGGATCCTGTGAAATTTGGAGAAGGCATAGACGAGACCATAACTTTTCAATTGGGGTTTCCTTCTGGAGCCATTGCCTCTTGCCTTTCCACCTACTCTCTAAATCATCTGGACAAATTTTTCCTTAGCGGTAGCAAAGGCTTTGCTGAAATGCAACCTTCCACAGGCTATGGACCGATCAAGGCTTGGACTCATGCCGGGCCTTTGGACAAGCCCCATGTGACCCACCAAACTACCCAAATGGATGAAATGGCTTCTATTCTTCTAGATGGAAAAACTCCTTTCCTCCCAGTAAATGGAGAAGAAGGAGTAAAAGACCTACAAATAATTGATGCGATTTATGAGGCGGTTCGAACAGGAAAAAAAATCATGCTTCCTGGATAAGCTGCTAAGAAATTAGGGAATGTTTGGTCAATAAATGAGACAAGAATCCCTCCATGGCTTCGTCTAAAATTCTATATACTTCATCAAAATCTTCTTCTCCACCGTAGTAGGGATCAGGTACAGGTAAGTCTAGGCCAGTCCTGCTGAAATTTCTCATTAAGTGGATTTCTTTATCGGGCTCCGAGCTTGTAAGCTTTTGGGATTCTAAGTTTCTCTTATTGTGATGATCCATCGCAATGATGTAGGTAAATTCTTTAAAATCATGGCGATGTACTTGTCGTCCTCTATGTTGTATGATAATGCCATTTTTGTTGGCGCAAGCGAGCGTTCGTTCATCGGGAAGCTCGCCTATATGGTAGTCGGAGGTGCCTGCACTATCGGTTTTTACTATTTTTTCTAAACCCAAGGCCTTGATTTTGGCAGCAAAAATTCCCTCGGCTAAAGGCGAGCGACAAATATTTCCTAAACAAACAAATAAAACCTTGATCATAGTCTAGAGGGCCTTGTAGGAGCTGGAGTATCCTTCACATTTTTTATCGGAGTCAAAAGGTAAAAAAAATGTGTAAATCTTTTGGATTGGCTACTTTTGAAAAATGAAAATACTTTACTTCCTATTTTTGGAGCTCAGTGCAGGAATATTGCCTGTCCTTGGAGCGTTTGTACCAAAAATTAGGAATTTTTTAAAGCAAAGAGCGGGGGCTCTACCTGCGCTTAAGGATTTTAGAAGTCATCACCCAGGCCCTGTGGCCTGGTTCCACGTGGCGTCTTTGGGGGAGTACGAACAAGCAAGGCCTGTCATTTCAACATTAAAATCTCATCGACCAGAGCTGGGTGTGGTGGTCAGTTTTTTTAGTGCCTCTGGGTATGTGCCTGCGAAAAAAAAATCAAATCCTGAAGTAGATTTTATCACTTACCTACCCTTAGATAGGAAGGCATGGGCAAATCAATTTGTCGAAATTCTTGATCCAAAGCTGGCCATTTTTGTGAAATACGACTTGTGGTACCATCACCTGTCTGCTTTGAAAAGAAAGCAGGTGCCTACTTATTTAATAGCCGCTTCGTTTCATAAAAATCAAAGATTTTTTGCTTGGTATGGGGGATTTTTTAAACTAATGCTGCAAGGTATGGATTGGATTTTTACCCAAAATGAGTCAAGTGTAGAGTTACTTAAATCAATTGGCTATACCAAGGCAAGTTTGGCTGGGGATACTCGCTTTGATCGAGTAAGCACTACAGCCTCAAATCCGAGGCCTTTTCCGGAGATATCCTCCTGGATTCAGGGCAGGCCCACCCTGGTGGTAGGTTCAGCATGGCAAGAAGACATGAACAGACTATTACCAGTAATAAATGCCAAGCCGGAGTACCTATGGATCATCGCTCCACACGATATTACTTCTTCTAGCATAGACTTGTGGGCCAAAGAACTCCATCATTCCTCCACCAGGTATTCGGTTTGGGATTCTTCTCAGGAGGTAAAGGTATTATTTATTGACAACGTAGGTATGCTTGCCTCTTTGTATCAGTTTGCCTGCATGGCCTATGTAGGAGGAGGATTTGGCAAGGGGTTGCATAATATCTTAGAACCGGTAGGATTTGGAATTCCTGTACTCTTTGCGAAGCTAAGAAAACCAGAAAAATTTCCCGAGGCCCTTCAAAGTCAAATGCTGGGTTGTGGCTTTGCAATCCAGACCTCAGAGGACTTAATGGCTGAACTAAGTCGAATGGAACAGCCAGAGAAATATGCTAAGGCATGTGAGGTAGCCAAAAATTGGGTAAATTCCAATTTAGGTTCCTCAGAAAAAATTGTCTCTCACCTTTTAGCTAAACATTTTACCCCATGAAAGGAAGAGTAATCAAGTCTACTGGAAGTTGGTACCAGGTTCGCACAACGACTCAAGTTATTGCGGCAAGATTGAAGGGAAAGTTTAAGCAGGAGGATCTTAAATTGACCAACCCCATCGCAGTAGGAGATTGGGTAGAACTTAGTTTGGAGCAAGGCCAAGAGACGGCATTGATCACGGAAATACACCCAAGAGAAAACTACGTCATTCGTAAGTCCACACGCAAACAACAGCAGACCCATATCCTTGCGAGTAATGTGGATCAAGCACTGCTACTGATCACGTTTAAAAATCCAAGGACTTCCCTAGGGTTTATCGATAGGTTTTTAGTAGCTACGGAGAGTTATGGAATCCCTACTTGTTTGGTTATCAATAAAGTAGATCAAATCAAAGGGGAAGAGGAGGTAGCTTGGGTAAAAGGAGTCCAAACCATTTATCCTGCATTGGGCTATCCCGTGATAGCACTTTCTGCTTTACACGTCCCTGAGGTAAAAGCCAAATTACTTCCTTTGATTGAGGGAAAATCCAACCTAATCTCAGGGCATTCGGGAGTAGGTAAAAGTACCTTGCTCAATGCTTTGGTTTCTCATGCCAAGCAACAGACACAGGAAATTTCCGCATTTAGTGCCAAAGGCGTACACACTACCACTTTTGCCGAATTATTTTATTTGCCAGAGTCGGGTGATATCATTGACACTCCAGGTATCAAAGAGTTTGGGATTTTAAATGTGGAAAAAGAAGAACTTTCCCATTTTTTTCCTGAAATGAGGGCCTTACTTGGACAATGTAAATACCACAATTGCACACATATCAATGAACCGGGATGTAGGGTGCTCAAAGGCTTGGAAGAGGGGTTAATTTCTGCCGAGCGTTATCAAAGCTACGTCAATATTCTCCATGAAGAGGATAGCCATAGATAAAGCACTTTGAAAGCCGCGCAATTTGGTCTATTTTTCCTATTCAAATGAATGAATCATGAGTGAGGTACTTACGCACAAGCAAGTAGGGCAAAAAATCACCCGCATGGCCTATGAAATTTATGAGCGAAACCTTCATGCGACGGGAGGGGTAATTTTTGCTGGGATCACTGGCATGGGAACCCGGCTCGCACAAGTACTTGCCACCGAATTGAAAAAAATATCTCCCTTACCTGTGGAAGTTCTGGAGGTAATTTTAGACAAGAAGGCGGTAGCTTCTTCAGACATTCATCTTTCTACGAATCCTACTTTAAAAGGAAAAACCATCATTTTGGTGGACGATGTACTCAATACGGGCAAGACTTTGGTCTATGCCATGAAACCATTTTTGACTCAAGGAGTAGAAAAGATTGAAGTTGCTGTATTGGTTAACCGAAGTCATGGCTTGTTTCCTGTCAAGCCAGATTATACGGGTTTTGAATTAGCAACCACACTAAACGAGCATATTCGAGTAGATTTTTCTGAAAATAAATATTCTGTCCATCTCGATTAATTATGGCCAATTCTACTTCAGCTGCCTTGAAGCGAATTACTACCCACAGCCTTCAGGAAATGAAGCAAAGGGGAGAAAAGATATCCATGTTGACTGCCTATGATTACTCCATGGCAAAAATTTTGGATGCTGCAGGGATAGACATGGTCCTGGTGGGAGATTCGGCTTCCAATGTAATGGCTGGGCACGAAACCACCCTACCCATCACCTTAGATCAGATGATTTACCATGCCTCTGCCGTGGTGAGGGCTGTAAAAAGGGCCTTAGTTGTCGTGGATATACCTTTTGGAAGTTATCAAGGAAATAGTGCAGAAGCTTTGCGTTCTGCCATTCGCATCATGAAGGAATCCGGAGGACATGCAGTGAAAATGGAAGGAGGGGCCGAGATCAAAGAATCGGTAATGCGTGTGCTAAGTGCTGGAGTTCCTGTTATGGGACATTTGGGCTTAACTCCCCAATCCATTTACAAATTTGGCACCTACACGGTGCGGGCCCAAGAAAAGGCAGAGGCGGAGAAGCTCATAGAAGATGCCAAGCTTTTGGAGGCTTGTGGGTGTTTTGCCCTAGTGGTAGAAAAAATACCGGCAGCTTTGGCCAAAAAAGTTGCATCCTCCTTGACTATCCCCGTGATTGGCATAGGCGCTGGAGTGGAAGTGGATGGTCAAGTCTTGGTCATGCACGATATGTTGGGTATTACTCAGGAATTCAAACCTAGATTTTTAAGAAGGTATGCTGACCTACAGCAACTCATGACGGATGCCTTTAAAAAGTATATTTCAGATGTGAAAACAAAGGATTTTCCAACTTCTAAGGAAAGCTATTGAAGGAAGAATTTTCCTTTTTTTAAGATAATCAAGCCTTAGTAAGTGTAGTGGCTCGTGACTCATGGGCTTGTTTTACCCTCAAAATAAAGTCACTCAATACATTCATGTAATTGATGAAGGCATCGTAGGGAGTGTCATATGGACTAAAATACTCATGTACTGATCCATCAGAAAAAAACTTGGTACAGATGTAGTAAAAATGATCTGAGGTTTGTAAATATTCCCAATCCCTAATCAGTTCAGGATCACAAGTGGATCTAACTTGTTTCTCAAGTTCATACAACCTATCAAATGCCTCGTCTTGCATGTCATTGCCCAACCAGGCCGTGAGGTCCCTCTCTTCATCAGCCCAAGAGATGGGCGTAGGCACGTGTATGCTACTTACGGGAGAGAGGGATGCAAGCACCTCGGAGGGAGTGGAAAAGGTAAAGTTTGAGTTGGAGAAAATTTCTTCAGGCAGGTATTTCATAAACTCGAAGATTCCCGTTTCAGCCCATTGGTGTTCCCCGAAGGTTTCGTAATCCATAAATAAATTTACCACGGGTTCCTCTTTAGGCAGGGCATTGAGCCAGCTGACAAATTTTGAAGTAGTCAATGGAAAATCTCCCCAGGTGTTGTCACCAAATCGAAAAGCAATATCATCGGAAAGCCTGAAGTTTTTCAAGAGCACTTTGAACTCTGGAGCTAAGGAATTGGAGTACACATAGTTTGGACTTTTCCACCCCAAGATGTGCTTGGCGCCCTCGGTCAACATTCCATCGTAGCCCAACTCTGCCACCATTTTTCCGATTTGATCCGAATAGATCAGCTCGGTATTTCTAAAAACCTTCGGGGTATATCCCTGGAATAGGTGTTGTATTCTTTGCTGGTGTTTTTTCACCAAAGAGACAAATTCATCCTTGCTTTTCAAAGAAGCCAAAGAGTGCGAATAGGTTTCATTAAGAAGCTCCACCTGGCCTGTGGCTACCAATCGCTGAAAGCTTTCCAATACCTCTGGGGCATAGGCCTCTATCTGGTCCAAAAACATTCCTGAGATGGAAAATGCGACTTTAAATTTACTCCCATGCTTTTCAATGAGTTCCAAGAGCAAACTATTCATGGGCAAGTAACACTTCTGTGCGACCTTTCGGATGACAAGCCGATTTAAATAATCGTTCCAGTAGTGATGGTCTTCCCCAATATCAAAAAATCTATAGGGTTTGATGCGGAAGGGTTGGTGTACCTGAAAATAGAAGCAGACGGTTCTCATGTGCGTTGGGCTAAGATTTTTTCATAAACAGTCACTAGTTTGGCAGCCACATGCTCCCATTTTAATTTCTTCAATTCATCTCCTCCAAGTTCTTTAAACATGCGCGCCATGCTCTCGTAATGAAGAAGTCCGAAAATCGCATCTGCCATGGCATCCACATCCCAAAAATCAATTTTGATGGCATTGTTCAGTACTTCTGCTACCCCAGATTGCTTAGAAATAATCACGGGGGTATTGTGCCTAACCGCCTCCAAGGGAGCGATACCAAATGGTTCGGATACCGAGGGCATCACGTATACATCGCTGATGGCATACATATGATCTACGTCATCTCCTTTTAGGAATCCCGTAAAATGAAATTTTGTACCTATGCGGAGCTCTGCCACCCTATCTACCATTTTGGTTAGCAAATCCCCAGATCCTGCCATGACAAAACGTACATTTGGATCCCTATCTATTACCTTTTTTGCCGCTTCTACAAAATACTCTGGCCCTTTTTGAAAAGTTATTCTCCCTAAAAAAGTAACAATCTTCTCCGGAACCTTTTTTTGATATGCGGAGGTAATGATACTCGCATCCAGCACGGCATTGTGTAACACGCTTACTTTCTCCGCAGGGATTCCATATTTTCTAACGCAAATATTTTTAGTTAGTTGGCTTACTGCCACCACGTGGTCGGCCGCATGCATCCCTGCACGTTCTATTTCAAATACGGGAAAGTTGACCGACTCTCCAGATCGATCGTATTCTGTGGCATGTACATGCACCACCAAGGGCTTTCCGCTAATTTCTTTGGCCGCAATCCCAGCCGGGTAGGCTAGCCAATCGTGCGCGTGGATGATATCAAAATCCTGTCGATCTCTGGCGATTTGGGCTCCCACCAAGGCATACCTGGCCACTTCCTCCATTAGATTTTTGCCATACTTTCCGCTAAACTCAAAAGAATTGGAAAATACGCTCTCCTGCATATCGGTGCTACCCTGTAGGACGGAGGAAGTATATTTCTTAAACTCCTTAGGCCCTAGGTAGGGAACGAGGTAACTGTTAACTTCTATGTAGGTAAGGTTTTTCCATAATTTTTTGAATCTCCGTTCTCTATAATCTATGGAAACTGTACTAGCATTGACAAAATCAGCCACGGGCTCCTCATCACCCCATAATTTGGGAACTACAAAAATCACTTCCTGGTTATGAAAATTCATGCCCTGGACCAAGCCATAGCATGCGGTTCCCAAACCCCCAGAAATGTGCGGTGGAAATTCCCACCCAAACATGAGTACTTTCATAAAAAATGGTTTAAATGCGTTTGACTAAGTCCATCATTCGCAAAAGTTCTGCTACACTCCAAGCCTGAGAAACAGATCCCTTTGGTCGATGAGGCGCATCCCCATCGTAAATTTCAGCTACTGTCCCAATACCATACTGGGTCATCACTCCATCAAAGCCCTTAATTATTTTTTCCACAAAAGTTTTAGCGGCTTTTCCATGTACCTTGAGGTAGCCCTCAACAAAATGTCCTAATGGCCATGCCCATACGGTACCGTTGTGGTAGGCATGGTCTCTACTGATTTGATTCCCATGATAATATCCTTTGTATCCTGGGTCATCTGGGGCCAGTGATCGTAGCCCTCGAGGCGTAAGCAACTTGGATTTGACTACTTCCAATACCTTGTCGCATTTTTCTTCGTCCAAAATAGGATAAGGCAAAGAAGTGGCAAATACCATGTTGGGTCGGATCGACCAATCCTTTTCTTCCTCATCGACCACATCGGCCAGGTATCCATATTCCCAGGACCAAAATTCCTTTTCGAAAGACTCTTTTACTTTGAAGGCCAGTACCTCGTAATCCCTTTCTCCGCTTAATTCATGGTAAAATCGAAGTGCATTGTACCACAGCGCTTGAATTTCTACAGGGCAGCCTATCCTTGGTGTCACGGGACCATCGGGAGTGATGGCATCCATCCAGGTTAGGGAAAGGCCTTCTTGTCCACCCCAGATTAACCCAGAATCTTGCATGTGGATGTGAAAATCTGTCCCCGTTTTGTATCCTTCGATTATCCCTCTCAGTTTGCCAAGGTATCTCTCTCGTATAGTTTTTATATCACCAGTGTAGGTGATGTAATTTTGAAGAGACCAAAAAAACCATAAGGGGGCGTCTATCGACGTCATATTGGTAAAATCCCCACTCCCAATATTTGGAAAAAGAGCCCCTTTCAAATCCTTAGACATGGTGTCCATAATCTCCAAAAAAGTTTCCTTGTCGCCCGTGGCTAAGGTAAGTCCAGGTGCTGCGATAAATGTATCTCTTCCCCACCAGCCAAACCAGGGGTAGCCTGCTATGACACGTACTTCTCCGTCTCGTCTACGGATAAATTGTCCCGCAGAATTTTTCAGACAATTTTCAAAATTGTTTCTTGGGATTCTCCTAGCAATTTCTTTAGAAAAGGCATTATTTCTGGTTTTAGGGTCAGCATCTGATAATCCTGCAGAAAAAATGACAGACTCCCCTTTGCTAATTTCAAATTCTAAGTATCCAGGCACAAATAAATCTTCCTGATAGGGGTATCCTCTTTCCCTTTCTTGAATATACTCTATGTTGTAGTACCAATCGGGTTGGGAATGGAAGGTTGCCTCTTTTGAAAGCTGCAAATACAAGGGGTCATAGGAAGGATAAAGCTTAAAACATGCTCCATTTACCACAGGGGTATAAGCTCTATTGACCTGATCGTTGGCTTTCATGAGCTGATGATAGCCGCGAAAAGCCAAAAAAGGCTGAATTCGAATTAGCGTTGGAGAATGAGCGTCCAGTAAGGTGTATCGAATCATCACTCTATCCCTGTTGGAATCCAAAATCAACTCCTTCTGCAGAAGCACTCCCCCCACGCGGTAGGTAAGCTTGGGGATGGGCTCTGAATCAAAATCCTCTAGGTACTTGTGGCCACGTGGAGAATAATTTCCTGGAAATTTGGAGATTCCTAAATTGAAGCTTGCTCCATGTTGGATCACCGTTTCATGGACGGTAGACAAGAGCACGTGGTTTTGGGAGTCAATCTGAGGTTGGGGAACTACCAATAATCCGTGGTATTTACGGGTATTGCACCCAATTAGGGTAGTACTTGTGTAAGAACCAGATCGATTGGTCCGAATAATCTCCCTTTCTAGAGAATAATTCAGGTTGATTAATTGGGATTTATCAAAATGGATGTAACTCATTGGCTATAATTCAATTCATCTAAAAATAGCCTAATAAAAACGAAAGGGCAAAAAATAAAGGTTATGATTCCATAACCTTATCAAATTCTTAAGTTTTTAAGAATGCATGGCTTCTTTTTGAATCTCTTCGGAAGCTTTTATAGATTCTTCAAACTTGCGCAGGTAGTTTTGGATCTGCCGGATATTTACTGGCTTAACTACCGGAAATTTCGGTGGGGATTTAAACAGAGTAAACATGACTGTTGGTTTAGTTTTTTCAACTTGACAAATCGTATGCCAAAATGAATAAAATCAAATAAAAAAACCCCTTTACGAGGGGTTTTGGGTGAAAGACCGGGCTCGAACCGGCGACCTCTGGTGCCACAAACCAGCGCTCTAACCAACTGAGCTACAATCACCATTAGGGTAAACCATCGAGAAGAATCTCGAATGGTTGGCAAAAGTAAGGACTGTGGTGTTTTAGAGCAAGGCAGATGCTATTTATTTGAAAAAAAACATCCTTGATTTTCAAAAATGATGTAAAATCTATGGTTAGATTTTTTTGTTCGACCAGTCAAGTAAGCAGCACAGGATTTAGACAGGAAGCAATCCCACTAGCAATGCCTATATTTGTTTAACCAAACCCTTCAAAATACCTTGGAGGGGACACTATACCCTCCATGACGGACCCCATAAGCAAGGATTCTAAAAGTTTTGATTTATTCAAACTCAATAAGCAATTGCTTCAAGCGGTAGCCGATGCAGGGTATATCGAAGCCACACCAATTCAACAAAAAACGATTCCCCTAGCCTTGGCAGGTCATGACGTGTTGGGAATTGCTCAGACCGGTACCGGGAAAACGGCAGCCTACCTTCTTCCTTTATTGATGAAGGTTAAGTACGCGCAAGGCAAACATCCTAGAGCCTTAATTCTTGCTCCCACTAGGGAGTTGGTCATGCAGATTGAGGAGGTAGCTAGGCAATTGAGTCAATACACCGATTTACGGATAGTCAGTTTGTATGGTGGCCTAGGACCGAAGCCCCAAATCGAACAAGTACAAGCAGGGGTAGATGTACTCATTGCTACACCCGGAAGGTTTATGGATCTTTACAAAAAGGAGGTTCTTTTTACCAAGGAGTTGAAGACCATGGTACTTGACGAAGCGGACAAAATGATGGATATGGGTTTTATGCCCCAAATTCGTTCTATTTTGGAAGTAATCCCTACCAAAAGGCAAAACCTTCTTTTTTCTGCCACATTTTCAGGTAGGGTGGAGCAATTGGCAACAGAATTTTTAGAATTTCCAGAGCGGGTGGAAATCGCTCCTTCTGCCACTACTGCAGCTACCATTGCTCAAGTAAAATATTCGGTTCCTAACCTAAAAACGAAAATCAACCTGCTAGAGCACCTGCTTGAAAAAGAAGAGATGTCGCGCATCATCGTGTTTACGCGAAGCAGAAAAAATGCAGAGGCCGTACATACATTTCTTGAACGCAAACGACTTGGGGAAATTCGGGTCATCCATGCCAATAAAGGACAAAATACCCGAATCAATGCCATGGAAGATTTCAAAGCTGGAGAGGTGAGAATACTGGTTGCCACGGATGTAGCTTCTAGGGGATTAGATATTTCTCTGGTTTCTCACGTACTTAATTTTGATGTCCCCCTCATTTATGAGGATTACGTTCATCGCATCGGAAGGACGGGCAGAGCAGAAAACGAAGGAAAGGCGATCACTTTTGTAAATCCAGCAGAGGCGTATCATTTTGAAAAAATTGAAAAGCTCATTCGGATGTCTATCCCTAAACTCCAGATTCCAGATGATGTAGCTATTCCCCTCACTCCCTTTGAAGAAAAGCAAGCCTATGCCAGGGAATTAGATCGGCTCAAACAAAGAGACAATCCCGAATACCGGGGAGCTTTCCATGAGAAAAAGGAGAGGCCCAAGTCCACCAAAGGGAAGGGGGAGAAAACCAAAGAAAAGAAGCATCGCAAGAAACCTAACCGCAATCAGCTGAAAACTAAAAATCAGAAGAATAAGGGGAAGTAGTATGAGAAAAGAAAAAGGGACCGAAAATATTCGATCCCTTTTTTCTATCTCTCTGTGCGAGTATTGGTTCCATCCACTGGAGTTCTCGAGTCCCTATTGGCCAAATCCCAAGCCGTATGGAAAATCAAATGTGCCCTTTTACTCATCAAAGGAAATTCGATTTTGTCCACCGTATCCGTGACTTGATGGTAATCGTCATGTACCCCATTGAAGAAAAATATCACGGGGATATTGAACTTAGCAAAATTGTAATGGTCCGAACGGTAGTAAAAACGATTGGGATCGTCCTCTGCATCGTATCGGTAATCCAAAATGAGGTTGGTGTAGGTAATGTTATTGTACTCGTTAATTTTTTTAAGTTGAGAAGAGAGCATTTCTGAACCTATGACATAGACATAATCCTTATTCTCGGCATTTTGATATTCATAATCGATTCGACCCACCATGTCTATGTTGATGTTGTTGACGGTGTTCGCGATTGGGAATACCGGGTTTTCTGAGTAGTACTCTGAGCCCAATAATCCTTTTTCTTCTCCAGTGACATTCAAAAAGAGTAGGCTTCTTCTTGGCCTAAAGCCATCCTTGGCAGCCAAAGCGAAGGCTTGGGCAATTTCCATGACAGAAACTGTTCCCGAACCATCGTCATCTGCTCCGTTAAATGCATCCCCTGTAGAACTCACGCCTACGTGGTCGTAGTGTGATGAAATGACCAGCACTTCCTCTTTTTTATCTGTGCCCTCCAAGTACCCCAGCACATTGACTGCTTCCACGGGAGTTTTTGTTTTTACCATGCGGAAACTGGCTTTTTGAGAGGATATAGACTCTGGATTACTTTTGGCTGCTTCTTTCAATATTTCCACACTTGTACCAAAAAGCTGGGACATTTTGTCAGAACTTACCATAAATACGGGTCGTTGAACGATTTCCTGATCGAAACCAATTCTTCCCTTGCCTGCAAGAGATTTGTAGCGATTGGCAATACGGTCAAAATTTGCTTGTCCTTCCATGGTTACGATGACCACCCCTGCTGCTCCTGCATCTAGTACTTTGGTTATGAGGTCATTGCCCCGAACTCCCACGGCCCAAAGTCCTACTAGCTTGCCTTTTACATCCACTTTGGCCAGGTTTTCATCACTTACCAATCCAAGAAAAACCAATTCTGTTTTCATCGTTTTGGCCATGTTGCCATCTCCGGTGAATACAAAATCTACATTTTCTACCAACTTAGATTTCCCTATTTCTAGGTTAACAAGGGTGAAATTGGCATTGACTAAAGGGACCTGCTGGAAATAGCTTCCCCCATTGGGACCCGTAAGCCCAAGGCCTTTGTAAAAATCGGCCAAGTAATTGGCGGCGATTTTACCTTCTGGAGAACCCGTGTCACGGCCTTTCATCTCATCTGAAGCCAAACAGCTCAGGTGCTTGGTTAAGTCTTCTACGGTTATGGTGTTGGCATATTTTACTTGTACAGGGTTTTGAGCCCAAGCCGATAGCATGCTTGTCAAGCCCAAGGCAACACTCAAAAGGTATTTATTTTTCATATTTTTTCGATTAAGCCCCTAAACTAGTTAATTTTTTTACCCTCAAAAAAACCGCTTATCAATTCTGTGTGTTATGATAGAAAAATTTATAGATGCACCTCGGCAAATCCTTTTGGAAAGTTTACCTTTGTGCTCATCATCCAAGGCGTATTTATTTAACTTCAAATAACACTTTCTAGGCGTATTTTATGCAGATCAATCTTTCGAATGCTGTCAAATTTGAGAACAGACACAATGGCCCAACTGAGGCGGAAATAAAGGAGATGTTGACTAGTATTGGGGCCAGTAGCCTGACTGAATTAATCAATCAGACAGTACCCGAATCTATACAGTTGGAGCGCCCCCTTCAACTTCCTCCTGCACAACTGGAATCTGAATTTTTAAAAAACTTTAAGCAATTAGCTTCAAAAAATAAGGTATTCACTTCCTTCTTAGGGCTGGGGTATTACGATACCCTGGTGCCTGGCGTAGTGCTTAGAAATGTATTGGAAAATCCCGGATGGTATACTGCTTACACTCCCTACCAAGCAGAAATTGCTCAAGGTAGGTTAGAAGCCCTAATCAATTTTCAAACGGTAGTGATCGAACTAACGGGGATGGAAATTGCAAATGCTTCCCTACTTGACGAAGGTACTGCTGCCGCTGAAGCCATGACCATGCTTCACGCGGTAAAACCTAGAGAGAAAAAAAATGCCAATACCTACTTTGTAGATGAAAACGTATTTCCGCAAACCAAGGCGCTATTGGTAACCCGGGCTGAGCCAGTAGGAATCAATTTGGTTTTTGGTCCATTATCTTTCTTAGACCTTACTGACCCGGAATTGTACGGAGTCATGTTTCAATATCCCAACGTGGAAGGTGAGGTATTGGATTACTCCTCCTTGGTGGCGTCTGCAAAAGAAAACCATGTGCTCACGGCCTTTGCTTCTGACTTATTGGCCCTGACCCTATTGACTCCTCCAGGAGAAATGGGAGCCGATGTGGTGGTGGGTTCGGCACAGCGATTTGGTGTTCCTATGGGATTTGGTGGACCCCATTCTGCATTCTTTGCAACCAAAGATGAATTTAAGCGTCAAATTCCAGGACGAATTATAGGTGTTTCTATCGATCGCGCGGGCAATAAGGCATATAGAATGGCCCTTCAGACGCGAGAGCAACACATCAAACGAGAAAAGGCAACTTCCAATATTTGTACTGCCCAAGTGCTGCTGGCCGTGATGTCAAGTTTTTATGCCGTATACCACGGCCCTCAAGGCCTTAAAAATATCGCTTTGCGCACCCATGGTTTAGCAAAATTGACCGCCCAAAGCCTAGAAAGTATGGGTATGTTAATAGGGGCTTCCTCCTATTTTGATACCCTCAAAGTAATCGCTGACGATGCCTTCCAAACCAAAGTAAAGAAACTTGCTCTTGAGAAAAAAATTAATTTTAGGTATGAAAAGGGCGCCATCTTCCTTGCTTTTGATGAGGCAAAGACTCTGGACGATGCAAGTCGGGTAATTTCTATTTTTGCAGAGGCTTTTGGAAAGCCTACTCCTGCACTCACTCCTCTGGTCGATGGTCTCACCCTCGATCTGCCCAAGTCTTTGGTAAGAACCTCAAGCTATTTGACACATCCCGTATTTAATACCAATCACAGCGAACACGAGATGCTTCGCTACATCAAAAAATTGGAGGCCAAAGACCTCTCCTTGGTGCACTCCATGATTTCTCTGGGCTCCTGTACCATGAAACTCAATGCGACGGCAGAAATGATCCCCGTTACTTGGCCAGAATTTGGGCAGATACACCCCTTTGCTCCAATTGATCAGACTGCCGGCTATCAAGAATTGTTTGAAAACCTACGGTCTTGGCTTACAGAAATTACAGGTTTTGCCGACACCTCCCTTCAACCCAATTCTGGGGCTCAAGGGGAATATGCTGGATTGATGGTGATCCGTGCGTATCACTTGCACAGGGGAGAGGGCCACCGCAATGTGGCGTTGATTCCTACTTCTGCGCATGGTACTAATCCTGCCTCCGCGGTCATGGCAGGAATGAAAGTGGTGCTGGTAAATTGTGATGAAAAAGGAAATATAGATGTGGATGATCTGAAGGCTAGGGCAGAAGAGTACGGAAGTAATTTATCTTGCTTGATGGTCACCTACCCTTCTACGCATGGGGTATTTGAAGAGGCAATTCAAGAAATTTGTGCTACCATTCATGCCTACGGAGGACAAGTATACATGGACGGTGCCAACATGAATGCACAGGTAGGGGTGACTTCTCCTGGACGAATTGGCGCAGATGTATGTCACCTCAATCTCCACAAAACCTTTTGTATCCCCCATGGAGGAGGAGGTCCGGGTATGGGACCCATCTGCGTAGCGAGTCATTTGGCTCCTTTTTTACCAGGAAATCCTTTGGTAAAAACTGGAGGTGAGCATGCTGTGTCTTCGATTTCATCAGCTCCTTATGGAAGTGCTAGTATTCTTCCCATCTCCTACGCATACATTTCCATGATGGGAGGGGATGGGCTTACAAGAGCCACTCAAATTGCTATTTTAAATGCGAATTACATCAAGGAAAAATTAAAGGGACATTATTCCATTCTTTACACGGGTACCAAAGGTCGAGCAGCTCACGAGATGATTGTGGATTGCCGTGCATTTAAGGAGGTAGGTGTGGAAGTAGAAGATATAGCTAAGCGCTTGATGGATTATGGATTTCATGCCCCTACGGTTTCTTTCCCTGTGGCAGGCACCTTGATGATCGAGCCTACGGAATCAGAAACCAAAGCGGAATTGGATAAATTTTGTGAGGCCCTATTGTCTATTCGAAATGAAATTAGAGAAATAGAAGAAGGCAAGGCTGACAAAGAAAATAATGTATTGAAAAATGCTCCTCATACGGCTACCATGGTCCTAACGGGAACCTGGGATTTACCTTATTCTCGAGAAAAAGCTGTTTTTCCCGTAGACTTTGTCAAAGAAAATAAGTTTTGGCCAACAGTAAGGAGAATTGACTCTGCTTTTGGTGATCGCAATCTAGTTTGCAGTTGTATTCCCGTGGAGGAATATGCCAAATAAGGAAGATGATAGAACCAAACAAAAAGGGCAGCTCAGCTGCCCTTTTTTTATACATGCACGTGTCGCTCGGCATGGTAAGAAGATCTTACAAGAGGACCTGATTCCACGTATTTTATTCCTCTTTTCAGGCCCTCTTCTTGGTAATGCGCAAAGGTATCAGGATGGATAAATTCAGCTACCTCAATATGCATTTTGGTAGGTTGCAAATATTGTCCAAGGGTAAGGATATCGCAACCATGCGCTGCCAAATCGTCCATGGCTTGGTAGACTTCTTCTTTGCTTTCTCCTAAGCCAAGCATAATTCCAGTTTTCGTTCTTTTTCCTGATGCTTTGGTTCGCATGATTTGTTCTAAAGAACGTTCGTATTTGGCCTGAGGACGAACCATACGGTACAACCTGCCCACCGTTTCCATGTTGTGGGAGACCACCTCTTGACCTCCCTCTATCATACGGTAGAGGGCATCCCAATTGCCTTTTACATCTGGAATCAGGGTTTCAATAGTGGTGGTCGGGGAAAACTCCTTGGTAAGTACTACGGTTTGGTACCAAATTTCCGCCCCTCTATCTTTGAGCTCGTCTCGATTTACAGAGGTGATTACTGCATGTTTTACCCCCATTAAGCGAATGGCTTCGGCTACCCTCCTGGGTTCGTCGGTATCGTATTCTTTTGGTTTACCGGTAGCTACCGCACAGAAGGAACAAGATCTGGTGCAAACATTACCCAAGATCATGAATGTAGCGGTCCCAGCTCCCCAGCACTCCCCCATGTTGGGGCAATTTCCACTTTCACAAATGGTATGTAGTTTATGTTGATCTACAAGTTTTCTGACTTTTGCATACTCTTCTCCAATAGGCAGTTTTACTCTAAGCCAATCGGGCTTTTTGCGTCCCATGTCTCGATCAGAAATTACAGGTAATTCAATCATATGATTCAGATTTGTTGCAAAGGTAGTTGAGCTGTAATCAAAATTCTAATTTCAATTACCTTCTAAATCCATAGAATAAGGTGAAATAGCCGGATTGGAAAAACTGAGGCCTTTCCGCATTTAAAATGAGCGGAATTTTTTTATGAAATCCTTCTACCATAGCTCCTACTTCAAGCCCAGTAACATTGCTTTTAAATAAGCCAAACTCAAAATGTAACGCTGCTTTTGCCATTCCTCCAAATGTTAATTTGGACTGACTGATTCCTTGAAGCAATTGGCCAGTACCCAGGATATTAAAGCGACTTTGGTGCACGGCAGGATCGTAAGGTTCCACTACGGTTTCCACTCGATTTATGGCATATTCGATGAAATAGGGGGCAATCAAACCAAAAGAAGGACCCGCGGCCGCTAGAGCAGAGACTTGTACCCCTTGATTTGGTGCTTTTTTAAATAAAATAATCTCTCTACCAACATGGGGGCGAATGGAATAGAGATAATTGGATTTTCCAAAAATGTAGTTATTCCCCAATATGGTGGTATATCGGGTCTCTTTGGGATGCTTTACATTGGAAAGTTCCAAGCCCAGAAAGGCAAATTGGGAATCGTCTACCCGGGTACCTATTTTAAGTGCAAATCCTCCTATCAAACCACCGTTGGTATTTTTATTCACCCCTAGCAAATATTCTTTGTCGTAGTCGTAATTTCCCGCATCTTCTCGTTGGGCCCAAGCCTGATGAGTCGCACATAGAAATAAAATAGGAAGTAAGAATTTAAGCGTACGCATTCGTATTGGTCGGAATTAATACCCTAATTTTGATGAATATAGTATATAACAGAAATTTAAAAGTAAGAGTTTATGCCCACTATAAAAAGTTCGTATTTAGGCAAATTGAGGACAGAGGCGCTTCATGTGCTTTCTGGAAACTCCCTGGTGACAGATGCTCCTTTAGATAATAATGGTAGAGGGGAGGCATTTTCTCCTACAGACCTGGTTGCTGCTGCTTTGGGTAGCTGTATGGTGACCATTATGGGCATTATTGCAGAGCGGGAAGGAGTAACCTTGGAGGGGCTAAGTTGGGAGACGACAAAAATCATGCAAAGCCAGCCCAGGAAGATTCAAGAAATTGGTATTACCTTTCATTGGCAAGGCGCACCCTTAGACCCCAAGTTAAGTCAAAAATTAAAGCAAGCAGCATTAAGCTGTCCGGTAGCTTTAAGCCTGGATCCAGGGATTAAGCAGGAGGTAAACTTTAGTTTTTAGATTTCGTATCTTCTTAGTTGTGAGGAAATTAAGTAGAAAATAAACCCAAAACCTATGTCATTTCTCTTTGATAGTTTTAGTGGCTGGAAAAAATATTGCGAGGAACATCAAATTTCTTTATTGGATTCGGTTATTGCTTACGAAATAGACCAAAAGGGAGGAAGTTCTGAATCAATCAGGCAAAGGATGGCCCAGGCATATCAAGTCATGAAAGAGGCAGTCAAAACAGGCCTTGAAGAGGAAATGCAGTCCCGTTCGGGAATGATTACCAATGGAGCAAAAAAGGTTTATAGAAATCCCCTCAGTGTCCTGTCCCCAGAATTTCAGCGCTTGATTGCTCGGGCCTTAGCTGCCAAAGAGGTAAATTCTTGTATGGGTAGGGTTGTTGCAGCTCCAACAGCGGGTGCCTCTGGAATTCTACCGGGCACTTTGGTGACTTTACAAGAAATCCATGGCCTCGAGGACGAAAGTATCCTGGAAGGGCTTTTGATTGGCGCGGGAATAGCGCTAATTATAGAGGAAAAAGCAAGTTTGGCGGGTGCTGTGGGAGGTTGCCAGGCAGAGACTGGCGCTGCTGCGGCCATGGCTGCTGGAGCCATAGTACATTGCTTGGGAGGATCTGTGGATCAAATTTTTACTTCCGTAGCCATTACCATTCAATGCATGCTAGGCTTGGTTTGTGATCCTGTTGCTGGACTAGTGGAAGTACCTTGTGTGGTAAGAAATGCCAGTGCAGCAGCTATCGCATTCAGCTCGGCACAGATTTCCTTATCCAATGTATCTGCCGTCATACCTGTAGACGAATGCATAGAAGCAATGGGAGAGATTGGGGCTTCTATGGAAAGTAGGTACAAGGAAACGGCTATGGGGGGTTTAGCCGCTACCCTAACAGGTCAAGAAATTGCCAAGAAAGTGTTGATTCAGGACATAGAAATCTTGCCAGACCAGGATGCAGAATCAACGAAGTAGCTGGTTCAAAAAGGGTATGCTTAGAAGTCCATCAATGGAATAACTTAGGATTGCCCCCCAAAGTATGGCACTTCCCAACATATACAGAAAAATTTTTTGTTTTTTGGATCCAAATGCAACTAAAATAAGCGTTCCTCCAATAGGGGTAAGTAGAAGAGGGGTTAGAAACGCAATACCTAATTCTCCATAGGAATTCCAAACGCGCACCACTCTTCTACTTTTTTTTGTAAATACTTTTCTTGGCCCTGTTAATTTATCTATAAAATATTTTTTGATGGGGGTTCCCAAAAAAGTGAAAATAGTAACACTGCTCATCATGCCTAAAACGGTAACTCCCATCATTTGCAATGGGGTATATCCTGCGGCAGTTCCCAACACTGGGCCAGCAATAAATTTGGCCATACTTAGCAGGTAGATTCCAAAAAAGGTAATGAATGGGTCGCTCATGGTAACAGCTTTGAACTGCGGTGTGAAATAGGGAAAAAAAGGCTACAATTTATCCCCAAAGGCCAAGTCTCCTGCGTCTCCTAATCCAGGAACAATATAGGAATTGGAATTAAGGCACTTGTCTAAAGCCCCTAACCACAAGTTGTATGGTAAGGTTAGGGAACTTGAAAGATAGCTGACTCCCTCTGGAGCGGCAAATGCCGCTGCAATATGGACACTTTTTGGTGTTCCATGTTGAAGGAGGGTGTTTAGCGCGGCTACGCAGGATTGTCCAGTGGCCAACATGGGGTCTACCAAAATGACAACTTTGCCTGTTAACTCAGGGCTGGCGTGGTAGCCCAGATGTACCTGAAGTTTGTCGCCCTTTTCCTCTCTGTATGCGCCAATAAAGCCACTTTCTGCCTGATCAAAGACTTGCAAAAATCCTTGAAAAAAAGGGAGGGCAGCCCGTAAGACAGCAACTAAAACCACTTGATCTTTGGGCAAAAGCATGCTTGTCTTTTCTAGGGGTGTTTCTATCTCTTTGGATTCGAATACAAGAGTTTTGGAAATTTCATAAGCAAGAAGTTCGCCGAGTCGTTCTAGATTTTTACGAAAGCGCATGCGGTCTTTTTGCGTATGAATATTCCGTAATTCTGCCAAAAACTGGTTGGCAATAGAAGGATGTTTGGAGAGAATAAACATAATCGAAAATAATAAAAATGAATGAATTGGGGAAGAAAACCCTTTGCAATAGGAGTCGATGAAACCTATGGTCTGTACTGAAATAGAGATAAAAAAAAGAGGCTGGGTATCCCAGCCTCTAACTATGTTAAGTGCTTGAATTATTTTACTTCAAAGCTTGCTCTTCTAGCCATTTGTCTAGCATCTGCTGAAGCCTTATCTACAGAAGTATCTTCTCCATAACCCTTGTAAGTAACTCTAGAAGCATCCACTCCAGAAGCAACGATCAAGTCGTAAACCGCTTTGGCTCTGCTTTCAGATAGCTTGATGTTGTAATCTTCAGGACCCAATTCATCTGCATACCCTTTAACTTCTACCTTCACTCCAGGATTTCTCTTCAAGAAGTTGGAAATATATTGTGCTGCGCTGATAGAGTACGCAAGAGGCTTAGAGCTATCAAAAGCGTAGTAAACGTTTACATATCCGTCGTTGATTGCTTTTTTCAAGTAATCCACTTCGTCTCTAGTAACTTCCGTTGGGCAACCTCCAGTAGCTGCTGCTCCAGGCTGGAAAGGACACTTATCCAAATGATCTGGAGTACCGTCTCCGTCTGAGTCAAGGGTAGCACCTGAAGGGCTTACACGTGCTCCAGCAGGAGTATTAGGCTCTTTGTCAAGGTAATCAGGAACTCCGTCTCCATCAGAATCTTTCAACATATCCTTGATTCCGTTGATTTGGGTAGCCAATTCTTCTTTGGTAGCATAATTGTTCGCAGCTATGTACCAATCTGCATGTTGCGCTTCCTTACCCAAATAGATATTCAATCCTAAAGTACCGGTCCACCAGGTACCATTTGCTCCGAAAAAGCCATTATTAGTGGCAGCATTTGGCATGGTTGATGGCAAGATAGCGGTAGCACCGTCAAAAGTTACTGTCTGACGCCCATTAAGGATGGTAGAAATATCTCCTACAAGAGCGATTTTTTCAGACAATTTGATTTGTGGTGTAAGACCAAAAATCAAAGTATACACTCTGTCATTGAAATCATTGTATCGATTCATTTCAGCATTTACTACACCAATACCAGCACCTGTATGAAGCAACATGCCTAATCGATTGGAAAAAGTTTCAAAGTTCATGATTCTTCCCACATTAGCAACCCCTTGAAGGTTGAGACGGAAGTATTTGGTGTCAAATTCAGGGCTATTGTCCTGAACCTC
>Ga0194118_10002506_pt1 | contig 23112 bp, 21 predicted proteins | sample TA2MahsurfametaG_2_FD_148662 | JGI IMG/M metagenome (GOLD analysis project Ga0194118, IMG submission 148662) | Freshwater microbial communities from Lake Tanganyika, Tanzania - TA2015013 Mahale N5 surface | ecosystem: Environmental > Aquatic > Freshwater > Lake | place: Tanzania: Lake...
CGGGAATGCGGTCACCCTGAGCATCACCCAGCCGAGCGCGAACATCTGCGCGACCGTGCACACCTTGCCCAGCCAGTGCGGACGGATCCGGACCGTGAGCCCCTGGTGTTTGAGCCAGCCGATGCCTGCCAGAATCACGACATCGCGCAGAATCACCACCAGCGCGAACCACAGCGGCAGCCGCCAGCCCTCCATTCCCCAATCCACCAAGGACAGCACGACCACACCGGTCAGCAACAGGGCCTTGTCGGCGATCGGGTCGATGAACGCCCCGAACTCCGAGCGCTGATTGAAACGGCGCGCGACCCAGCCGTCGACCCCATCGGTGGAGGCGGCCAGCACGAACACCGTGAGGGCCGCCCAGCGCCAAGCTTCGGCGGGTGCGCCGTCCATCACCGACCTGCCGTAGACGATGGCCAGCACGGCGAAGGCCGGCACCAGCAGGATCCGGCCGATGGTGATTTTGCTCGCCGTGGTCACTCTTCCATCCAAGCACAATCGATCATGCGGAAAAACCAAAAAGGAACAATAGCCAAGCTGGTTGGTGCGGGGACCCGCGGGTCCGCTCGGGTCCGCTTGCCTAGCGGGGAAAATGCCGCCCGGCCCGAATTTCAAAAACCCGTCCTATCGGTCATTTTCCACAGGCATCTACATGTGCCACCTGTACATAGGGACAGACAATCTGTATTGGGACGATCCACGGATGCTCGATGCGAAGCCACCTCCGGGCCTCACTGGTGACGGCCGCATCCTGCACGGCGAGCGCCCCCGCCGCCCCCGACAAGCCACAGAGACAGCTCCGCGTTTTCGTGCTCATTTCGGGCTCGATCACAGCCCGAGCATCGTCCGCCGCGCATCACCAGTCGGCAAACCGCGATGGGATCCCCATCCGGCGATGCCGACATCAGTCGGGCAGCAGTTCAATCTTCGTCCGGAAGAAGTGTTGGCCATCATCCTCCACTTCGAGGAAAATCCGGCCGTCGGCACCCACGTTTTCCGGGTTGATGGGGATGGGGCGGAACGGCACGCTGGAAAAATCGGGTCGTGCTTCGAGGGTGAGCCACAACCGCATCATCGGCACGCATGCCACACGGAAGCCGAGCTTCCGGTCGTCCGTACCCGGACTCGTCAAATCGCGGAATGACGCGATCATCAGGTTGGCCGGATGGTATCACGAGCCGCCGCGGGTGATCCGCTGATAAGTGGTTGGCGCGCCATCGGTCCACTCCCAGACGTTTCCCGCCTGATCGAAGGTTCCGTAAGGGCCGACGCTGCCGGTGAACGCGCCTCCATGGGTCAGCACGTTGTTTGCTTCGCTGTTGTTTCCCGAAACGGTGAATGCGCCATCGTAGAAGTTTGCACGATTCGGGGCGCCATCGATCACGTTGTCCGGCGCGGTGTCGCTTTTGGTCGGATATGTCCAATAGCCTGTGGGGGCGCCCCCCTTGTAGTAGGCCGCCTTGTACCATTCGTTTTCGGTCGGGATCCACCAGCGTGCGTCCGGTTTTTTGGATAGGATGCCGGAGCTTGCACCACTGAGTGTGTAGGCACCGGTCTCGGTACCAGCCGCCGCATCACCTCCGTTATGGAGCCAGTTGCAGAAACGCGCCGCATCGAACCAGCTCACGTAGGTGACCGGGCGCCCGCCGTCGCTGATCACTTGGTATCCATACGCTCCGTTGGACAACTGTCGCTGAATCCCCTTCACGCTGGTGTCGCCCTCCATCTGCGGATGATACAACGCCTGAATGTGCGCGGGTGCGGCGGGGTTGGTCGCCACGGTATTGAGAAAGACGGTGTACTCGGTTAGCGAGATTTCGAATTTGCCAATGCTGAATTCTTCCGCCACCGCGCCGAAGCCGGTGGCCGGATCCGCTGCGTTACCGGCATCGGGCACGCGCACGGTGCGGATCTTGACCAATGGCGCGCCGTGGACAACGCAGACAAGCAGGGGTATCGCGGCGAACCGGGCGACGAGACCTCCAAGTTCATGGATCGGATTCATGGAAAGAATGGATTGCGGACGTTCCAGAGACGCCCTTACCAGAAGGAGCCCGATCGCAACAGCCAAAACGCAAGATAGCAGCCGCCGCGATGACTCAGTAATTCCCGTATCCGCCGCCGCCCGTGCCTTGGATTTTGTCCTTGGTCCAATGGAACGCCTGCTTGGCATCGCGATAGAGGCCGATGCTCGTATTGCACGAGGTGAGTGCGAGAGCGGTCAGCAGCAGCAGGATCTTCATGCGCCTGCAGGTAGCACCCCGCGAATGGTTTGGAAACCCCAAAAATCCACTTTTCGAAACAAAGCGCCGCATCCGGATCCCGGTCGGGTTCGCCGTTCCACTGTTCTGCCGGATCATTCCGCGTTGACCGCGCGCGTGCGCTTTTCCAAATCGACCGCCAACAGCGCCAAATCGGCCGGGGTCACGCCGGGGATGCGTCCGGCCTGACCGAGGGTGGTCGGCCGGACTTCCGTGAGCCGCAGCCGTGCTTCGGTTTTGAGGCCCCGCACCGCGTCGTAGTCGAAATCGACCGGGATGCGCCGGTGTTCCTGGCGTTGCATGCGGATGACCTGCAGGCGTTGACGCTCGAGATGGCCCTCATAGCGGCAGTCGGTTTCGAGCTGCGCCCAGATGTCGTCGCTGAACGCATCCCGCAGGCTCTCGGGCAGCTCCGGCCATGAGGTTTCGCTGCGACGGAACCAGTGGTCGAGCTTCACACCCTCATGGTTGGTCTTGCGCACCCAAGCATGGCCACGCTCGAGTTCCCGATGCTTTGCCTCGACGCGACGCGCCCGTTCGCCTGTAGTCAATCCAACTTCTTTTGCCAACGGTGTGAGCCGGAGGTCGGCATTGTCTTGGCGCAGCAGGAGCCGATATTCCGCCCGGCTGGTGAACATGCGATACGGCTCGGTGCAGCCACGCGTCACCAAGTCATCGATCATCACACCGAGGTAGGCCTGGTCGCGGCCGAGGACGAATTCGGGTCGGCCCTGGACCTTGAGTGCTGCATTCGCGCCGGCGAGGAGCCCCTGCCCCGCTGCCTCCTCGTAGCCCGAGGTGCCGTTGATTTGACCTGCGAAATACAGTCCTGCGATGCGTTTGGTCTCGAGGGTCGGCCTGAGTTGGACCGGCGGGCAATAATCATACTCCACCGCATATCCCGCTCGCAGGATTTCGCACTGTTCGAGTCCGGGGATGCTGCGGAGAAATTCCAGTTGGATTTCGTAGGGCAAGGAGGTGGACACGCCGTTGACGTAATACTCCAGCGTATGGCGGCCTTCCGGCTCGAGGAAGACCGAGTGGCGCTCCTTTTCCGCGAAGCGCACGACCTTGTCCTCGATGGACGGGCAGTAGCGAGGCCCCACGCCCTCGATGTGCCCGCAAACCATGGGTGATTGATGCAGATTGGCGCGGATGATTTCATGGGTTTGGGCCGTCGTGTGAGTGATCCAGCACGGCAATTGTTCCACGTGGAACGACGGGTCTCCCCAGGAATTGAGCGTATGGAGGTCGTTTGGCCCCCGCACCAAGGTATCGGCAAGAAAGCTGAAATGCGGCACCGGCAGATCCCCCTCCTGTCGCTCGCAACTGGCAAAATCAATCGAGCGCCCATGCAAACGGCAGGGCGTGCCGGTTTTAAAGCGGTCGAGTTCGAACCCGAGCCGCTTGAGCGATTCCGAGATCATCGAGGTGCTGTCGCCCATGCGTCCGCCTCGCTCGTTTCGCAGACCGACGTGCATGAGCCCGCCCATGAAGGTGCCGGCGCTGAGGATCACCGCCTTGGCTCGCAACTCCATCCCGAGCGAAGTGGTCACGCCCTGAATCTGGTCATCGCGGACCAGGAGATCGGCGACATTCCCTTGATGGAGCTCCAAGCCCGGCGTTGCTTCCAGTTCGCGTTTGAGTCGGAATTGGTAGGCCTTCTTGTCGCATTGGGCGCGTGGGGCGCGGACGGTGGGTCCGCGCGAGACATTCAGCATGCGCCACTGGATGCCGGTGGCATCGGTGTTGAGGCCCATGATGCCGCCCAGTGCGTCGATTTCTCGCACCATGTGGCCCTTGGCCAGGCCGCCGATCGCCGGGTTGCAGGACATCTGGCCGATCGTGTCGAGGTTTTGAGTGAGCACGGCCACCTCGCAGCCGAGCCGGGTTGCGGCAAGGGCGGCCTCAATACCGGCGTGGCCGGCACCGATGACGATGACATCGTAGGTCTTGGGATAGCGGAACATCGTGGCTGCGGCGGAGGATAAGCGGGCATCGCGATTCGAAAACCACGAAAACCATGAAATCAATCTGGCGGGTGATCGATCAGCGGGGCATCGAAGTTCCACGTGGAATACTCATTCCGGCAGATCGAGGATGCCGGCTTTCGCCCGCGGCAGCAGCTCGGTGAGCGAAAGCGCCAAACGCTGATCCCGATTGGCCAAGATCACCGTGGGAACGGAAAACTCGGTCATCACTTGTCGGCAGGCACCGCAAGGTGAGATCGGCGTCTGGGTATCGGCCACCACCGCCATCGCGACAAACTCCCGAGCGCCGGCGGCGACTGCCGAGCCAACCGCCACCCGCTCGGCGCAGCAAGTGAGCCCGTAGGACAGGTTTTCCACATTGCAGCCGGTGAAGATCCGCCCATCGGCGGCAAGCAAGGCCGCGCCGACAGCGAAGGATGAATACGGAGCGTAGGCATTTTGTCTCGCATTCCAAGCGGCCTGCACGAGGGGTTCGCGGGAGTCCATGCCGAGGAGCGTAGCGCTGGCCGTGGGGCGAGGGAATCGGAAAACGACGCACAAAAGGCTTGTTTCCGGGACCATTTTCGTCTAGCCGCCGCGCGCCGGATTGACAATCTTTTCTTCCGCCATGCACCGCATCCTCCCGTTCCTGCTCGCCTGTCTCTTGTTGATCCTGTTCCGGATCGCGGGCAGTTGGTTTCCCGAGGCACTGCCGAATTTCCAGCCCTTGGCAGCATTGTTTTTCTGTGGCGTATGGATGGCCCCCGGTGCGCGCGGCTTCCTGCTGCCGCTGGCGTTGTGGGCGCTGACGTTTCCCCTCGGGGCGGGTCATCCGCCGGGCGCGGGGTTGTTTCTCACCACCTTACTGGCCTTTGCCGCGAGCTTTGGTCTTGGATGGTCGATGAGGTCGGCGCGCGCCGGCGCGTGGCTCGCCGGATCGGTGGTTGCGGCGTTGATGTTTCACGGCATCACTTCATTTGCCGCGTGGTGGGCGGATCCGATGTATGTGAAATCGCCGATCGGCTTGTGGCAATCGTTGTGGTCGGGTCCGCCGGGTGGCTTGTTGCCGTCGTGGGTCTTTCTGCGCAACCTGGTGGCGGCGCACGTGATCTTCACCGGTCTGTTCCTGCTTGCGCGTTACGGATTTCCACGGATGTTCGCGCCGCGCCGCGCCGGTCATGCCGCGGCTTGCTGACCCCGCGAATCCGCGTTCCCCCTGCTGCAACACCAACGCTTCATCCGCCAGTCTTCCATGCCAGCACGCGCCAAGACCAAGCCCGCCGTCGGCTTCGCCGATTCACCGGTGAACCAGACACTGACCGCCGAGCAAAAGATCGGACTGTATGCGCAAATGGTCCGCATCCGGCGGTTTGAACAAGTGTCACTGAAGCACTATCAGGCGGGCAAGATCGGCGGATTCCTTCATTTGTACATCGGTCAGGAAGCGGTCGCGTTGGGCGGCATTTCGTTGGCCGGTCCCGACGATCATTTCATCACCGCGTATCGTCAGCACGGTCATTCGCTGGCGGTGGGCATGACGATGGCCGAGTGCATGGCCGAGATGTTCGGCAAGCGCACGGGTTGCTCGAAGGGCAAGGGGGGGTCGATGCACTTGTTCGCGCCCGACAAGAATTTCTGGGGCGGACACGGGATCGTCGCGGGTCAGACGCCGCTCGGGCTCGGGCTGGCCTACGGGTTGAAGTACCTCGGCCGCGAGGGATGCTGCATGTGCTACCTCGGCGATGGCGCGGTGAACCAAGGAGCGTTTCACGAATCGCTCAACCTCGCGTCATTGTTCGACATTCCCGTGGTGTTCGTGATTGAGAACAACGGCTATTCGATGGGCACCTCGCAGGTGAGGTCGTCGGCTTACACCGGCTGTCTCGCCAAGCGCGCCGAAGGGTATGCGATGGAGTGGGACACGATCGACGGGTCCGACCTGTACGAAGTGCGCGCCAAGACGCACGTGGCGATGGAGCGCGCGCGCAAGGAGCACCGGCCGACCCTGCTCGAGGTGGGCACGTACCGCTATTACGGTCACAGCATTGCGGACGCCAACCACAAGAAGTACCGCACGCCCGAGGAGATCGAAAACTACAAGCAGCACCACGATCCGATCTCGGTGTTCCGGCGCAAGCTGATGGAAGAGGGTGTGCTTGACGATGCCCGTGCCGAGGCGATTGCCAAGGAGGCGGCCGACGAGGCGGCGGCGGCGGTGAGGTTCGCCGAAGAGGCGCCGGTGCCCACGGTGGATGACATTGCCACCGACGTGTACTGGGAGACCGATCACGGCACGTCGGCATCGAAGATCGGCTGGCACTTCTTCCACGACCGCTCCGTGCCCGGCTGAGGGCCGTTGTGATTTTCCACATCATCCACGATTTTCCGATCCCATGTCCCGCACGCTGACTTACCGTGAAGCCCTGCGCGAAGGCCTCGACGAGGAACTCGCCCGCGATCCCAATGTCGTCCTGATGGGCGAGGAGGTCGCGCAGTACAACGGCGCCTACAAGGTGACCGAGGGGCTGTGGAAAAAGTGGGGAGACAAGCGCGTGGTCGACACGCCGATTTCCGAGGCCGGCTTCATCGGCATGGGCATCGGTGCCTCGATGCTCGGTGTGCGGCCGGTGATGGAGCTGATGTTCTGGTCGTTCCATTCGGTCGCCTTCGACCAGCTCGTCAACAACGCGGCGTTTGTCCGCTACATGTCGGGCGGTCTTTGCAACTGTCCGATCGTGGTGCGTGGACCAGCCAACGGCGGCACCAACGTCGGCGCCACCCATTCGCACATTCCCGAAGCCTTGTTCGCCTCGTTTCCCGGCTTGAAAGTATGCGCGCCCGCGACACCGGCCGACGCCAAGGGATTGATCAAGGCGGCGATCCGCGACAACGATCCGGTGTATGTGATGGAGAATACGCTGCTCTACGGCAACACCGGCGAAGTTCCCGATCCGGCGGATGGCGACCACGTCGTGCCGTTGGGCCTCGCCGATCTCAAGCGCGGGGGCTCCGATGTCTCGCTCATCGCCCACGGACGATCGGTGATTCATGCGCTGGGAGCCGCGGAGATTCTGCAAAGCGAGCATGGAATCAGCGCGGAGGTGCTCGACCTTCGTTCGATCCGTCCGCTCGATGTCGATGCGATCCTCAACACGGTGGCAAGGACGCACCGGGTGGTGCTCGTCGACGAGTCGAAGCCGTTCGGCGGCGTGTCGGCCATGGTTGCGACGATCATCCAGGAGCACGCGTTCGACGAACTGGACGCGCCGATTCGCCGGGTGTGCTCGATCGACGCGCCGGCGATGTACTCGCCGCACATCGAGCCCGAGCAGTTGCCCAACCCGCGGCGCATCGTCGAGAAAGTCCTCGCGATGGGATGAGCGGGTGCGTCGCATGGTGCGCGGCGCGCGTGAGGCACCGCCGGGCGTGCCTGGTGTTTTCACAGTCCTGGCGTTTCCCGATCCGATGACACCGCGTCCGCCGAGGAAATTCACCGCTGTTCCCTTCGAGTACCATCAGGAGATCGAGTTGGACATCGACTCGCTCACCAACCTCGGGGCGGGGGTTGGCCGTGTCGCCGGATGGGTGGTGTTCGTGCCGTATGCGCTGCCGGGCGAGCGCGTGCGTGCACGCGTGCACCGCAACGACCGCAACTGCTCGCATGCCGACCTCGTCGAGGTGCTGTCGCCGTCGCCCGACCGGGTCGAGCCGCGATGCCCTTTGTTCGGCGACTGCGGCGGCTGCCAGTACCAGCACTTGGCGTATGCGCGTCAGCTCGAATGGAAAACCCGCCAGGTGGGCGAGTTGATGCAACACATGGCGGGGATCGGTTTTCCGGTGAACCCGTGCCGCGGCACCGAGCGCATCTGGAACTACCGGTCCAAGATCACGCCGCACTTCGAGCATCCGCGCGACGGCGTGATGGGCGCAATCGGATTTCTCGCGGTGAGGGGCCGGTCGCGTATCGTCGATGTGCCGCGCTGCGACATCGCGATGGACGAGATCAACGCCGAGCTGCCGGAGATTCGCGACGGCTTGCGTCGGCGCGCCAGTGAATTCCGCCGTGGATCGACCGTGCTGGTTCGCGCGGCCGCGGACGGGGTGACCACCGACTTCAAGGCGACGGTGACCGAGCGCGTGGGCGATCGTTCCTTCCGGTTTCTCGCCGGCGATTTTTTTCAGAACAACCCGTTCATCCTGCCGTCGTTCACGGCCTATGTCGCCGATCGCGCGGCCGAGGCGGGCGCGCGGTTTCTGGTCGACGCCTATTGCGGATCGGGGCTGTTCGCGCTCACGCTCGCCCCGCGGTTCGAGCGGGTCGCCGGCGTCGAGGTTTCCGAAACCTCCTGTGAATGGGCGCGCCGCAACGCACGCGACAATGGCATCGACCACGCCGTATTCCTCACCGCCTCCGCCGAGGCGATTTTCGCCGAAGTGGATTTCCCCGCCGCGCAGACTGCCGTGGTGATCGATCCGCCGCGCAAAGGGTGCACGCCGGAATTCATCGACCAACTCGCCGCCTACGGCCCGTCGCGCCTTGTCTATGTCTCCTGCGATCCCGCCACCCAGGTGCGCGACTTGCGCTTGCTCGTCGACCGCGGCTACCGGCTTTGCGACGTGCAGCCTTTCGATCTGTTTCCACACACCCGGCATGTGGAGTGCGTGATGACGCTGGAACGCGGACAACCAGAATGAACCCCGGTACCCGATACCCACAAGTTATTCACATTCCGGCGATGGCCGCTGCCCACCAGATCGCCTGCCCGGTGGGGCCGGCCGGAGGATCGATCGCCGCGCCCGCGCGATTGTGAACAACCTGTGAATTGAGGGCATGCATCGGACGATGCCCACCGCCAAAATCACGGAAGCTCAACGGCTTTCGGCTTTACCTGGATGGCAAATCCGCTCTCATGGACGTGCGGTCTGTTTACGGATCGCTGCATTCGCCCAAGCTTTTTCCAACATCATCCTTCCATGGACATCCAGATCGCCACGCTCTGCGACTTCGCCGTCGACTACAACGGCAAGCTCGTCATCTCCGGCACCTTCGACACGCTCGCCGCCCGCGCCGTGCCGGTGGTGCATCCGACCTGTTCGCTCGCACTGCGCCTGTGCTTCACGCCTGAGGATGCCGGCCGCCACCATCTGTCGATCAACATCATCAACGAGGATGGCGAATCGCTCGATCCCAACAACATGCCGATCAAGCCGGAGTTCGAAATTCAACTGCCGCAGAACATCCCGTTTCTCACGCGCAACATCGTGCTCAACCTGCAGGGCCTGCGCTTCAAGGAATCCGGGCTCTACTCGGTGGACATCGGCTGCGATGATGAAATCCTCGTCCGCCTGCCGCTGCGGGTCGTCCTGGTGAACCAGGGACCGAACGGCGATACTCAGATCGGCTGAGCGAACGTGTAACGCCGCCGGGAGGTCAACCGGCAAGCCCGCGCAGGAAACGCGAGAAGAACGCGGCTCCTTCCCGCAGCGCGTCAACGTCGATCCATTCGTCGGCCGTGTGCGCCTGGTCGATGGATCCCGGCCCGATGCACACCGCGGGAATGCCACCCGTGGCGAGGTGTGCGGCGTCGGAAAACCATGGTGCCGACGCGAGCGTCGATCCGGCGGCGACGAGCCGGCCGACCATCCCGTGGTCCGCCGGAGTCTCCATCGGCGGGTTTTCGTGGGGGTTGATCACTTCGACCGGCAGCTGGTGACGCAGGACGGTTTCTTCAAGCAACGCGAGTGCGCCGCCGGCGTGGGCGAGCGACGGGGTGATGCGGATGTCGATCTCGGCTTCAGCGAGATCGGGCACGATGTTCGGACGTGAGCCGCCGCGGATCACGCCGATGTTGAGCGTCGAGTGGCCGAGCTGCGGGTGGGTGTGCGCGCGCAACCGCGCGCCGAGTTGGTCGTCGAGCACAGCGAGCGCGCGGGTCAACTTGAGGATCGCGTTCTCACCGCGCTCGGGCATCGAGCTGTGGCAGGCGCGGCCGGTCGTCCGCAGTGTGGCCCACAACGATCCTTTGGTGACATGCACGGTTTCCATCGAGGTTGGCTCGCCGACGATGGCAAAGCGGTAGTCGCCCGCATGCCGTGATGCGAAATCCTTGGATCCCCACTGGCCGGATTCCTCACCCATGAAGCCGACGAAATCCACCGCCAACGGCAGCGTTGCGAGCAGTTTGCGATTCTCGTGCATCGCCCACAGCATCGCCGCCATCGGCCCCTTGGTGTCGGACGCGCCGCGACCCCACACGCGGCCGTCGCGCAGCTCGCCACCGAACGGATCGATGCTCATGCCCGCGACTCCCACCGTGTCGAGGTGCGGGCCGACCAGGATGCGCGGCCTGCCATCCGCCGGGGCGAATCGCGCGATCACATTCGGCCTGCCCGGCCGCACTTCCTCGAGCACCACCTCCGCACCGGCCGACTCAAGCCATCCGGCCAGGAATGCCGCGATCGTCTGTTCACCCGTATGCGGTGTGCCCGGCGCATTGTCGGGATTCACCGACGGAATCCGCACCAATTGTTGCAGCAACGAAACGACATCGTGCGTCATGCGCCGACGATGCCGCCCGGTGTCCGACCACGCAAGGACGCAGGCGCGGGACGCCGACCTTGATTCCCGGGTCCGCGCCGACCACAGTCGCGATCGTTCGTTTCATCAACTGATGCACGCGTTGTCCGAACCATCCCGACCATGGATCCTTACCTGCGACCTGGGTGGCACGCGGATGAAGATCGGCGTGGTGGCGGGTCATGAGGTGATCGCGCACACGGTGGAGCCCGCGCATTCCAAGCTGGGCCTCGCGCCGCAACTGCCGGTGCTCGAGTCCGCATGGCGTCGCCTACTGGACCCGCTCGGCATGTCGGTGGCGGACTGCGCCGGCGTGAGTGTTTCGTTTCCGAGCATCATCGATCGGACGAGTGGACGGGTGATCGCGGACTACGGGAAATTTTCCGACGCATGCGGCATCGACCTCCGCGAGTGGGCGCGCGCGGTGTTCGGATTGCCGCTGGCGATCGAAAACGACGCGCGCATGGCGATGATCGGCGAATGGAAACACGGCGCGGGCATGGGCTGTGACGATTTGGTGATGATGACCCTCGGCACCGGCCTCGGCACCAGCGCCGTGATCGAGGGCCGCGTGCTCCATGGCAAACACGGCCAGGCCGGCATCATGGGCGGACATCTGACGATGGCACCGGATGGTCGACGCTGCGTCTGCGGCAACATTGGATGTGCCGAGACCGAGGCGTCCACCGCCGCGCTGCCAGCACTCGCGCGGGAATGTCCCGCGTGGTTGCAAAGCACGCTGCGCGACGAGGCCACGCTGGATTATGCGGCGGTGTTCTCCCATGCGGCGGCGGGCGACACCTGTGCGATCCACTTGCGTGATCACAGCCTCAAAATCTGGTCGGCGCTCGCCGTCAATCTGATCCATGCCTACGACCCGCAACGCGTGATTCTCGGCGGCGGCATCATGGCCAGCGCCGATGTCATCCTGCCCGCGGTGCGTGCGCACGTGGAACGCCACGCTCACACGCCCTGGGGCAAGGCCGAGGTCGTCGCCTCCGAGCTCGGCGATCGCGCGGCACTCGTCGCGGGCCGCTGGTTGCTCGACGAGCAGTTTCCCAATCGATGAGCGCGTCACGCGGCGCGATTCATCCGCCGGATGTTTCGCGGGCGAGCGCGTCACGACACCATGCCAGCGCCATCAGGGCATAGCCCGTGCCGTATGGCTGATGATAATCATAGAGCGGATAATCCCACCACGAGCCGTCCTTTTCCTGACGCATCATCAACAGCGAGGCGAGCCTGTGGGCGTACGCGGCGTGCGATGTCTCGGGCAGCAGCCGCGCCGCTTCGGTGAAATAAAAAACGCCGTAATAATAAAAATAACCGGAAATCTGGAAGTGTGTCTCATGCGGCACCGGCCGCTTGCGGCCGATGTCGAGAAATCCCTCGCGATCAAGAAACCGGTCGGCCCAGGTCGTGAGCACGCCGTCGGTCACTGTTGCGTCGCCGAAGAAGCGCAGGCACGCGTTGCACGACTGCGAGCGAGCCAGCGATCCAGCCGGCAGGTTGATCGGATTGCGCGGACGCGCCCGGAATGGAAAGGAGTAGACGTAGGAAAAATCGGGCGTGCGCTGCATGCGGATCGAGCGCAGCGACCGCTCGACCACTCCCGCGTCCAACTTCACCCCCATCGCATCGCGCGCTTCGGCCATTGCCAACAGCATCGTTGCCGTGGTGAACGCGGTTGGCAGACCCGACGGCCTTTGCGTCGCCAGTTCGTCGAATATGTCGAGATACCCCCAACCGCCATTGATTTCCTCATAGCGGTTCGCCAGATCGATCTGCTGCTGGGCGAGGCGCGCCAACCCCGCCCTGCGCTCGGGATCGCTCTCGCGCCGATGGAGGCGGGTCAGCGCGCGCAGTCCGTACGCGTGGCCCCAACAATTGTAGGTCGTGGTTTCCTCCGCGCGCCGCAGTTTCGGCAGTTCCGCCGCACACCAGGCCGAAGCCTGCTCGACCGCACGGAGCGCGTCCGGCCGCGCGTCGTTGGCATCAATCAACCCGGCGAGCGCCAGTCCGGTGGTGCCTGCGCGCATCGCATGGTGGGCCCCCGGCACCGGTGCGTAAATGTTGAGCCCTTTGGTGCGCGTCGGCCCGCCCCACGACCCGTCGCGATTCTGATCGGCCAGTAGGAAATCCACGCCCCGTCGCATCGCAGTATCGATCCGCTCCACCGTCGGCACGGCATCCCCATGCGCCGCAATGATGGCGCACGCCCACACGACACACCCGGCGATGTTTGCCAATCTGCTCAACACCGCGAATCAATCGCAGCGGCCCTCCGGGAGGAAGCGCAAAGTCGTCTGCAGCGCCGCTTCAAGCGCGCCCACGCGATCGGACAACGCCGCCCCGCTCGGCGTCTCAAACGTGAAGGACAACGGGCACCCCAGCTTGGCCAGATGGATCGCCTCAGGCCATCCATCGGCAAGATCCGGCTCCGCCTCGTGGAAAATCCATCCCGGAGCACGCGGCACATGCCCGTCGATGTCATCCCCACCATGCCGGGGAAACCACGGATCCACCGCCGACAGGATCCGTTCAGCCTGCAGCGGGTCGTCTTCACCGAGGTTGATCTCATAGAGATAGAATCCTTGCGCCTCCCAATCCTCGTGCAGCGACACAAACAACGCAGGCAGCGGACCGCGCTCCAGCCATGCGGCGTGAGCCGAGATTTCGTCGGTCATCCGTGTGCGGTAATCACGATTCAAGTCCGCGCCCGCAGCGTTGCCCCGTGCGCCGATGGCCAGCCCATGCGGGTTGAGCGCCGGACAGATCCGCCAGTGAACGCCGGCCCGACAACCGCCCGCCCGCAACCAGGCAAGCAACGCGAGAGGCCCTGCAGGCTCGTCGCCGTGAATGCCCGCGGACAGATACACGACTGGACCCGGATCCGCACGCGTCCATGCGGACAATGCGCCGGCGCCGGTTTGCAGCAGATCCTCACGGAGGAATCCATGACGCTGCGCCTCGATCGCAAAGGCGGGCTGAAAAGAATCCCAGTCGAATGCGTCCGACATCGACGGAACCTTGCACCTCGGTGCGCCCCACTCAATCCTTGAGCTCGAGGCGGGTGTACTCGTTGCAGTAAGGACACAAGAAATGGCCCAGCGTCAGGATCGATAACGCGACCCGCAACCGATAGCTCCCGAGAAAGCGTTTCGCACGCTTGTGCTTGGCGCAGCGCGGCTTGCCCATCACCGGGGTCATGCAAAGCGGACATTTGCAGTGCATTGCTTGTAGGCGCACCACCACCGTCGTCACCAACATCAGGCCCAGGATGCCAAGCGCAAGCAGTACCTGCGGGTAGTCGTTGCGATTCCACGCGACCAAAAGAAGGATCATCACCGCGAGATAGCCAACAAATTTGAACAATAACATCAGCGCGGCAATGCGGAAGTACCAGATGGTTCGACGATGGCGGGGGCGATGCATGAATGGGATCCGGCAGTTGATCTCAGGACCGACCGACAACGGCAATGCACAGCATCACATCAGCAGTCGCAGATTCAATTTACAATCATCAATTTGCCCAAAAAGGCACGAACCATGGGTGGTCCGGACCACTCGCATCACCGAGGTGATTCCTCCCGGGCTTTACTGGCGCTCGAGGATTTCCACCTCATAGCCGTCGGGGTCGGTGACAAAGGCCATCTTGCGTCCGCCCGCGGCAAAGGTCTCCCGCCATCGCGACGGCCAGATGTCCACACCCTGTTGTTCCAACTGGTCGCAGTAGGCGATGATGTCCGGCACACCGAGGGCGGTGTGCATCAGGTCTTCCGGGCAAACCGCCGTGTAGTCCGGCGAGTGGCAGAGCTCGAGGAACACGTCGTTTCCCGGCAGCTCGAGAAAGGCCAGCCGATTGCCTTGCGGCGAATCCCTGAACTCACCGGCGACGTAGCCAAGCTTGGTGTAAAAAGCAACCGAGGCCTCGAGGTTGTGCACACGGATGCGGGTGTGGAGAAAGCGGATCATCTCGACGTTGAAGATGGAACGCCCAACCCCTTTTGCCAAACCCGGAAATGCGGATTTTGCAAACCGTGCAAACCACGCGCAAAGCGGGGCAAGACAGGCGCGGGATACGACCCGCATCCTCAACGGCCCACCCTCTCTACATAGGGACAGACAATTTGTGTTGTTTTTCCTTGTGGTGGGCACTGTCGTCGGGCAGCCTTGCTCCCATGAGACAGCCCCGTTGGCTCGCCCCTTGGAAGGACTCCCCCGACAAGCCCGCCATCTACCACTGCATCTCCCGGGTCGTTGACCGCCGCATGGTCCTCGACGACCTCCAACGCGAACAGTTCCGCACCTTCCTGCGCATGCAGGAGAACTTTTCGGGCTGCCGCATCCTCGCCTACTGCGTCATGTCCAACCACTTCCACCTCCTCTTGGAAGTGCCCCCCATGCCCGCCGAGGGCCTTTCCGATGCCGAGCTCCTCAAGCGCCTGCGCGCCATCTACCCCGAGGCCACCGTCGCCCTCTTTGCCCGGGAACTGGCCACCGCTCGCCAGCGTGGCGACTCCGCTGCGGCCCAGCGCCTCCACGAGCGCCACACCTACCGCATGCACGACCTCAGCGAGTTCATGAAGACCTTGCTGCAGCGCTTCACCCGCTGGTTCAACCGCTCCCACCAGCGCAGCGGCACGCTTTGGGAGTCCCGCTTCAAGAGCGTGCTCGTCGAGGACGGAACGGCCGCACGCACCATGGCCGCCTACATCGACCTCAACCCCGTGCGCGCGGGCATGGTCGCCGATCCCGCCCACTACCGCTGGAGCAGTTATGGCGAGGCGGTGGGGGGTGGTCCCCGGGGCAACGGAGCCAAGGCGCGCGCCGGGTTGGCGCGCGCCTGTCTGGGCAACGGGGCTTCTTCCTCGCGCTGGGCGGAGTTCGACCGTCTCTACCGCGACCTGATGGGCCTGGCGCTGCGGCACCATACCGGCAAGGCCACGACCGTCCTCGCGCCCGAGGTTCCACTCGCCGCGATGCTGCGCTGCCGGGTACGCTACTTCACTGACGGGGCGGTCATTGGCAGCCGTGGCTTTGTCGACGAGGTATTTGCCGCGGCGCGGCACCGCTTTCCCGAGCGGCGGCGCGACGGGCCGAGGCGTCTGCGCGGTCAGGCCAAGGCTGCCGCGGGCACTCTTTGGTCGATGCGCGACCTCAGGGTGGGCATCTGAGGACGGGAAAGAACCGGAGAACGAGAAAGCGAGGGAGAAAGACAAGGAGCGGCGACAGGGGTGCCACGCCAGGCTCCTTTGCGGGATGCAAAGGGCAAATCCGCCGCAATACAGGGCGAATCCGCGGCGCAGTGCGCGCCAAAGCCGCCGGCGGTGCACTTGCTGGTGCACTTGCAGAAGCGGAAAGAAGCTCCCGAAGCCCGAAGATCACCGGGAGAGCGGTTGAAGCGACCCGATCGGGTTGGGATCGGATCGCACATATAGTTTGTCTGTCCCTATGTGAGGATCGGGCCAGGACCGAGCCAGTGTGGGGTTGCTTTGGACCAGTCCTGGCGGCTTCCACCCCTCCCGAGCGACCTCATCCAGCCCAGTCCATACAATTTGTCTGTCCCTATGTTTTTATGTTATGTAAAGAGAATGGGGAAAAGGAAGTCAATGAAGCAGAGCTTGGAGGAATTCCAAGGCGGCACGGCGATCATGGATGCGTCCCTCAAGTTGTTCGCTCTGCACAGCATCGAGCAGCTCTTTGAAACGCGGCCCTGGTTCCAGTCCAAGATCGATGAGGTCGCGGCCGGTCACCAACGGCGCGGGGATCAGCGGCTCCGCTGAAAACTCGGACTCTTTCGCCAGAAGAAATTCGTAATTGTCGGTCAGCCCGTTGGACGATCCGCAATCGACGCGATGGAGTTCCATTTCCCGGGGAAATGTCGGCGCGGCCATGAATCGCTTCAATTTGGCGACGCGCATTTTGGTGACATTCATGAACTGCATGTGTCGCGCGACCATTGCCGTCACATCGGCGGTCAGGTCATTGGGATATCGGAGCCTGCGAAGAATTGCCTCCGCCATGACGGCACCCGTGGCATCGTGCCCGTTGAAACGAATTCGTCCGGTTGCGGGTTCGACGGTGCGGCAGGGCGGCTTGGCGATGTCGTGCAATAGGACAGCAAGGCAAAGATCGAGCGGCGCATGGGCGTCCAGCATGTCGAGCATGATCATCGTGTGAGTGAACACATCCCCTTCGGGATGCCATTCGGGCGGTTGGCCACAATCGATCATCGGAATCACTTCCGGAACGACGTGGTGGATGAGTCCTGTTTCGACCAAATGCTCGACGCCATTGCGGCGGCGGGAGGAGGTCAGGATGCGGGAAAATTCATCCCTGATGCGTTCCGGGGAAATCCTGGCAAGCATGGGCGCACAGCTCTTGAGCGCGGCATCGGTGGCCGGATCGATGCGAAATCCGAGCTTTGCCGCGAAACGCACCGCACGCAACAAACGGAGGGCGTCTTCGCTGAAGCGTTGCCTGGGATCGCCGATGGCGCGGATGACACCGGCATCCAGATCGGCGCGCCCGCCGACATGATCGATGATCTCGCCGGTCTCCGGATGTTCGAACAATCCGTTGATGGTGAAATCGCGGCGTTTCGCATCGTGTTCGGGCGTCGAGAAGGTGACGGCATCGGGGCGCCTTCCATCGCGATAGCTTCCATCGGTGCGGAATGTCGCGATTTCCACGTGGTGTCCTTCGCTCTTGGCGATGACCACGCCGAAGTGGGCGCCGACCTCGTTGGATCCCGGAAAGAGCGCGAGCACTTCGGACGGAACGGCAGAGGTCGCGATGTCGTAGTCCTTGGGTTCGATTCCCATCAGGCGGTCGCGCACGCAGCCGCCGGCGAAAAGCGCCTGATGGCCGGCGGCCATAAGCCGCTGTGTGAGTGCGAGCGCGGCCTCTCGGGCGGGCATAGACGATTCGTTCATCGCGGACGCATGGCTTGGTAAACCGAAACCACGCCGAAGGTCAGCGCGGTGGAGGAAGGTTGCTCGAATCCGCAGGAAGCCAACAGCCGCTCCATCGCCTTGCCGGACGGGAAGGACTCGATCGAGCCGCCGAGGTACTCATAGGCATCGCGCTGGCCGGTGAGGATTCCGGCGATGCGCGGCAAGACCCGGTGGAGATAGAAGCGATACGGCGCACGAAGAATGCCCTCGGGCAATGAAAAATCGAGGATCCACAGGTGTCCGCCCGGCTCGAGCACACGCCGCATTTCGCGAAGAGCGGACGGGTAGTCCGCCATGTTGCGCAGGCCAAAAGCGACGGTGGCGGCGTCAAACGACGCATCTGCGAACGGGAGATCGAGCGCATCCGCGACGAGGGTGCGGCGAACACCGCGTTTCGCAGCGTGGTCGAGCATCTCGCTGCAGAAGTCGGTGGCGACAACCTCGCAGTCCGGACATCGGCGTTGGATCTCTAGCGCGAGATCACCGGTGCCCGACGCGATGTCGATCAGCCGCCGTGGCCGTTTGTCGCTGACGCGCGCCGCCATTGATTTCCGCCACAGGACGTCCGCACCAAGGCTGAGCACATGGTTGGCGAGCACATAGCGGTCGGCGATGCGCGCAAACGCATCGCGGACGTAGACGGCATCCGGCATGTGGCGAGCTTCGCGGCGCGGAGCGGCGGAATCAAGCGGCATCGGATCCACCGAGGATCTGCGTGAGCACATAGGGCAGGATGCCGCCCGCACGATAGTAATCCTTTTCGACCGGCGTATCGATGCGCACGACAATCGGGATGTCGAAGCTGCCGCCGTCGGGCTTGTGAACGCGGAGCACGGCGTGTTGGCGAGGCTTGAGATCATTGTCGATGCCAAGGATGTCGAAGGTGGCATCGACAAGATCCCGGACCTTGTCGTAGTCCTCCTTGTCCACAAAGTTGCAGGGCAGCACGCCCATGCCGACGAGGTTCGAGCGGTGGATGCGTTCGAACGACTTGGTGACGACCGCCTTGACCCCGAGCAGGCTGGTGCCCTTGGCCGCCCAGTCGCGGCTGCTGCCCATGCCGTAGTCCTCCCCGGCGATGACGATTGCCGGGGTTCCGGATTTCGCGCAGGTCATTGCCGCGTCGTGGATTGCCACGGTTTCGCCATTGGAACGGGTGACGCCGCCTTCACTGCCGGGCACCATGAGGTTTTTGATGCGGACGTTGGCGAAGGTACCGCGGGTCATGACGCGGTCGTTGCCGCGGCGCGAGCCGTACGAATTGAACTCCGCGAAGGCGACTCCCTGATCGATGAGGTAGCGGCCTGCAGGGCTCTCCTTGCGGATCGCGCCGGCGGGCGAGATGTGGTCGGTGGTGACCGAATCTCCGAAGATGCCGAGCGGTCTGGCATCGTGGATTTCCGTGATGTCGGCGGGTTGTGGCGAATACCCGTCGAAGAACGGCGGCTCCTGGATGTAGGTCGAAGCGCGGTCCCATGCGTAGACATTGCCGGCTGCCGAGCGGATTCCATTCCACTGCGGATTCTGATCGGAGAAACCGGAATACAGGCGTTGGAAAACGTCGGGACTGAGCGAGGCGTTCATGGCTGCCTCGATTTCGCCGGAGTCCGGCCAGATGTCCTTGAGATAGACCGGTTGGCCGTCGTTGCCGAACCCGAGCGGTTCGTGGTGCAGGTCGATGTCGATGCGGCCGGCGATGGCGAAGGCGACGACGAGCGGCGGCGACATGAGGAAATTCGCCTTCACCGACTGATGGACGCGGGCTTCGAAGTTGCGATTGCCGGAGAGCACGGAAGCGGCGACGACGTCCTCCGATTTCACGACTTCCTCGATACCCGGATCGAGCGGCCCGGAGTTCCCGATACAAGTGGTGCAGCCGTAGCCGACGGTTTGGAATCCGAGCTTGTCGAGTTCCGCCTGCAGTCCGGTTTTTTCGAGATAATCGGTGACGACCCGCGAGCCGGGCCCGAGCGAGGTCTTGACCGACGGTTTCACGGTGAGGCCTTTTTCGTTCGCTTTCTTGGCGAGCAGGCCGGCGGCGATCATTACGCTCGGGTTCGAGGTGTTGGTGCAGGAAGTGATGGCGGCGATGAGCACCGAACCGTGGGTGATGGTGTCTTTGATCCCGCCCTTGCTGTCGACGCTGACCTCCCACAGCGGATGCGCCGGTTGGTCGGAGGGGACGCCGGTCACCCCGACCTGCGCGCCGAGCGCACGGGTGACTTCGGTGAGATCATCCGGCACAGCATCGAGCCGCGACGTCGGGTGCGCTCCATCGGATGCAGGGAGCTCGGGCGATTTGCCGTAGCCCTCCGGTGCCGGAGCCGCAAGCAGCGACGACCATTTGGATTTCAGGACATCGAGATCAATGCGGTCTTGCGGGCGCTTGGGTCCGGCGACTCCGGGTTTCACCGCGGCGAGATCGATTTCGACGATTTGCGAGAAATCGAGGGCATCCTTGGCTTCCGGGATGCCCCAGAGTTCCTGGGCCTTGAAGTAGTGCTCGACGGTCTTGCAAAGCTCCGGCGAACGGCCGGTGCTGGCGAGGTAGGCGATGGTGGTTTCGTCGATGCCGAAAAACCCCATCGTCGCGCCGTATTCCGGGGCCATGTTGGCGATCGTCGCGCGGTCGGGCAGCGAAAGAGCGCGCGCGCCGGGACCGTAGAACTCGACGAACTTGCCCACCACCTTGGTCTTGCGCAGCACCTCGGTGACAAGCAGCACCAAGTCGGTGGCGGTGACACCGGTCGCCAGTTCGCCGGTGAGGTGGACGCCGACAACCTCCGGCACAAGGAAGGTGACTGGTTGGCCGAGCATGCCGGCCTCGGCTTCGATGCCGCCGACGCCCCAGCCCACCACACCGAGACCATTGATCATCGTCGTGTGCGAGTCGGTGCCGACGAGGGTGTCCGGGTAATACAGGCCGTCCTTCTCCAGCACGCATTTCGCGAGGTATTCCAGGTTGACCTGATGAACGATGCCGATGCCCGGCGGAACGACCTTGAAGGTTTCGAACGCCTGCACGCCCCACTTCAGAAATTCGTAGCGTTCGCGGTTGCGGTGGAACTCCAATTCGAGGTTGCGGGTGAACGAATCCATGGTGCCGGCGTAATCCACCTGCACCGAGTGGTCGACGACCAGATCGACCGGCACAAGCGGCTCGATGACTTTCGCATCGCGCCCCATCGCATGCACGGCCGAGCGCATGGCGGCGAGATCAACGAGCAGCGGCACGCCGGTGAAGTCCTGGAGGACGATGCGCGCCACGACAAACGGGATCTCGTAATCGCCCGGTTGTTTCGCATCGTAATTCGCGAGGTTGCGGACGTCTTGTTCGGTGACTTTGACCCCGTCGAGGTTGCGCAAGAGCGACTCAAGCACGATGCGGATCGAGATCGGCAGCCGCGGGATCCCGGAAAAGCCTTGAGCGGCCAGGGCGGGCAGAGAATGGAAGCGGCCCTCGGCGCCGGTGCCGGTGGTGAAAGTGCGGAGCGTGTTCATGGAGGATGTGCTGGCAAGGCTTCGGAATGAAGGATTGCGGGGAAGGCGGCGCAGGGTAGCGGCATGCCGGACTTTGTCAAAAACCCTTTGCCCGCAAGAAACAGGTCGGCGCACCAAGGTTTTTTCCGCATGTAGAGCGGATATCAGCCGTTTCCTGATTCGGGCGGAGCCCTCTTCCGGAGGACTTCATATCGGGAGTCCATTCAGATTGCGCAAAAGCTCCAAAGCCGCCCGGCAACTGAAAAAACATGAGAAAGCACTTAAACCCAAGGACTGACCCTAACAAGGACTGACCCCAACATGCGGTTCTGAACGGTCAGCTGCGGTTCGCGGCGTAAAACCGGACGGCATCGGACAGCGGAACCTCACAGGCCGTTCGGCGGGCACTGGCCCATTCCTCGAGAGCGGCGGCAAGTGTCACGCCGAAGTCGAGGGCCGTGCGCTCGCAATACCGGAGCAGCTCTATGTCGCGCCGGGTGGCCTCAGATGCCTCAGCGCCACCGTTGATGAGCCGGACGGTGACCTGCTGGCCGACCATCTTGGCTTCGTCCATGCAGGAGAAGCAGCGGGTCTTTCGCCGGCCTCCTTCCTTCCATGCCAGCGTGAACTGGTCGTATCCGTCCTTTCGGTTGATGGTATAGATTCGGACCCTGGCAGGGCTGGTTCCGATTTCCACGATCGCACTGCGGCGTTTGCGCTTCCGGGTCATCGAGCCCGGTTTGCGAGTCAACTTGTGTGAAATTCTGTGTGGAATTTCTGTCGCGGACCCCTCCAGTACGCTGCAAATGCTTGATTTTGAGTCTTTTAGGGAATGAATCCCGCCTGCTGGCGGACAGGGTGGGATTGACTCCGTTCCACTTCGTCCAAACCAGCTTGGCTCGCGTTGCTCGCATCCGGATGCCGCCGCTACGAGCGGCTTCCTGTTTTCAAACCCACTCCGTGGGTTCTCATCCCACCCATGGCGGACAGGGTGGGATTCGAACCCACGGTACTGTTTCCAGCACACACGCTTTCCAAGCGTGCTCATTCGACCACTCTGACACCTGTCCGGGTGCGAGTGCGTGAGGATGCGGATGCCGGGCGGGCATGGCAAATGATTTTTGGGTCGGCGCGGCCTCAGGCGTGTTGCAACGCGGTTTCGAAGGCGGCGATCAGGACCTCGGCGGGTTCGAGCCCGCAGGAGACCCGCAGGAGGTGGGGGGATACACCGCAGGCCTCGGCCCAGTCGAGTTCGTGATAATGCGCGAGGCGGGTGTAGGGGCAGACGAGTGTGAACGGCGTGCCGAAGCCGGGGCCTTTGCACAGTGGCAGGGCATCATAAACCCTGGCGGTTTTCTTTGGCTGCTTGAGGACGAAGGAGAGCAGTCCGCCGTGGCCGCCGCCGTCGCGCCGCACGGCGTGGTAGTGGTCGGTGGTGGTGATCGACGGGTGCCAGACGCGCGCGACCGCCGGGTGATCGGCGAGCCAAGCGGTGAGGGCGAGCGCGTTGGCATTGATGCGGTCGTTGCGGAATGGATAGCCCGCCATGTTGGAAAGCAGGACTTGTGCATCCGCGGCATAGAGCGGGGCACCGTGTGTGGCGCATTCCGCGAGGGCCGCGTGCATGGTTTCGGCAAACGATGAGTCGGCGCGCAGCGTGGCGGCACCGGCGATGACGTCTCCTGCGCCCGAGATCCACTTGGTGAGGCTGCCGGTGACGATATCAGCGAAGCGAAGGGCATCGACGTTGGCAGGGCCGCAGGCCGAGTCGTCGATGACGAGCGGCGTACCACCATCGCGGCAGGCGTCGGCGATGCGTGCGAGGTCTGCGGTGCGCAGCAGCGGGTTGCCCGGAGCCTCGGTGA
>Ga0194118_10002511_pt1 | contig 23055 bp, 21 predicted proteins | sample TA2MahsurfametaG_2_FD_148662 | JGI IMG/M metagenome (GOLD analysis project Ga0194118, IMG submission 148662) | Freshwater microbial communities from Lake Tanganyika, Tanzania - TA2015013 Mahale N5 surface | ecosystem: Environmental > Aquatic > Freshwater > Lake | place: Tanzania: Lake...
CGTCCGCCGGGGCCGGCATTCGCTTCCGCCGGGTGGACCTCGAGGGCAAGCCGGAAATCGAGGCGCGTGTTGAGCACGTCATCGACACCAATCGTTCCACCACCCTCGGTAAAGGTAACGTTAAGATTCACACGGTTGAGCACGTTTTAGCGGCCTTCGCTGGGGCAGGGGTGGACAACGCACTCATCGAGCTAGATGCTAGCGAGCCGCCCATCGCCGACGGTAGTTCGCGTGAGTACGTGCGAATGATTGAGAAGGCGGGCCTCGTTCCGCAGGCCGAGGCGCGCGAGCCGTACAAGCTCATCGAGCCAATCGAGGTCCAAGTCGGCGCGACGGTGATGCAGATTTTCCCGCATGACCGGCTCAAGATCTCGTGCACTAGTGCCGGGACAGGTGGCCGTTTCACCCAATTTTACAGCTTAGAAGTCACGCCGGAGACTTGGCCCCGAGAACTCGCCCATGCGCGGACGTTCTGCTTTTATGAGGAACTGGAACAACTCTATAAGCATGGGCTTATCAAAGGTGGGAGCTTGGAAAACGCCGTGGTCATTCGCGATGACGCGGTGCTGACGACGGAGCCGCTGCGTTACCCAGAGGAATTCGTCCGGCACAAGATGCTCGACATTGTCGGCGATCTTTCACTGTTGGGCCGTCCGTTGCTTGGGCATGTCGTCGCCATCCGGCCAAGTCACACCGGCAACTGCGAATTGACCAAGCAAATCGCCGCGCAGATGCGCAAGCCGGAGAAAGCCGTGCAAACCTTCTCGCCACCTCCAACCAAGTCAGTTGAGGAAAACATGGTTCGCGATGGGGCGACGCTCGACGTGATGCAGGTGATGAAAATCCTGCCGCACCGCCCGCCATTTCTAATGGTGGACCTCGTGACGAAGATTGAGGGCAACCGGATCGTAGGACAGAAGTGTGTCACGATGGCCGAGCCAGTCTTCGAAGGACACTTTCCTGGTCACCCCATCTTACCCGGCGTGCTACAACTTGAAGCGATGGCGCAAGTCGCCGGCATCCTGATGATGCGGCAGGCGGAAAATGCGGGAAAGCTCGCCTACTTCATGTCTGCCGAGGAAGTCAAGTGGCGCAAGCCCGTCCGACCCGGCGACGTGCTGGTGATTGATGTGACGATGACCAAAATGCGTGGCAAGATCGGCAAGGCCCGCGGGGTTTGCTCGGTGAATGCCGAGGTTGTGAGCGAGGCTAACGTTACCTTCATGCTGATGGACAAGGAATGAGCACGGGGACCATTCATCCGTCAGCGGTTGTTCATCCTGGCGCCCGGATCGGCTCTAATTGTCACATCGGGCCGTTTTGCGTCATAGGCGATCACGTCACGCTGGGGCCAGATTGCCAGCTACATTCGCATGTGGTCATTGGTGGTCATACGTCGGTTGGCACGGGTAATGAGTTCTTCCCCTTTGCCGCCATTGGCCTCAAAACGCAGGACTTAAAGTGGAAGGGCGGCACCACGCGCACAGTCATCGGCGACCACAACGTGTTTCGCGAGAACTCTACCGTCCACAGCGCGACCAATGATGGCGACGCCACGATCATTGGCTCACACAACCACTTTCTAGCCTACACGCACATCGCACACGACTGCCGCGTGGGCAATCAGGTCATAATGTCGAACGTCGGCACGCTCGCGGGACACGTCATCGTGGAGGATCACGCCATCATCGGCGGCCTCGCAGCAGTGCATCAATTTTGCCGCATCGGGCGCATGGCTATTCTTGGTGGCTGTGCCAAGGTCGTGCAGGACGTTCCTCCCTTCATGCTCGCCGACGGAAATCCTGCAGAAACCAAGGCCCTGAATAAGGTCGGCCTCGAGCGTAACGGCGTTTCCGAAGCCGCGCAGGCTGCGCTGAAAAGGGCATTCAAACTCCTTTTCCGCGAAGGGCTAACTGTCTCGAATGCGCTGGCAAAGATTGATAAGGAAGTGCCTGCTTTGCCAGAGATTCAGCACTTAGTCACTTTTGTGACCGCCAGCGAGCGGGGCATTAGCAAGTAGTCACCAACCTCAGGCTGCGCGCTAGTTTTCCAGCCGATCGCAAGTAAGGGGTGCCATTACGGCAGCCTAACTATTTCGCGTTTCCGCTGCGTAAAGCGGCAAGTATGTGTATAGCCGACGGAGGTTGCGAGTGTGAGTGCCTTGCTCCAGTCCGCGCCCACGTCGCCGGGGGTATGCGCGTCGGAGCCGAAGGTGATGGGGACGCCGGTGCGATGCGCGAGCTGGAGGAAATAGCGGCTGGGATAGATCTCGCGGCAGTCCTTGCGCAGCCCGGCGGTGTTCAGTTCGATGGCGGTGCCGCTGGCTTTCGCCGCGCGTAGGAAACGCTCGAACATCGGCGTGCAGTCGCGGTCGGGGTAATACTTGAACTTCTTGGGCAAGTCCGCGTGGCCGATGATTTCGAAGAGGCCGCTCGCCGCCGCCATCGTCAGTCGCTCGAAATACACTGACCACACTTCAAACGGGTCGCGCGACTTCCAATTCGAGAGTTTCTCCGGGTTGTCCACGTCCCACGCATCCGAGACGTAGTGGACGGAGCCGATGAAGTAATCCCACGGATGCCGCGCGGCCAGCTCACGAATCCAATCCTCGTGGCCGGGCAGGTAATCCACTTCCAGCGCGAGCTTGATGGTGAGCTGCGGGAACTCGCGCTGGGCGCGGCGGACCTTCTCTACGTATTCGTCGAGCTGGCTGGCGAACATGCGCCAGTTATCAAAGTCGTCACGCCGCATCGGCGAGTGGTCGCTGAAGCCGATCTCTGTCAGCCCCGCCGTCACCGCACGGGCGGCATATTCCACCGGCTCACCATTGGCGTGGCGGCAAAGCGGCGTGTGCATATGGTAGTCGGCGGGCAGCGACATAACCTTATGTTAGGGCACGGGAGCGCGGCATTTACAGGAGAATTACAAAATGCCGGTTGACCATCTCGGGCGGCGGGATAGTGTCGGCAGCATCAAGTTTTCGTCTGGCACTGCGACCCTATGAATACTTCCATTCCCAGCCGTGCAACTCGCAGGTTTGCCTTCACCCTCATTGAACTTCTCGTCGTGATTGCGATCATCGCCATCCTCGCCGGGATGCTGCTACCCGCGCTCTCGAAGGCGAAGGCAAAGGGGCAGGCGACCGTATGCATGAGCAACGTCAAGCAGGTCTCCTTGGGAGCCACCCTCTACCACGGGGACAGCGACGACGAATTGGTGCAGTTCGCGGCGGACTACACCGGCCGCCACTGCCGCCTGCTTTGATGCTTCCGCCGTCAGCCGCCGCTCAGCAAGCCGTGACGTGGCCGGACTTGCTCGGCAAGCAGGTGAAGAATCCGAAGGCCTTCAATTGCGCGTCGCTCAAGGATCCGCCCATCCCGAGTTCCTCAAACACGTGGGGCATCGGCATCAACTTCAACAGCCTGTCGCGCTATCTGGACAATCCCGCCGGCCGCAACGGCGTGCCAGCCAAGTGCCGCGTGATCGAAATCAAAAACCCGTCGGACACGGTTTACTTTGCCGATTCAGCGCAGGTCCTGACTCCCAATACGGTGCATCCCGACTCCTGGCAGTTGCGCACGGGGCCTTCAGCCAGCGTGCAGCCTTGGGACAATTTGCTCTTCCGCACCCCGGAAAACACGACTTCCTGGAACAGCACCACGCTGCCTTACCGGCCGTTCAATCGGCACAACAAGCGGGGCAACATGGGCTTCGTGGACGGGCACGCGGAAGCGCAACCCGTGAGCTACATGGCGCTTGGCGGAACTTTCACCGGCGGCACATTTTTCCCCGGCGCAGCCGGTGAGACGGGCAATCCCAGCACCAATCCGGGTCCCGGCAACGGCCGCTACGACCCACGCTGGAAATGGGACCGGGAGTGAGCATCGCGATGAACTTTCCCCTCCGTCTGCTGGTCGTCGCATTCGTGATTATGGCCGTCGTGCCTGCCGTCGGCTGTCGGAAACGCAAGGCCGAGGCGTCGGCTTCATCCGAAGTTCCGGCGGAGCCGATGTTCAAAATCGCCTCCGCGTCCACACCTGCCGCCCAACTCAAGCTCCTCACCGACGCGATGACCACTTGGGAGGACCAGAGTGGCGGCCGTGCATTTACGAACCTCAATCAGTTGGTCGAAAGCCGCATCATTGACCAACTGCCCACGCCGCCGCCGGGTCAACGTTTCACAATTGATGGCCGTCGGCATCAGGTGGTGCTGACTTCGCAATAGCAGAGGCGCAGTCAAGCGCGCCGGCGAGGGCTGCGGCTGTTCGCCCGCAAATTTCTTCGTTTGGGGCGTGACACCCGCTGAACTCAAACGGCTCCGCTCGCACCGGGCCGTTGTATCCCAATCGGCGGAGCGCACCGAGGAAGGTTGCCAAATCAATGACCCCGGTTGTGCCGGGCAACTCGCGTTGCCGATCGAGCAGTTCGGCCATCGGGATGCCGGGCGGCGCGTCGTTCAAATCCACCAATACGATTTCCTCACCGCGCAGGGTGTCGATCTCGGCCACCGGGCTGCCGCTCATCCACCAGTGCCACGAATCCAGCACGAGGCCGAGATTCGGTTCGGCGATGGCGGCGATGAGCTCGCGGAGTTGCGGCAGCGTGTGGACGAAGTCGTGCCGCTTTCCGCGTCGCAACGTGGGTGTGGCGCAGTATTCCAGCCCGAAGCGGATACCGTGATCGCCGAGCACGCGCGCCACTTCGCCAAGGCGCTCAGCGTGCTGGCGGAAGTTGGCGGGGTAGGGGAGTTCATCGTGCGCGGGGACGATGGACGTGCCCAGCCTCGTCACGCCGCAGCGTTGGAGAACCTGAACAAACTTGGGCAGTTGCCGCAGTCCGTCGGCAAACCGTTGCGCGTCGCGCCGCAGGTCAATCGGCATCCCGGCCATGCCGAAGCTCAGGCGTTTGGTGCTCAGGTCATCAAGCAGCCGCAGCAGCTCAGCCTCCGAAAGTGCGGCGAGTTCATCCGCGCGCGCCTCGACGGAAGCGAAGCCGTGCCGATGAGCGAGGGCGATGGCCTCAAGCTGCGTGGCTTCAATACACAAACTGCGGCAGACGAGGCAGGTGAACATGGTGGTGGCCGGCAACTGCGAGTCGTCGGCACGCCGCGTCACATCATCTTCAACAGCGTTTCGGCCATGTCGCTCGGGGTGGCGGCGACGCCAATGCCGGCGGCTTTGAACGCGGAAATCTTCGCCTCGGCCGTGCCTTTGCCGCCGCTGACGATCGCGCCGGCGTGGCCCATGCGGCGTCCGGGAGGAGCGGTCGCGCCCGCGATGAAGCCCGCTACGGGCTTCTTGCCGTGTTTTGCGATCCACTCGGCGGCCTCCTCTTCGGCGCTGCCGCCAATCTCGCCGATCATGATGATGCCCTTCGTCTCCGGGTCGGCCATGAAGAGCTTGATGACATCGAGGTGCGAGGTGCCGTTGACCGGATCGCCGCCGATGCCGACGCAGGTGGACTGACCGACGCCGCGTGAGGTAAGCTGCCAGACAGCTTCGTAAGTGAGCGTGCCGCTGCGCGAGACGACGCCGATGTTGCCCTGCTTGTGGATGTAGCCGGGCGCGATGCCAATGCGACAGCCGCCGTGCGAATCCTTGCCGGTGCCGGGCGTGACTATGCCAGGGCAGTTCGGCCCGATGAGTCGGGTCTTGCTGCCGGCCATGGCCTGCTTCGCGCGCACCATGTCGCGGACGGGGATGCCTTCGGTGATGGCGACCACGAGGTCGAGGCCTGCGTCCACGCCTTCGAGGATGGCGTCAGCGGCGAAGGGCGGCGGGACGAAGACGGCGCTGGCGGTCGCGCCGGTCTGCTTCACGGCGTCAGCGACGGTGTCGAAGATGGGAACCTTCGCGCCGCCGTGCTCGAAGAACTGGCCGCCCTTGCCGGGCGTGACGCCAGCGACGAGCTGCGTGCCGTAGTCGAGGGAGAGCTTGGCGTGGCGCGCACCGAATTCACCGGTGATGCCTTGGACGAGGAGTTTGGTTTTGGGAGTGACGAGGATGGCCATGGAAAACGAGTGTTGAGGTTGCCTTACTTCACGACCGTCTTGACGACCTTCTGCGCCGCGTCGGCCATGGAATCGCCGGTGATGAGGGTGAGGCCGCTTTCGGCCAATGTCTTCTTGCCGGCGGCGACGTTGTTGCCTTCGAGGCGGACGACGAGCGGGAGTTTCAAGCCGGTCTCTTTCACCGCCGCGACGATGCCGGTGGCGATGACGTTGCAGTCCATGATACCGCCGAAGATGTTCACGAAGATGGCTTTAACCGACGGGTCGCTGAGGATGATTTTGAAGGCCGCCGTGACTTGGTCCTTGCTCGCGCCACCACCCACGTCGAGGAAGTTCGCGGGACTTGCGCCGTAGTGCTGGATGATGTCCATGGTGGCCATGGCGAGCCCGGCGCCGTTGACGAGGCAGGCGATGGAGCCGTCGAGCTTGATGTAGTTCAAGTTGAACTTGCTCGCCTCGATTTCCAGCGGCGATTCCTCGGCGAGGTCGCGCATGGCTTGGATGTCCTTGTGGCGATAGAGCGCGTTGTCATCGAGGCCGATTTTGGCGTCCACGGCGACGAGCTGATCCTTGCCGTCGGTGCCTTCGATGATGCAGAGCGGGTTAATTTCCACCATCGAGGCGTCGGCTTCCCACCAGGTCTTGTAAACGCCCGCGAGGAGCTTGGCGCACTGGTTGGCGAGGTCGCCCTTGAGGCCGAGCGCGGCGGCGATTTTGCGGCCTTGCCAGCCTTGGAAGCCCATGCCGGGGTCCACGTGTTCCTTCACGATTTTCTCCGGCGTCTTCTCGGCGACTTCCTCGATGTCCACGCCGCCCTCGGTGCTGGCCATGATGAGCGGACGGGAGTTGCCGCGGTCGAGCAGCACGGCGAGGTAAAGCTCCTTCTTGATGTTCGGCGCGCCGGCCACAAGCAGCGTGCTGACGAGGCGGCCGTCGGGGCCGGTCTGCTTGGTGACGAGCACGTTGCCGAGCATCGCCGTGGCAAGGTCCTTCGCTTCGGCGGCGGTCTTGCAAAGTTTCACGCCGCCCTTGAAGCCGCTCTTGAAGGTGCCTTTGCCCCGTCCACCGGCGTGGATTTGGGATTTCACCACGAGCATTTTGTGGCCGGTGGCGACTAGTTTTTGGGCGGCAGCGAAGGCCTCTTCAGGCGTCTTGCAGACGTCACCGTCGGGCACGGCGACGCCGTATTGCTTGAGGAGTTGCTTGGCTTGGTATTCGTGGATGTTCATGGAGAAAACGGGTGAGGCTCTGAGCAAACAGGCTGCGCTTTGCGCCTGACCGTTCGCAGGGAAGCAAAAAGCTTAGCGCTGTTCTACCGGAGTGACCTTCAATCCTACCGGCCCGGTGTAATGCGACTGCGGGCGGATGAGGCGGTTGTCGGCGAGTTGTTCAAGGACGTGCGCCGTCCAGCCGCTCGTGCGCGCGATGGCGAAGATAGGCGTGAAGAGGTCGGTGGGAATGCCGAGCGAGTAATAGACCGTGGCGCTGTAGAAATCTACATTCGCGTGCAGATTCTTCTTCGTGAGCATCAGCTCGGCAATACGCTCGGACATCTGAATCCACTTGGGCTCGCCGAGTTGGCTGCTCAAGATTTGGGCCATCTTCTTCAAGTGCGGCGCACGGGGGTCGAGCACCTTGTAAACGCGATGGCCAATGCCCATGATTTTTTTCTTCTGCGCCAAGGCGTCGGCAACCCAGCCGTCCACCTTCTCTAGCGAACCAATCTCGTGCAGCATCTTGATGACGCCCTCGTTCGCGCCACCGTGGAGAGGGCCTTTCAACGTGCCGATCGCCGTGGTGATGGCAGAGTACATGTCCGACAGAGTGGCGATGGTGACGCGCGCACTGAAAGTAGAAGCATTCATGCCATGGTCTGCGTGGAGCACGTAACAAACATCCATGGTATTTTCCATGTCCTTGGTGGGCTTGGTCCCGTTGACCATCCAGAGAAAGTTCGCGGCCTCGCCAAGCTTTGCGTCTGGTGGCACGAGCGGTAGACCTTGCCGATTGCGATGAAAATAGGCCGTCACCACTGGCAACTGCGCGATTAGACGGAGTGCTTTGCGCCGTTGCGCATGCTGCGAGTCATCCTCGCTCGTAGTGTCGAAACAGCCCAGCGCCGACACCGCGGTGCGGATGGCATTCATCGGCGGAGTGTCTTTAGGCAGCTTACAAATGGTATCAATTACTCCTTGGGGAATGTCTCGAAAATGTGCAAGCGTGCCCTTTAACTCTGAAAGCTCTGTCTTGTTTGGCAGGTGGTTGTGGTGCAGCAGATGGACAACCTCCTCATAGGTGACCTTGCCGGCGAGTTCATTGATGTCGTAGCCGCAGTAAATTAATTGACCTATGTCGCCTTTGACATCGCTGAGCCGCGTCTGCGCGGCCACCACGCCTTCGAGGCCTTTGCTTGCGGCTGTAGTCGTTGGATTGCTCATACTTTCTGGGTAGGTCGGCTAATAAAATTTTTGGCAAATCTAAGTAGTGTCAAAAGTCGGGTCAACGGATTTCAAAAAGGGACGATGAACAACTTGAATCCACGCGCTTAACTAACTTGATGAAGCTAAATGCGATTCCTCGTGAACACTACCCAAGCAGGTCGCGTCTGCCTTTCAGAGTATAATTGATTATGCAAACGTTCCTGAATCGCCGCCAGTTGTCGCTCTTGATTGCGTGCACTATCGCCATCCCTTTTTTAATCTTGGCCGCCGATGCGCCTAAAGAGGAAGCCAAGAAAGGACCGTTACCCGTCGCCAAGTTGAGCCGCACTGCCAAGGTGGACTTCGAGAAAGAAATTCTCCCAATGCTCCGTCGCAATTGTCTCTCGTGCCACAATTCGCAGAAGGGAGAGGATGGGGTGAACCTAGAGACGCCACAGACCATCGCCAAGGGGGGCGAGACGGGTAAGATCGTAGAGCCTAAAAAGCCCGACAGCAGCTCGCTCTTCCGCGTAGCCGCGCACTCAAGCAAGCCCACCATGCCACCCACTGGCAACAAGGCTGGGGCAAAAAACCTCAATCCCGACGAACTGGCTTTGCTGCGCCTTTGGATCGAGCAGGGCGCGACTGGTGAGGTTAAAGGCGGTGGCCCAATTGTTTGGCAGCCACTGCCCCCAGGCTTAAACCCCGTTTACGCCGTAGCCCTGACGGATGACGGGCAGTTCGCCGCTGCCGGTCGCGCAAACCAGATTCACTTGTTCCACGTACCCACTGCCACTGCCGTCGGTCGTCTCACCGATCCCGGTCTGCTCGCAGACAAGACCTATGCGCGACCAGGCGTCGCTCACCGCGACATGGCTCTCGCACTCGCGTTTAGTCCCGATGGCAGCACGCTCGCCTCGGGCAGTTTCCGCGAGGTGAAAATTTGGGAACGGGTGCCGCTGGCGGCGAAGTTCACCCTCGCGAACGCGGCGGAAAAGTCCGTGCAGGCAATGGTTGCCAGCGCGGACGGCAAGCTGCTCGCCACCGCGGATGGAAACAACATCAAGCTCTGGAACGCTACAGCAGGCGCGTCCGCAAAGACGCTCTCCGGCCACACGGGCCCGGTGCGCGGCCTCAAGTTCACGCTCGATGGCACGCGGCTCATCTCCGGTGCGGCGGATAAGACCGCGCGCGTTTGGAATGTCGCAGACGGAGCGCTCCTTGCCGAAGTCACTACACCTGCCGAGGTCAATGCCGTGACCTGGCTTGCCGATGGCAAACAAATCGTCACCGGTGGCGCGGACAACCTCATCCGCACCTGGAAGTTGCCCGACGCGGCGGGCGGCAAGGTCGAGGCCGGCAAGGAAATCAAGGGGCATACCGCGGCCATCACCGCGCTCGAAACTTCACCGACCACGCCCACGCAGATTCTTTCCGGGAGTGCTGATGCCTCCGTCCGCGTGTGGAACGTGGAAACCGCCTCGCAGGTACGCACTGTTGCGCACGGTGCGCCGGTAACGGCTGTTGCAGTGAGCGCGGACGGCAAAACCCTCGCCTCGGCGGGCGGCGTGGTCGCTAAGCTGTGGAACGGGGCTAACGGCAATCTCGTTGCCGACGTAAAGGGCGATCGTGGCCTCCTTGATGCCCAAGCACTCTCTGACCGAGTACTGACCTTCGCGAACAACGAGGTGACCTACCAAAAGGCGGCCCTCAAGAAAGCTGAGGACGACTTGAAGAAGGCGGAAGAGGCCGCCAAGAAAACCGAGGAAGAACGCGTCAAGCTCGAGAAACCCCACCCTGAGAACCAGAAAAAACTCGCCGAAGCCACCACCGCCAAAACCACCGCCGAAAAACTTAAAGCCGATGCTGAGACCGCGCAAAAGAAAGCCATGGCGGACAAGGAAGCCGCTGACAAGGTCGCCACGGATGCGGTTGTCGCTGCAAAGACGGCTGCGGAAGCCTTGGCCAAAGCCGCCGAGGCCGACAAGCCGGCCGCCGAGAAGGCCTCGAAGGAGGCTGCGGACAAATCCAAGGCAGCGGCAGACGCGAAGGCTGCTGTTGAAAAGATGCTGGCCGACACCAACAAGACCCTTAAGGACGCCACCGACAAGCTCACCGCCGAGGCGAAGAAATTCACCGACGCGACATCGGAGGTTCGCAAATACACTGATGCCGACGACGCCGCTAAGCGAGCCGTGCAGGACGCGAAAAAAGCCGGCGATCTGGTCGTGACGACCAAGAAAGACATCGAGACGGCCGAGGCCGCGCAGAAGAAAGCGGATGCTGCTGCCACCGAGCAGAAGAAAGCCACCGCGGACGCCGAGAAGGCTGTTCGATCCATCGCCTTCTCAGCCGACGGCAGGCTCCTCGCCACCGCGCACGAGGACGGTGCGGTCCGCACTTGGAGCGCGATTACCGGCACCGCTATAGAAACATACAAGGGCGGCGCGAGCGTAGTGGCCTTTGCCGCGAACGGAGTGCTTGCCGCCGCCGGCCAGCAGATCATGGCTTGGAATGCGCAACCTGAATGGAAACTGGTTCGCACTATCGGCTCCGCCACCGGGCCGTCGCCGCTGACAGGCCGCGTGAACACGCTCGCCTTCAGCCCGGACGGCAAGACGCTCGTGACCGGCAGCGGCGAACCATCGCGCAGCGGCGAGTTGAAGCAGTGGGATATAAAAACCGGCGCGCTCGTACGCGAGTTTAAAAACGCCCACAGCGATACCGTGCAGGGTATCTCTCTCTCTGGTGACGGCACTCGGCTTGCCAGTGGCGCGGCAGACAAGTTCGTGAAGGTTTGGACCGTTGCGGACGCAAAGCTCCTCAAGTCCTTCGAGGGTCACACCCACCACGTGCTGGGCGTGAGCCTCAAGCGCGACGGCCGCATTGTGGTCAGCGCGGGTGCGGACAACTCCGTGAAGGTCTGGAGCCTCGTCACCGGTGAGGTCGTCCGGACGATCAAGGGCTTCGACAAGGAGGCTACCAGCATCGGTCACGTTGGCGTGGGCGACCAGTTTGTAGCCACCGGCGGAGATGGTAAAGTGCGCCTCATCAATGAAAGTGGGGCTGATGCGCGCAGCTTCGTCGGCGCCAAGGATTTCGTCTATGCTGCCGCCGCCACGCCTGACGGGAAAGTTGTGATCGCTGGAGGGCAGGATGGCGTGCTGCGCCTCTGGAATGGCTCAAACGGCAACAGCCTTGCCACCTTCGAGCCGCCTGCCTCATCCGCGCCCGAGCCGCAGAGGACGGCCGCAGTAAACAAGTAGAATGCTTGCTTGAACTCAGGCGGTTTGCTTTTCCTCAGCATCTAGGTCCACCAGTGCAGGGCTCAGTGCAGGCGGCTAAGGCTTCTTCCTGACTTCCCCTTGTGCTGGTTATTTGGTATTCCATAGGCTCATGGGTCAGTTGATGAACTTCTTCACGCCGTTGCATAAGCGAACGGCGCGCAAATACCTTGACCGCATGGTAGACGACAAGGTTGCCTGCATGCTTAAGGCCAAAGAGTACGAGTTTGATTACTGGGACGGGGATCGCCGCTTTGGTTATGGCGGTTACAAATACGACGGCCGCTGGCAGCCCGTTGCCGAGCAGATCATTGATACCTACGGACTCAAGCCGGACGCGAAGATTCTCGACGTGGGCTGCGGCAAGGCGCACCTACTTTACGAAATTCAGCAAATGCTCCCTAAGGCGGAACTGGTCGGATTCGACATTTCGCGGCATGGTATGGCGACGGCTCCGGAGCCGATCCGGCCCAAATTGATGCGGCACCGCGCGCAGGACAAGTATCCGTGGAGCGACAAGCACTTCGACCTCGTGCTCTCCCTTGGCTGCCTGCACAACCTGCGCATCCATGAACTCCAGTCTGCGTTGGGTGAAATTCAACGCGTGGGCAAGCAAGGCTATGTCATGCTTGAGAGCTATCGCAATGAGCAAGAGCTCTTCAACCTTCAATGCTGGGCGCTCACCGCCGAGGCGTTCTTCGATTCCGAGGCATGGGTTTGGCTCTATCGCCATTTCGGTTACACGGGAGACTACGAGTTCATCTACTTCGAGTAAACCGACGTATAATTCTCCCGCATGAAATTCCGCGCCGCCATTCTCTCCGAGTTGAAGCAGCCGCTCGTCATCGAAGAAATCGAGTCCGGCCCGCTACGCTTCGGGCAGGTGTTTGTGAAAATCCATTGCACTGGCATCTGCGGCGCCCAACTCAATGAGATCGAGGGCGCGAAGGGGCCGGACAAGTACCTTCCCCACCTGCTCGGCCACGAAGCCACCGCCACCGTTCAGGAGGTGGGTGAGGGTGTTACGCACGTCAAGGCCGGAGACCGCGTGGTGTGCCATTGGCGCAAAGGTCTTGGCTTGCAAGGGCCGGGTGCGCTTTACACGTCTGCGCGCTTCCCGCGCATTAACTCCGGCTGGGTTACGACGTTCAGTGAGTACTCCGTGATATCGGAGAACCGGCTTACAAAATTGCCAGCGGGTTTCGACGCAGAGGCTGGCGCGCTTTTTGGCTGCGCTGCCACTACTGCTATGGGCGTACTAAACAACAACGCTAGGCTGGGCATCGGTGAGAGCATCGTCGTCCTCGGCACCGGCGGCGTGGGGCTGAACCTCGTGCAATTTGCCTCAATGGTTGGAGCTTATCCCATCATCGGTGTCGATCTGCATGACCATAAACTGGAGCTGGCCCGCAAACTCGGCGCGACGCACACCATTAATGGGCGCACAGCTAATGTCGTCGAGGAGGTTCGCAAAATCGTCGGTACGGCGGGTGCGGACGTGGCGATTGAAAATACCGGTCTCGCTGAACTCATCGAACAGGCCTACGAGCTAACGGCAGCGCAGGGGCGAGTGATTTTGGTCGGCGTTCCCGCCAAGAGCGCCCGGCATCCGAGTTTTTACACTTTACCGCTGCATTTCAAAAAACTGTTGGCCGGCTCCGAAGGCGGCGACTGCCGGCCCGAAGTGGATATCCCGAAGCTGGTTCGCCTGTGCGACGCTGGAAAGCTCAAGTTCGACGGCCTCGTGAGCAAGCGCTATCGCCTTGACGAAATCAACGAAGCCATCGCCGACCTCAAGAAAGGCCGCGTCGCCGGCCGCTGCATGGTTCACATGGATTAACCCGCTAATCCCAAGCTCATGAAAAAATCTCGCACCAAGAAAACTCAATACGATATCCTACTAGATCTGGCGAAGCTTGAGCGATTGCAGCGGTTCGGGCTCATGAGCAGCCAGGTTTGGCGTGATGATCCGCGGCGGCTGGGGTTCGTGCTGGCGCGGTATAAGTTTGTAGCCAAGATGCTGGTTTGGTGTCGGCGTGTGATGGAAGTCGGGTGTGCGGAAGCGTTTGGCACGCGCGTGGTCCGGCAGGAGGTGCCTAAGGTAGTGGCGACGGACTTTGATCCGGTGTTCATTGAGGAGAATCGGACGCGCGGTATCGAACAATGGCCGGTGGACTACCGCGTGCATGACATGCTGGCCGGCCCGTTGGCGGAGCGGTTCGACGCCGCCTACGCGCTGGCGAACACACACCCGAGCCTCAAGGCGAACCTCATTCACCACCGCGCTCAAGATCCATATCCATGGGCTGACAAGTATTTCGACCTCGTAATTTCACTCAACACACTTCACAATCTGCGCTTGTTTGAGTTGCCGATCGCGCTCGCCGAAATCAGCCGGGTTGGGGATCAAGGGTATTTGTTGGTGGAAAGCTACCGGAATGAACAAGAGCTCTTCAACCTTCAGTGCTGGGCGCTTACTTGCGAGTCGTTCTTCGATGTGGACGAATGGCTCTGGCTCTACCGGCACTTCGGCTATGATGGGGATCACGAATTCATCTATTTTTGACCTCTTTTTATGCCCGCCTGCCAGCTCTGCTCCGGCCCGCTGCAACCATTGCTTGATTTTGGTCCACAGCCAGTTTGCAACCGCTATCTAGCCGCGCCCTGTGCCGGCGAGTTCCGTCACCCTTTGTTGCTTTCGCAATGCCCAGCCGACGGCCTGCTGCAACTTGCACACCCGTGGCCGAGCCACGAGGTGCGTCCGCGCTTCGAGTGGATCTCCTACAAAGAGCCAGAGCGCCATTTGGATGATCTCTGCGAACGGATCGCGGCACTTCCGGGAGTGGAACTGGACACTTTAATCGCGGGCCTAAGCTATAAGGACGCGCCGGTTCTCAGCCGCTTGGAAGCGAAGGGGTTCAAACGCACTTGGCACATAAGCCTGAATGAGCTTGGCATCCACCAGGCTGGCGCGGGCATGGAAACCATTCAGGACGTCCTCACCGTGGAATTGGGAGCGAGGTTAAGTGAAACGAAGGGTGCCCCGGGCGTAATCATAGTGCGTCACTTGCTGGAGCACTCGAATTCGCTGTCCCGCACAATGGGTTTCCTGAAGGCTTGGGTGAGGGCGGGCGGTTACCTGATCCTCGAGGTGCCTGACAGCGAACAAACATTTCGCGATCTTGATTTCGGCACTATTTGGGAGGAGCACACCTGTTACTTCACCCAATCTACACTCCAACGCGCATTCGAACCGTTCGCCACGGAGGCCGTCGGACTTGTCCGATATCCCTACTCACTCGAAGATTGTCTGGTAGCCATAGTTGCCAACCATCCCCCAAGCAAGTCTCTATCCGGCGCTACTCCACAGGTGGAACTGGAGCTGGGTGCCGCATTCAAGGCCGGATGGCAATCGACCGCAGCCCTCTGCCAGTCAACCCTTGAAAGTATCCGCAACTGCAACGGGTCCATTGCGATCTACGGAGCTGGGCATCGTGCGACCACGTTTGTAAACCTGCTCGGCTTGGAGAAGTTGATCGCGTGCGTGATTGACGATGATCCTCGCAAGACCGGCCTGCATTTGCCGGGTTGCCAGCTTCCCATAGTCACCTCCAGTTACTTACACGCAGAACGTCCGAATTTGTGCCTGCTCGCCGCCAGCCCGGACAGCGAGGCGGCGATTGTTTTGAAAAACCAAGCCTACGTAGACATGGGGGGACAGTTCGCAAGCATTTATCCCCGCAGCCCGCGAGTTTGGACGCCTTTGAAAAACTAGCCTGAACCGCTGCCCCGCTTCTATCCCTCCACTTTCATGTGCATCACTCGGCGTAGCGACAACGTCTTCGTTCTCAATGAAAGCCCGGCAATCGTGCACGAAATCGTCATCGCAGAACTCAAACTTGCAGCGGATGCGAGCCCTCTTAAGCGCGCTCGGCTGTGTTTGCATCGTGCCGATACCGATCTCGTCCATGAGATGTTGATCGTGTTGTCACAAAAGGTTTTTATCCGTCCGCATCGCCATCTGAATAAAGCGGAGTCCTTCTTGCTGCTCGAGGGGGAAGCCTCGGTGCTCTTCTTTGATGACGAGGGAGAGGTCGTGCGCGAGGAACACCTCGGAAGGGACTCCAGCAGACCATTCATTTACCACATCCGTAATCCCGTGTATCACACCCAGCTGGTCTGGTCTGAATACTTAGTTTTCTATGAATGCACCCAAGGGCCCTTTCTGCGAGAGGCAACTCAGTTCCCGCATTGGGCACCGGCCGAAGGTTCCGCGGAGGCCACTGCTTACCTCAATCGACTGAGAGATCGATGCACTCGACTACCACCCGCAGGCTCCAGAACAACTGGATCAGCCCATGGGACAGCCGCGAAAAACGACACAAACTATTAGCCAAACAATCATGTCTGATACGACCCTGCTAACTACTAGAGAGCCGCAATATCAAAACTGTCTCGACATCCGTGATCGCAAAGGCCTCGTGGGCCTAGGGTTGCGTGGGGCACAGGTTTGGACCGAAAATCCGAAACAGCTGCTCTTCATCCTCGCGCGTTACAAGTTCGTTGCGAAGATGTTTACCTCTTTTGAACGGGTGCTCGAAGTCGGCTGCGGAGACGGCACTGGAACGAGGCTAGTGCAGCAGGAGGTAAAGCACGTCACCGCCATCGACTTCGATGAGATTTTCATCACGGATCTGATGCAACGTTCTGATCCGGAATGGCCATTAGTTCTTAAGGTGCATGATATGCTTCAGGGCCCGGTTGATGGAGAGTTTGATGGCGTCTACGCGCTGGATGTGCTGGAACACATTCAGCCCGAAATGGAGGATTTGTTTATTCGTAATACCCTCCGTTCGCTCAAGGCTGACGGAAGCTTGATTTTCGGCATGCCCTCCCTCGAGTCTCAACATTACGCCTCACCTCCCAGTAAGGCCGGGCATGTCAACTGCAAGTCGGGCCGGGAATTTAGAGTGCTGATGGAGAGGTATTTCCGCCATGTTTTCCTCTTTTCGATGAACGACGAAGTGTTACACACCGGCTTCTATCCCATGTCACACTACCTTTTCACCCTCTGTTGCGGCAAGAAGTAGACCCAGCCCCGTCACTTTAGACAGTTCATGCGGGAACGAAGCGCATTTATCGTAGTGGGAGCCGACAGTTTGGTCGGTGAAGCTTTGATCAAGTCCCTCAATCACCGGGGGCACGAGACCTACGGCACCACTCGACGGCTTGCTACTGTTTCAGCGCAACGACTGTATTTTGATTTTGAGGCTGCGCAGCCGTTCAAGGCACCGACAGACGCCACCTACGCATACGTCGTGGCGGCGGCAACGAACTACGAGCGCTGTGAGAAAGATCCTCAAGCGCGTGTGATCAATGAGGAACTGACTCCGAGAGCTATTGCTAACCTGCTGAGCCAAGGCTTGTTTGTCACCTTCATCTCCACAAATTCTGTGTTCGGCGGAGATCGTCCATGGCCACAAGAGGAGGCCCCGCACGCACCCCAGATCCCCTATGCCGCACAGAAGAGCCGGGCTGAGGTAGCCGTCCGAACCGCCGCCAGGAGCCTGAGGGCAGAGAGCAGACTGAATATCGTGCGACTAACGAAAATTCTCTCGAGCAGCACCCCACCACTGCCAGCTTGGCAGGCGGCGTGGAGGCGCCTTGAGGCTGTTCAACCTTTCGCAGACCTCATTTTCGCGCCAATGTCGGTAAAATTCGTTGGCGAATCTCTTGCCATACTTGGAGAGAAACGGGTTAGTGGCGATCTCCATCTGTCCGGGGCAGCGAATGTCACTTACGTCGATTTAGCACACGCCCTGGCCTCCCGGCTGAATATCCAACCCGACCTCGTCCAACCCACCACCGCAACAGCGAAGGGCATTAGTATCCCATTCAAGCCGCGCTTCAGCGGTCTCGGCATGGCACGCACAACCCGACTAACGGAACTTCGCCCTCAATCCCTCCATGAAGTAGTGGCGGACATTGTAAGTTGATTTAGCCAAACCACAGTCCCGCTCCCAGACAGCCTTCTATGCACGCACAAGTTTCCCACCGTTCCACGTGCCGCCTTTGCGAGTCGCCACGGGTCGAGCTAGTCGTAGAACTGGAGCCTATCCCCCTGTCCGAGAACTATTGTCCGGACGCAGAGACGGGCCTCGCGGCGGCACGTTATCCGGTAGACCTATACATGTGTGCGGATTGCGGTCATGTTCAGCAGCTCGACGTAGTTGATTCCAAAAGCCTTTGGGACGGCTACACCTACCAATCGAAAGATGCCGGAGGAATGCCCGAACATTTCAACCAAATAGCGCGGAAGTTGATCGATTCCTACACCCCTTCAGGAGGATCACTCGTAATCGACATTGGGAGCAATGACGGCTCCCTACTCCGCCCTTTCCGTGATGCGGGTTATCGCGTGCTGGGCATCGACCCAGCCCGCCAGATCGCCAAGCTAGCAACCTCCACCGGTATTGAAACCCTGCCCGAGTTGATTTCCTTGCCGCTGGCCAAACGAATCCGCAGCGAGCGCGGTCCTGCCGCCATCGTCTGCATGTTCAATGCTTTTGCGCATGCCGACAACATGGGAGAGGTCGCTGAAAGCATTCGCTCCATGCTGGCGGACGATGGGATTTTCGTCTTCGAAGCACAGTATCTCCTCGATATTATTGATCGGATGCTTATCGCCACCGTCTTTCACGAACACATGAGCCACCACTCCCTGAAGCCCTTGGTGGGATTCTTTGACCGGCATGGACTAAAGCTCATTGATGTCGAGCGCGTGCCAATCCAGCACGGCTCACTGGTTGGAGTTGCCCAACTGAAAAGTGGCCGCCGATTGGAGGCCCCATCCGTGCGGCAGTTGCTCGATCTGGAAACGCAGAGGCAACTGGATCAAATTTCAACCCTAAGGCGCTTCAGCGAGAGCATCCAGCGACTCCGTCAGCGCACGACCACGTTGGTAGCTGACTGGAAGCGTAAAGGAATCACGGTGGCAGGCTACGGGGCAGCCCGCAGTTGTCCCACCCTGATATCCCAACTCGGGCTGACTGGCAGCATTGAGTTCATTTTTGATGACCACTCGCAGAAAGTTGGCCGATACACCTCTGGTGACGGCATTCTGATCGTGCCAACCGCTGAGTTGTGCCGCCGTATGCCAAAATACACCTTCATCCTCGCTTGGGTGCATGCGACCCGAATAATCGAAGCCAACGCGGAATACCTCAGACGAGGGGGACACTTTGTAGTATTATGCCCCGAGGCGAAGATCATCAGTTCGGAAGGGGCGGTCGCCATCTGATCTTCGCGCATCCACGCTGCTACATGCCATCCGTCGCCGACATCCCGGCCAACGCAGCGGTCTACCTCGCCCTGCCTCGCCCGATGGCCAATGCGGTGGCAAAACGCCTCCAAGCCATCCGGCCAGATGTTCGATTCGTCACGCCATGAACCGAGCCGTATTCCTCGACCGCGACGGGGTGTTGGTTCGGGATGTGCATTTGCTGGCTCGACCGGAGGACATTGAGATTCTGCCGGGAGTGCCGGATGCGCTGGCGCGATTGCATCGGGCGGGCTTCAAGTTGCTTGTGGTCAGCAACCAACCGGTGGTCGCGCGCGGCTCGTTGGATGAGGCTGGCGTGCGGCGAATACAGGGGCTGATCGAGGAGCAGATTCAACTCTCTGGTGGCCCGGCCTTGGATGGATTTTATTTCTGCCCGCATCATCCCCAAGCCACCGTGCCTGCCTACCGGTTAATCTGCGACTGTCGGAAGCCGCGCCCGCTCCTGCTCCAGCAGGCTGCCCGCGACCATGGGATAACTTTGGCGTCCAGTTACATGGTGGGCGATCGCATTACCGACGTGATCGCTGGAGCCTCGGCGGGCTGCCAGACTGTGCAGGTGGAGACCGGCATGCACCTCGCTCCGCCCATCGAAACCGCCCAACCGCTAGACCCAGCGATCCGACCTGTCCATGTGTGCGCGGACCTCACCGCCGCCGTCCGCTGGATTCTGGAGCAGCCATGAAGGCAATGGTGCTATGCGCCGGTTACGGCACCCGATTGGGAGACCTCACGAAGGAAACGCCCAAACCCATGCTGCCGCTGCTGGGCAGGCCCCTGCTCTCCTACATTCTGGCACACTTGCGCGATCAAGGCTTCACCGAGATTGCCGTCAACCTGCACTTTCGTCCGGAGGCGGTGCGGGATTATTTTGGCGACGGGAGCAGGCTCGGCGTGCGGCTAACATATTTTTCCGAACCGGAGCTTTTGGGCACGGCGGGAGGGTTGAAGAATGCGGAGCGCTTCTTCGAGGAGAATGAGCCGTTTTTAGTCCACTACGGCGACATACTCACCGACCAGGATTTTAGGTCTGCTTCCGCTACCATCTCAGCAGTTTCCTCCCGCCGCCGGCTTGTCCCCCGCCATTGCCGGAGGCGTAGCTGAAGCTCGGGGCCTCTGGGCGACCATCGCCCAAGAACTGGGGAGGTTTACGGTCTGTTTAGTGTTGCAGACCTTCGTCGTGCTGGGTTTCGCGGCCTTTTATTCGCAGGACTGCGCTCGGACGGTAAAAAATTCAGGCACAACAGCCTACTGTGGTCCGTGACCACTTGCGTGAGCGCACCGATGCTCTCGCTGGTAACGCGATCGATAGCTGCAATGCGAAAAACGGACCACCGCGGCGGGGTTACTTCGGGCTGCACTGGCCGCCACACGCGGCTGCGTGAGGCGGAATCATTTGCCTAATGATAGCGAGCGAGGTGCTGACGCAACCGCCTACTTTGCAGCGCGGGCTTTGTCGGATAACGAGCCGAGGAACGCGACGATGGCCTTGACCTCGTCGTCCTTGAGTTCCTTGCCGAGTTGGTGCCAAGCCATCTTCTTCACGGCGTCAGACAGCGTGGCCACCTTACCATCGTGGAAGTAGGGCGCAGTCAACGCGATGTTGCGCAACGTAGGCACCTTGAACTTAAACTTGTCATCATTATCTTTGGTGACCGCGAAACGCCCGAGGTCGCTGGTCTCATAAGGGTTTACCAAGCCCACCTTCATATACATGTTACCGCCGATGAGCGGCCCAGTGTGGCAGGTGGTGCAACCGGTCTTGAGAAAGAGCTCAGCCCCCTTGAGTTCCTGCGCGTTGAGCGACGTGTCGTTACCTTTGAGCAGGTCATCAAACCGATCGTGTGTGACCAGCGTCCGCTCAAAGGCCGCGATAGCGCGCGCCAGATTGTCGTAGGTGAGTTGGTCGCCGCCGGCAGTAAAGGCCTTAGCAAAAAGCGGCGGATAATCGCTGGTGGCCTTGAGTTTTTTGATTACCTCGGCCTCGCTGGGCATGGCCATTTCCCCGGGATTGAGGATGGGACCCTTGGCCTGCGCGACGAGATCAGCAGCGCGGCCGTCCCAAAACTGGGCGAACTGAAAACCAGCGTTGAGGGACGTAGGTGAATTGCGCCCACCGCGCTTGCCAAAAGCTCCGGGGGAAGTTGGCTCGTTATCCACGCCCGCGCCCTTGCCCTCGATGTTGTGGCAGGAATTGCAAGACTGCGAATTGTTGGCGGACAAGCGTTTGTCGAGGTAGAGCTTCTTGCCCAACGAGACGAGCGCGGGAGTATCGTTTTCTGCGCCGGGCGGTTTGTCGGGCAGCGGAACGATGAGGGCCGCCTTGGCGGACGCGCGCACATCGGCTGCTCCTGCCGCACCAGCGGACGCCGGGATGAGGACAGAAATTGCAGAGGCAACCAGACAAAGGGATTGAACTGTGAATTTGTGCATATTTATTTTGGCAGAGTGTCTGACGCCGCGATTCAAATTAGATTCGGTTTCAGTTTAGAAAAAGTGCCTTGAAGCAGGCCAATGGCAAACTGATTTATGGCATGACAAGGCGGTAGAAACAAAAAACCCCTGCCGGTTACCCGGCAGGGGGTGTTACTGAGCGAGGCTCAGATTAGAACTTGTAAACCAAGCTCAACGCAACCAGGTGGGCGTTATTGAGACCCCCAGCGGCGACGCCACTGTTCACATTGCCCGGGAGATGGGCACCAGCACTGCAGTCGTGATCCCAGCGATACTCGAGGCGGCTAAGAACATTGGCCCAGAGCTGATAATCAAGGGTGATGGTGGTGGCGAGGATTTCTGCAGCACCCATGCCAGCAACGTTAGCTGCACCTCTTGTAGCTTGTCCTACAGCACCACCGAGAGCGAGTCCGACACCATTATCGAAGTATTCAATACGGGTATTGAGCGATAGCTTCTCGATGCCAACGTTTTTGAACGTCAGGTAAGCAGCCAGAGAGGTAGTATCGGCTGCATTGTCATTGCGGATGGTGTCGTAAGCGAGCCCGAGTTTGATGCTCTCCCAGAAAGTCGGGAGCGTGCCGCTCACGTGAATGTTTTGGAAACTTGTTGCATTGGCAGCAGCGGCGCCAGTCTGTCCAGTGACGACGCCGGCGTTGAGCGTGGCGCCCTTAAGGAAGCCAAAGCTGTCCGGTGCGGTGAGACTCACGCTGCCCAGGTAGGTCTTTTGTGATTGAACGGTGCGGCGGAGGCCAAGACCAGTGTCTTGAGCGTTAACGACACCACCCTGGATGCTCATTACGTCGTTCACCTTGTAGCTGGCCAAGATGCCCTCGTGCTGGAAGGGGCCAACGGTGTAGGCATAGCTGCGGCTGTAGTTCGGATTGTCAGCGCTGTTATTGCCTTCGTAACCAACGATGGTGTTGAAGGTGCCGACCTTGACGGTGAGACCATTGCCCACAGGGACGTTCAAGGCGATGTAGCCCTGAGCGAGCGAAATATTGCCCGCCGTGCTCGCACCGCCGCCCAGCGTGTTGCCGAGCACAGCAGCATCTGGACCCATCCAAATTTCAGCGAGGTAACCGGCAGACCATTCACCCTCATCAAGGGGCTTCTGAATGGTGAGTTGGATTACGTCCAGGTTAAAACCATCGCCCTTGCGAGCGAGGTAGGATGAACCTTGACCGGCAGCGAAGCCAGTGGATTGTCCGGGGTTCCAGTGAACCGACGTGCTGACATAACCGCTGATTTGCGTGCCGGAGACGGCCGTGAGCAATTGATTTGCCGGCTTTTCTTCCGCTTGAGCAACCGCGCCGAAGCTGATCACGCCTGCGGCGGCCAGCCCCATTGTCCATTGATTGACTTTCATTTTATTAGTTCCTCTTTCGAGTTGTTGACTGTTTGTTTCTTTGCGTTTTGCTTGCGGGCAAAAACCGTTTGCCCACACACCAAGAACGGTGCATTGAGGAGGAAATTAGCAATCAGCCGGGGTTTGGCAACTGTTTTTTTTGTTTTTTTTACCCCCCCCCCCACCGGCGGGGCAAAAGG
>Ga0194118_10002516_pt1 | contig 23019 bp, 25 predicted proteins | sample TA2MahsurfametaG_2_FD_148662 | JGI IMG/M metagenome (GOLD analysis project Ga0194118, IMG submission 148662) | Freshwater microbial communities from Lake Tanganyika, Tanzania - TA2015013 Mahale N5 surface | ecosystem: Environmental > Aquatic > Freshwater > Lake | place: Tanzania: Lake...
GCGCCGGCTGACGGGGTCGCGCGCACGGCCGGCCGCGGCGCCCGCGCTCAGTCCTGCAGTTCGACCGTCCAGTACGCCTCGTCGAGGAACGCCTTCCAGCTCTGGTACTTCGGGCTGCCGAGCTTGAGCGTGATGGCGGGGTTCCTGCGCGGCTTCACGGGTTCGCGGATCAGCTTCATGCGCGCCTGCGCGGGCGTGCGGCCGCCCTTGCGCGCGTTGCAGCGCACGCACGCGCAGACCAGGTTCGTCCAGCTGTTCTCGCCGCCCTGCACCCGGGGCACCACGTGGTCGAGCGTGAGTTCCTTGGTGCTGAAGTTCCGGCCGCAGTACTGGCACTGGCTGTGGTCGCGCGCGTAGATGTTGCGGCGGTTCAGCTTGACCGGCTCGCGCGGCAGGCGCTCGTAGCCAAGCAGCCGGACGATCTTGGGCACCGCGATCACCAGGCTGGGCGTGGACACCCAGTCGTGGTCCTCGTGCTCGAAGGTGCGCTGGAACTCCGCCGCCTCGGCCCAGGTGTTGAGCGAGTAGCTGACGTAGCTGCCGGATTCGACGCTGATGACCTCGGCCGACCCCTTGCACAGGAGTGTGAACGCCCGGCGCGCGTCCACAACGCGGACAGCGCTGTACAGCTTGTTCAGAACGAGGACGCGAGCATCAAGCACGCTCGCAGCGGTCATCCATGGCCTCCTTGCGCGCCGGATCCTCCGGCATTCCCGGAAGTCTACCCCGTTCGGGCGCTCGGGCCATCGGTTCAGGGCGCGTTCAGGCGTGCGAGGCCGGTGCGGCGCCCAGCCACGCAAGCGCACGGTCGAGCCCGGCTCCGGAAACCGCCACGGGCACCTGTTCCGGGACGTGCCGGGCGATCAGCTCCAGCGTGCGCTCGCGTGGCAGCACGCCGTCGCCGAGGGCGCAGGGGGCGAGCGACTCGGGGTCGTTGGGGTCCTGTCGCGCGTCGCGCAGGATGATGGCATCCGCGCGCGGGCCGATCGAGGCAAGGAGCGACTGCACGTGGTCCTCGACGTCCGGCACCATGGATGGCTCGAGCAGCGCGGCGATGTCGAGCGCCAGCCCGAAGGGGCGCGGGCCGGCGGGTGCGGGCGGCAGCAGCTCGAAGCGCCTTCCCGGGAAGAGGCGGTCGCACCACCAGGTGAGCGCGCTGCGCGCGTCGCTCAGCACATGGCGCGCGTGCGGCACCAGCACCAGCCGCTTGCCGTGGCGGGCAAGCTGCGGCGCCAGCTCGTCGCACAGCGCATCGAGCGCTGCGGGCCCGCGCATCCAGTTGGCCGGCGTGCCCTCGAAGAGCGATTCCCCGAGCGTGCCGCTCCAGGCGAGGGCCCACGAGCCCGGCAGCTCGGCGTCGAAGGCCCACTCGCCCGCGAGCGGGTGGCCGCCGACGAACGCGCCGAGCGGCGTGCCCGGCGAGGCGAGCGGGAGCGCGAGCAGCTCGCACGCGTGGCGCGCCGGTGCGCCCGAGAGCGCGGCGAGCGTGCGTGCGTCGTGCAGGGCGATGATGGGTCGCGTGAACGGCACCTTTGCAGGGTACGGCTAGCATCCGCCGCATGCGAACGACCTGCGTGCCCTCGTGCGTCCTGCTCGCCTCCGCGATGGCGGCCGCCGGCCTGCTTGCCGCGTGCGACGGCGCGCGGAAGGCCTCGAGCGGCCCGGCCGCCCCTGCCGCCGAGTGCACGGCCGCGCTCTTCAGCGGCCCCATCTTCAACGGCACCGACCTCTCCGGCTGGGTGAAGGTGAACTGCTGGGACGACACCTTCCAGGCCAAGGACGGCATGCTTTTCTGCACGGGAAACCCCACCGGCTTCCTTCGCACGGACCGGATGTACGAGAACTTCGTGCTCGAGTTCGACTGGAAGCACGAGAAGGAGCAGGGCAACGCGGGGCTCTTCGTGTGGAGCGACCCCATCCCCAGCCAGGCGCAGAACATGTTCCCGCGTTCGGTCGAGGTGCAGATCATGCTGACGCCGGACGTCAGCGACAAGCAGGGGCGCCTGCTGTACACGGGCCAGGGCGACGTCTTCAGCATCTGGGGCGCCAGGATGACGCCGCTGCGCGAGCACCCGGCCGGGTGGGAGCGCACGCTGCCGAGCGAGCGCGTCACCAAGGGCGCGGGCGAGTGGAACCACTACAAGGTGACGTGTGACCGCGGCAACCTGGCGCTCGAGGTCAACGGCAGGGAGGTCTCCGGCGCCAAGGACGTGACGCCGCGCAAGGGCTACATCTGCCTGGAGGCCGAGGGCAGCCCGATCTGGTTCAAGGACATCTCGGTGCACGAGCTTCCGCCCGCGCAGCCGGCGCTTGCGCCGAATGACGTGGCGATGGACGGGCGCGGGCTGGAGCCGATGTTCGATGGCCGCACGCTCGCGGGCTGGCGCGAGGAGAAGGGCAAGGAAGGCCACTGGAAGGTGGAGGGCGGCGTCGTCAGGTACGACGGCAAGGGCGACACGCTGTGGAGCACGGTCGACCACGAGGCGTTCGAGCTGGTGTGCGACTGGCGCTGGACCAAGGAGCACCAGGGCAAGATGATGCGGCCGGCATTCGATGCCGAGGGCAACGAGGCGAAGAATGCCGACGGCTCGGCCAAGATGGTCGAGGTGGAGGAGCGCGACAGCGGCATCTACCTGCGCGGGAGCAGCAAGGCGCAGGTCAACATCTGGACCTGGCCCGTGGGCAGCGGCGAGGTGTGGGGCTACCGCACCGACACGAACATGAGCCCTGCGATCCGCAAGGCGTGCACCCCGCGGCTGCCCGCGGACCGGCCGGTGGGCGAGTGGAACCGCTTCGTGATCCGCATGCAGGGCGACCGGCTCAACGTGTGGCTCAACGGGCAGCACGTGATCCTGAACGCGCACCTGCCCGGCGTGCCCGCGCACGGCCCGATCGCGCTGCAGAGCCACGGTTGCCCGATCGAGTTCCAGAACGTGTTCGTGCGGAAGCTCGAGTGGGCCGGCGAGCCGTGAAACCCGGTCCGGGGTAACCCCGCACTTCTTTATCGCGGACGTTGGGGCGGGGGTGCCAACTACCCCACGTACTCGCACCGGCTCGTGCACGTCTCGTGCACGACCACCTGCGCGAGGGCCGGGAGCTGCGGCTTGAGCCGGTCCCAGATCCACTTGGCGATCATCTCGCTCGTGGGGTTCTCGAGGCCCGGGATCTCGTTCAGGCAGTAGTGGTCGAGCTGCTTCTCGATCGGGCCGGTCAGTGCCTTGATGTCGCCGTAGTCGAGCAGGTAGCCCTTGTCCGGGTCGAGCGGGCCCGCGACCACCACGTCCACCCTGAAGCTGTGGCCGTGCATGCGGCGGCACTTGTGGCCCTCGGGGAACGTGGGCAGCCAGTGCGCGGCCTCGAAGGTGAAGCTCTTGATCAGGCGGACGTGCATGGGGTCGGCGAGTGTAGGGGGCGGGGCGGGCGGACGGCCGGGACGCGGACGGTCGCGGCCCGGAACGCACAGGCCCGCGGCGCACGGCCGCGGGCCTGAAATTGGTCCGGGAGGAACGGGACGAACTTACTCCGCGGCGCCCTCGGTGTGCTTCAGGCCGCGGCGCTGGTCGCGCAGGCGGCGGGCCTTGCCGAAGCGGTCGCGCAGGTAGTAGAGCTTCGCGCGGCGCGCATCGCTGCGGCGCACGACCTCGATCTTGGCCATGCGGGGCGAGTGCAGCGGGAAGGTGCGCTCCACGCCCTCGTTGGCCACGATGCGGCGGACGGTGACCATCTCGTGCACGCCGCGGCCGGTGTGCGCGATGAGCACGCCCTGGAAGACCTGGATGCGCTCCTTGTCGCCCTCGATGATCTTGTAGTGGACGTCGACGGTGTCGCCGATCCGGAGGTTCGGGATGTCCTTCTTGTCCTTGAGCTGGTCGGCGACGACGGATTCGATGATCTTGGTGCGGTCCATGGTGTCTCGGCCTTGCGGCCTTCCTTTCTGGCGGGCTTCCGCCCGCTGTTCCGCCTTCAGCCCTGCGCGTCCTGCGCCAGGCCACCGTCGGCGGTCTGCGACATGGGACGGGGAATTCCGCCCAGGGGTCGCTCCATCAGGTCGGGCCGACGCACGCGCGTCCGCTCGACCATCCGGTCGTGCCTCCAGCGCTCGATCGCGGCGTGGTCGCCGCCAAGGAGCACCTCGGGCACCTCGCGGCCGCGCCATTCGCGCGGTCGCGTGTAGTGAGGGCAGTCGAGGAGGGCACGCCCCTCATCGTCGCGGCGGCTGAACGAATCCTCCGCCGCGGACTGCTGGTGGCCGAGCGCCCCGGGAAGGAGCCTCGTCACCGCGTCGACCAATGCCATGGCGGGGATCTCGCCGCCGCTCATGACGAAGTCTCCGACGCTCACCTCGAGCGGGGCCAGTTCCTCGATGGCCCGCTCGTCGATCCCTTCGTAATGACCCGCGATCAGGATCAGTCGCGGCTGCCTGGCAAGCCATTCGACGCGGGGCTGAGCCAGGCGCTCGCCCTGCGGCGTGAGCAGCACGCGGCACGCTGCTCGGGTGTCCATCTTCTCGACCGCCTCGACCGCGTCGACGAGGGGCTGGCACATCATCACCATGCCGGGCCCGCCCCCGAAGGGGCGGTCGTCCACCTTGCGGTGCTTGTCCTGGGTCCAGGCACGGATGTCGTGCGCGTGGAACTCGAGCAAGCCCGCGGCGGCGGCCCGTCCCGGGATGCTGGCGCCGATCACCGGCGCGAACATCTCGGGAAAGAGGGTGAGGACGTCGATGCGCACGGCGCCTCACCCGAACGACGTCAGGCCTTCTTCTCCGGCGCCGGCTTCGGGCCGCGCAGGGGCTCGAGGCCCTTCTTGGCGCGGATGGCGTCGGCCTTGGTGCGGCCCTTGGCGTGCTTGACGGAGAGGACGGTGTCCTTCACGCTGCCGCCGGCCTTGCGGATCAGGCTCACGGCCGTGTCGGACGGCTGCGCGCCGACCGAGAGCCAGTGGTTGACCCGGTCCATCTTCAGGTTGAGCTGCTTGCCTTCCTTGCCCTGGGGCTCGTACCAGCCGAGCTCCTCGATGACCACGCCGTCGCGCGGCGAACGCTTGTCCATCGCCGCGAGGCGATAGAACGGGTGGTGGGCGCGACCGAACTTCTTGAGACGAAGGACGACCATGGGCCGTGTCCTTTCATGAAGCGCCCGCGTCGGTCGCGTTCGCGGCACCATGCCGCGTTCGCGCCGGGAGCACCGTGGGGCGGGCTGTCTCTGCCCGATGTGCGGTGCGCCTTCGGCAGGCGGTTGCGAGAACGGAAGACGATACCGAAATCACGCGGCGCGCTCAATGGCTGCCGCGGGCCGGGAACGGGTGCGATTATCCGGTCATTCGCTCGAGCGCCGCCTGCGTCGCGCCCGTGATCGCCGCGCTCAGCCCAACCGAGAAGGCCCCGAACGGCTTGCGCAGCGAGGAGTAGAAGAGGAACAGCACCACCAGCATGCCGTACATCTGCACCCCGGGCTGCGAGAAGAAGCGGTCGAGCGACCGGCTGAGCCCGCCCAGGATCGCGCTGCCGTCAAGCGGCGGCGCTGGCAGCAGGTTGAACACGCACAGGTAGACGTTCAGGAAGCCGCCCACGAAGAGGAAGGTCTCCACGTTCTCCTGCACGTGCTCCTGCGGCCCGATGCGCCCGGTCTCGCAGGCCCACGACCATGCACCCGCGGCGACGCACGCCACGGTGGCAAGCGCCAGGTTCATCGCGGGCCCGGCCGCTGCCACCAGCACGCGGCCGAGGCGCTCGTTGCGGTAGCGGTCGGGGCGCGTGGGCATCTGTCCCCACGCGATGCCGACGATCGCGAAGAAGAGGAGCGACATCCACCCCATGTGCACCACGGGGTTGAGCGTCATGTGCCCGAGCTCGCGCGGCGTGCGGTCGCCGTTTGCGATGGCCACCCAGCCGTGGGCAAGCTCATGCAGGCAGATCGAGAAGATCACCCAGAACGCCCAGCTGAAGAGGAGGACGATGCCTCCCGACTCGTATTGCTCGTGGACCCACCAGCTCATGGACGGGGACTATACGCGTGCGCCGGCGGCGGCAGCGCGTGGCACGGCGCCGTGCACGGTGCGCCCGCCGAGCACCGTTGCCGCGATGCCGGGAAGCGCGCGCGTCCAGTCGCACGCGAACGGATCCTCCGCGAACACGCAGAGGTCGGCGTGCGCGCCCGGCGCGATCCGCCCGAGGTCCGGTGCGCGCAGCGCATCCGCGGCGCCCGACGTGTACGCGAGCAGGCTCTCCTCGACCGAAAGCGCCTGGTCAGGCATGCACGTGCCGCCGTCGAGGTCAAGCGCCGTCACCGCCGCACGGATGCCGAGCCGCGGGTCGCAGCTGACGATCGGCCAGTCGCTTCCGAAGGAAAGCCGCGCCCCGGCGCGCGCGAGGTCGCGGAACCGGAAGAACGACCGCATCCGCGCGGCGCCGAGCCGTGCGGGCGCGATCCGCGCATCGTCGGCCTTGTGCAGGGGCTGCATGCTCGCGATGCGCCCGCGCATGCGCGGGAGGCCGGCGTCGTCGAGCGTCTGGCAGTGCTCGTAGCGCGCGACGCGCTGTGCGTCCACGGGCTCGAGCGCATCGAGCGAGGCACGCAGCGCGGCGTCGCCGATCGCGTGCACCGCCGGCGAGAATCCCGCGTCGAGAACGGCCCGCGCCCACTCGCGGAGCCGCTGCGTGCCGTGGCGTGCGTCGTGCTCGGCGAACTCGACGAGCATTCCGCAGGTCGCGGCGTCGTCGGCGTAGGGCGCAAGCATCCGTGCGGTGCGGCTTCCGAGCGTGCCATCGGCGAAGCTCTTCCATCCGACGACGGCGAGCAGCTCATCGCCCGCGAACGCGCGTCCCCACGAGAGGTCGACCGGCCACTCGCGGTCGAGGATGGTGGCACGAACGCGCACGGTGCATGCCTCGCGCGCGTTCGTGCGCAGGTGCGAGTGCACGTCGCGCAGGTCGCGCCGGTACTCCATGCTGCCCACGGCGGTGATGCCGAACGCGTTGCAGTGGCGCATGGCGGCAAGCAGCGCGATCCGCCGGTCCTCGGCCGGTGCCTCGGGGACGATCGGGTTGACGAGCTGCCAGGCCGCCTGCTCGAGGAGCAGCCCGGTGGGTGCGCCTGCCGCATCGCGCACGACCTCGCCGCCCGCGGGGCAACCGCGGCCGGCGATCATCGCGAGCACGGCGTCGTTCACGACGCATGCGTGCTGGTCCATGCGGTAGGCGACGCACGGCACGCTGCCCGCGCCGCGCAGCCACTCGCGCGTCGGGCGCTCGCCGCCCCAGTTGGCCTCGTGCCAGCCGAAGGCGCGCAGCCAGCGGCCGGGGGCGAGCGCGCGCGCGGCGTCGGCGATGGCCTGCTCGAACTCGCCGCGCGAGCGGACGCCCGTGAGGTCCACCTGTGCGAGCGTCTGCGCGCCGAGCGAGAGGTGCAGGTGGCCGTCGATCAGGCCGGGCGCGATCACCGAGCCTTCGGGCAGCCGCAGCGAGGGCACCCCGGGGGCGGGTGCGCCGTCCACCGCCGCGATGCGGCCGTCGCGCAGTTCCACGGACGAGGCCCACGGGCGTTCGGGACATGCGGTCCAGATGCGCGCTCCCTCGAGGCGCACGCGCGGAGGAAGGTCATGGCGGTGCGTGTCCATGAAAGGTCCTATCCTAGGGGTCATGAGCCATCACCACGGATCGAAGCACGGCGGGCACGGGCACCATGCGCACGGAGGCAGCGAGCGTCCCGCGCACCTCTTCTGGACGAAGCGCAGGCTTGCGGTGGTGGCGGTGATCGCGCTGCTTGCGATGGGCATCTTCGTGGTGCTCTCCGCGTGCGAGCAGGGGCCGCAGCCGAAGGGCCCCGCGCAGGTGGTGGGCGGAAAGGTGATGGACAAGCCCGAGGGCGCGAAGGCGGCGGGGGTGCCGATGCCTGCGTCGCCGAGCGCCGCGTCGCCGGGCGCCGCGGCTGCACCCGGCCAGCAGGCCGGCAGCTACGCGGTGAGCGGTCCCGACGGCGACCAGACGGTGATCGAGGTCGGCGGGCTCACGCTGCCGAAGCCCATGACCTGGGTGTGGACGCAGCCCACCATGCAGTTCCGTGCGCTGCAGTACGCGGTGCCCGCGATCGGCGTCAACTCGCCGGCGGCGGAGCTGGTGTTCAGCGTGTTCCCCGGCGGCGACGGCGGCCCGATCGGCGCCAACCTCGACCGCTGGGCGGGCCAGTTCCGCGAGGGCGAGGGCATGGCCGCAGGCAAGCGCGGCGAGCGCGAGGTGGCCGGCCTGAAGGTGTCGACCATCGAGAGCACGGGCGCGTACATGGGCATGGGTGCCGCGGCGCCGCGACCGGGCTACATGCAGCTCGGTGCCATCGTGCAGGCACCCGGCCGCAACGTGTTCATCAAGCTCGTGGGTCCGCAGGCGACGGTTGAATCCAATCGCGCGGCATTCGAGGCGATGGTCGCCGGGATGCAGGCGAAGTGAGCGCGGGGCAGTCGCCTGCGTCGACGGCAGCGATGCCGTCGGCAGCCGCGCCCGTGGCCGGCCCGCGCTACTACGCGGCCGCGATGCAGACCTCGCTGCCGGCGCTGAAGGACCGCGAAGGCGTCCCCGGCCGAGTGGCGGAGCTCGTGAAGATGGCGGAAGGGACGCTCGCGGGCTACGCGCCGTTCCATGACGTGCGGCTCTTCGTGTTCCCGGAGTTCGTGCACTGCGCGCCGATGTACACGACTGTGCCGGAGCTCCTTGCGCGCACCGCGGTGCGGCCCGAGGATCACGTTGCTCCCTACGAGCGCTTCTGCAAGTCGAACGGCGTGTTCGTGCAGACCGGCTCGTTCATCGAGCAAGACCCCAAGTACCCGGGCGCGGTGTTCAACACCACGCTCCTCGTGGGCCCGACCGGCGTGCTGGCCAGGTACCGCAAGGTGAACCCGTGGATCCCGTGGGAGGTGCACGCCAGCCCGCACGACATCCCGGGCTACGCCGAGGAGCTGTTTCCCGTGGCCGACACCGAGATCGGCCGGCTCGGGTGCGCCATCTGCTACGACTGGCTCTTTCCCGAGGCGCTTCGGCAGCTTGCGGCCAACGGCGCCGAGGTGCTCATCCGCGTGAGCGCGTACATGGACCCGTGGGGCGCGCAGCCGCCGATGGACTGGTGGACGCTCTTCAACCGCGCGCGTGCCGCGGAGAACACGGCGTACGTGGTTGCGGCAAACCAGGCGGCGAACGTGCCGGACTACCCGCCGTTCAGCTGGCCCGGCGGCAGCATGGTGGTGGACTACGACGGGCGCGTGCTGGCGCAGGCCGAGCCCGGGCCGTTCACGAAGGTGGTGGTCGGCCCGATCGACATCGGCGCGCTGCGCGCCGAGCGCGCGCGGCGGATGGGCCACGACATGCTCGGCCACCTGCGCACCGAGGCCTACACCTACATGAACCGGCCCCGCTTCCCGGGGCAGGGAAGCGGGGCCGTGAGCATCGAGGCAAACAACGCGCGCATCAGGCGCGCGAAGGGGTGAGTGGCGGCGTCAGTGGGTGGGGCCCCCCGGCCGCCCGTCACTTCACCGCGTTCCAGTTCACGACTTCCCAGAACGACTTCAGGTAGTCGGCGCGGCGGTTCTGGTAGTTGAGGTAGTAGGCGTGCTCCCAGACGTCGACGCCCAGGAGCGGGTGGCCGACCACGTCGACCAGGCCCTCCATGAGCGGGTTGTCCTGGTTGGGGGTGCTGGTGATCGCCAGCGAGCCGTCGGACTTGCGGACGAGCCACGCCCAGCCGCTGCCGAAGCGCTTCATGCCGGCGTCGGCGAACTGCTGCTTGAAGTTGTCCATGCCGCCGAAGGCCTTGTCGATGGCCGCGGCGAGCTCGGCGCTCGGTGCGCCGCCCTGTCCCTTGGGCGCCATCCACTTCCAGAACATCGAGTGGTTCCAGTGGCCGCCGCCGTTGTTGCGCACCGCCGCCTTGACGGCGTCGGGCGCCTCCTTCACCTTGCGGCAGATCTCCTCGATGGACATCGATGCCCACGGCGTGCCGTCGACGGCCTTGTTCAGGTTGTCGACATAGGCCTGGTGGTGCTTGGTGCGGTGGATGTTCATCGTCTTCTGGTCGATGAACGGCTCGAGGGCGTTCTCGGCGTACGGAAGCTCGGGCAGCGTGAAGGGCATCTTCTTCTCCTGTGATGCGGTGGTTGCGTGGGAAGCGGGCGCGAAAGCGGTGTGCGCTCCGGCCATGGCGGCCGCGGCTGCCGCGCCGACGGATGCGACGAGGAAGTCCCGTCGCTGCGGGTCCCCCGGGGCATCGGCGTGGGGCATGTGGTCCATGGGCCGGAAAGGATAGCCACGCTGCTACCCTTGCGGCATGCAGGGTGTTTCCGCGGACCGGCGCCAGTGGCGCGTGTGCGTGCTGCTCACCGAGCGGCTGTGCGCGCGCCCGTGGCGAGACGTGCTCGCGGCGGCGCTCGAGGGCGGCGCCGACTGCATACAGGTGCGGGAGAAGGAGCTGTCCACGCGCGAGCTGTGCGAACGCGTGCGCGCGGTCATCGATCGTGCACGCCCGGCTGGCGCCGCCACGGTGGTCAACGACCGCGCCGACGTGGCGCTGGCCTGCGGCGCCGACGGCGTGCACGTGGGGCAGGACGACCTGCCGGTGCGCGACGTGCGCCGCCTCGCGGGCGAGCGGCTCCTCGTGGGAGCAAGCACGCACTCGCTCGAGGAAGCGCGCGCGGCGGTCGAGTCCGGCGCCGACGTGTGCGGCGTGGGCGCCATGTTCGCCACCGGCACGAAGCCCGGCATCGCACCGGGCGGGGCCGGCTACCTGCGCGCGTATCTCTCGTCGTTCGGTCGCGTGCCGCACCTGGCGATCGGGGGCATCACGGTGGCCAACGTGCATGGGCTTGCCGCCGCCGGGTGCCGGGGCGTTGCCGTGAGCGGCGCGGTCTGCGGCGCGCCCGACCCGGCGTCCGTCGTGCGCGCGCTCCGTTCGGCGCTGGAAGGCCACCGCTGATGGCGGGTGCCGTCACCGACCTTCGCTTCACGCTGCTCGGGACGGGCACCAGTTCCGGCATCCCGGTGATCGCCTGCGACTGCGCCACCTGCACGAGCGACGATCCGCGCGACCGCCGCACGCGCGTGGGCGCGGTGCTTGAGTTCACCGACCCCGAGGGCCAGCCGCGCACGGTGCTCCTCGACTGCCCGCCCGACCACCGCGAGCACGCGCTGCGCCACCGCATCCGGCGCGTCGATGCCATCCTGTTCACGCACGCGCACGTCGACCACGTGTTCGGGCTGGACGATGCGCGGCTCTACAACGTGAGCATGCGCGCGCCGGTGCACCTGTACGCCGAGCGCACGGTGCTCGATGACCTCGAGCGCATCTACGACCACATCTTCCGGCCGCACCGCAACGTCAACAAGAGCTTCGTGGCCGACGTGGTGACGCACGCGGTGCTTCCCGGCGAGCCCATCGCGCTCTTCGGCGTGCAGGCCACGCCGGTGCGGCTGCTGCACGGGGCGCTGCCGATCGTCGGCTGGCGCTTCGATGCACCCGGCGCCCGCGCCGCGTCCGCGGGAGGATCCGCCGGGCCGATCGCCTACTGCACCGACGTGAACGGCATCCCGCCCGAGACGTGGCCGCGCCTCGCGGGCCTCGACACGCTGGTCCTCGACATGCTGCGCGAGCGCGCGCACCCGACGCACTTCTCGCTGCAGGACGCGCTTGGCGTGGCGGGTCGGCTGCGGGCCCGGCGCACGGTGTTCACCCACATGACCCACGACGTGCGCCACGCGGAGCTCTCCGCCCGACTGCCCGCGGGCGTGGAACTGGGGTACGACGGCATGCGTCTCTGAGCGCGCGGCGGTCCGCGGGGTGTCCGGGAATGATGCCGCCGGACGGCGGGAAATCGGTGCCAATGTTTCCAGGAACGGATGTCCGGGTCCGGGTATCATTTCGCCCCTTATGGCACAGCTCCGCGAGATCAAGAAGCGCATGGGCGCCGTCAAGACGATCCAGCGCATCACCAAGACGATGCAGATGATCGCCACCGCGAAGTTCACCGCGGCCCTCGCGCGAGCCAAGAACAGCCGCCCGTACACCGACACCATCCGTGACCTCGTGGGCAAGGTGTCCGCGCAGGCAGGCGACGCCAGCCATCCGCTGCTCGAGACGCCCTCGCAGGGCGCCGGCAAGGAACTCGTGCTCGTGATCGCGAGCGACCGCGGCCTTTGCGGCGCGTACAACTCGACCGTCCTCCGCACCGCCGGCAGGCTGCTCGCCGAGTCGCGCGGCGCCGGCCGCACGGTGACGCTCGACGTCTCCGGCCGCAAGGCGCTGGCCTTCTTCAAGTACCAGAAGCTGGAGGTCTCCACGCGCCACGCGGTCGGCGACCGCCCGCAGTACGACGCCGTGGAGAAGATCGCGCAGGGCTACATCGACCGCTTCGTGGCCGGCGAGTTCAGCTCGGTCAAGGTGGTCTACATGCGCTTCATCACCGCCGCGCGCCAGCGCCCCGAGGTGATGCAGCTGCTTCCGCTCACCCTGCCGAAGCCCGCCGGGGGCACGGACGCGAAGGGCACCAACGCCAACTTCGAGTTCAGCCCGTCCGCGCCCGAGCTCCTGAGCGACCTGCTGCCGCGCTCCGTGAAGGTGTCGCTGTTCCAGGCGTTCCTGGACGCCACGGTCAGCGAGAACGTGATGCGCATGGTGGCCATGAAGTCTGCCACGGACAACGCCGGCGGCCTGGGCCGCACGCTGAAGCGCAGCTACAACCGCGCGCGCCAGGCCCGCATCACCACCGAGCTCACCGAGATCGTGGCCGGCGTGGAAGCGCTCAAGTAGGCGCCGCCCGCGCGCGTCACTTCGCGCCCTGCTCGGGCACCTCGACGCCGCCGGGAGCCTTGGGTGCCTCCACGGCCTTCGGTTCGCCGCCGTCGGGCAGGCTGCCGGTGACCACCGCGTAGCCGTCCTTCTGCCACGCGCGCAGGCCGCCTTCCATCACGAAGACGCTGTCCTTCTTGAAGCCCGCCTCCATGAGCCTCTTGGTGGCGGCCTTGGCAACGGGATCCTGGAATCCCTCGCCGTACACCACCACCAGGTCGTACCCGGCCAGGCGCGCGCGCGCGACCTCCATCTCCTCGATCAGCGGCACGTTGATGGCGCCCTTGATGTGGCCTTCCGCGTACTGCGCGGGCGGCCGTGGGTCCATCCATGCACCCCGCCGCTTCTTCTCGAACATGCCGCCGCGCTGGTTGAGCTGCTCGACCGCGCCCGGGGGATCGAGGTAGACGAGGTCGCGGTCGCTGGTCTTCACGTCGCAGCCGGCGGCGGCGAGGCAGAGGAGGGCGCAGCCGAGGGCCGCCAGGCGGGGAGCGTTCGCGGGAAGCATGCGGGAAGTGTCCGCGTTTCGGCCCGAATCCGCAAGGCGGAGCGCCCGGCGCTCGGAGCCGAGGGGATACTGCGCGCATGCGCACACCCGTGGCATTCGTGGCGGCAGTGATGATGGGCGGGTTTCTCGGTGCAGGCCCGCGCGTCGGGCTCGGCCCCGGCGATGGCCCGGGCACGCAGTCGGCCGCGGCGCCTGCGGCTGGCATTGCCAAGAGCTCCGTGCGCTGGGTGCGCACGGAGGGTGACGCGCTGGCGCTTGCCATGACCGTGGAACCGCAGCCCGGCTGGCATGTCTACTGGAAGAATCCCGGCGACAGCGGTGATTGCCCGTCATTCGAGCTGACGCTTCCTGCGGGATGCTCTGCCGGCGCGGCGGTGTTCCCGCGCCCGGAGGCCGCCATCCTCGACGATGGCGCGTTCTACGGCTACTCGCGCGCGGTGACGTACCTGGTGCCCGTGCGCGTGGGCCCCGATGCCGGGAGTCCGGCGCCGAAGGCCGCCTGGAGCATCACCGCCAAGGTGATGGCGTGCAAGGGCATGTGCGTGGTGTCCACCATCACGGGCGGCGGCGCGTGGCCACCGGACACGGCCGGCGTGGCCGCGGTGAAGCTCGCGGGAGGCACCTTCGAGGGTCGATCGCTGCCTGTGCCGGCCGATGCCGTGGGGGTCTCGGCGCGCATCGACGCGGGCCGCGTCACCGTGGAGGGCCCGGCGCAGGGCCGGGGCGCCGTGCGCTTCATCCCCGACGCGGTGCCCGGCATGCAGGTGCCTCTCCCGGAAGGCAAGCCCGCCATCGAGGGCACCGTCGCGGACGGCCGTTTCCGGCTGGAGTTCCGCCTCGAGACCCCCGGCGTCGGGGCGGGGCAGCCCCGCCTTGCTGGGCTGGTCTTGCTCGGCAATGAGCCGGCCGACCCCTGCGTTTGGCTTGCCGTGCCGCAGGAGGTTCCGGCACCCTCGCCGGCCTCGGTTCCCGTGCGCCGCGGCGCATCGGAACCCCCGCCCGGCGCGAAGTGAGGCGTTGACCCGACATCCGCGCGCCTGGCGCATCCCAGGCACCGCTTGGTCCCCCGGTTTCCGGGGACCCGAGATCCGAGAGACACCCACATGAACCCGATCAAGCTCATCGCCACCTGCGGCCTCGCCGCCGCGCTCGCCACCGGCATCGCCGTCGCCATGCCTGCCGCTGCCAGCCCCGCAGGTGACAAGGACAAGCAGGCCTCCAAGGCCGACGGCCACGCGCACGCCAAGGTCGGCGAGACGGCGCCGGCCTTCACGCTCAAGGACACCTCCGGCAAGGACGTCAGCCTCTCCGACTTCAAGGGCAAGGTCGTGGTCCTGGAGTGGATGAACCCCGGCTGCCCGGTGTGCCGCGACAAGTGCGAGAAGGGCGACGTCGGCAAGATGATGGCCGACTCCAAGGCCGCCAACCCGGACGTGGTCTTCCTGTTCGTCAACTCCACCGCCGCCACGGCCGACAAGCCGCAGGAGAGCGCGGAGTACCTGAAGAAGAACAAGATCGACGCCGTGGCGCTGATCGACGGCGACGGCGCCGTCGGCCACTCCTACGGAGCCAAGACCACGCCGCACTGCTTCGTGATCGGCGCCGACGGCAAGCTCGCCTACGACGGCGCGATCGACGACAAGGGCTCCACGAACTACGTGGTGAATGCCGTCAAGGCGCTGAAGGAAGGCAAGGCCGTCTCGCCCGCCACCACCAGCCCCTACGGCTGCAGCGTGAAGTACAAGAAGAAGTGATCCGCGCGGCACACGCCGCGTGCGAGGCGGCGGCGCAAGCCGCGCGCCGAAGGCGCAGGGGCCGGACCCGAGAAGGTCCGGCCCCTGTTCACTTGCATGCTTCGGTTCGTGCCGCGGGGCACGCCTGTCCGCGCGCGGCACCCGGGTGCGCCGCTGCGCGCGGCGCCGGCCGCGTCAGCCCACGTTCACGGGCATGACCACGTAGGTGAACTCCTGGCCCACCTTGATCACGCCTGGCTTCTGCGGGCTGCGCATCTCGAGCATCACCTGCTGCCCGTCGACCACCTTCAGGGCATCCACGATGAAGGCCGGCTGGAAGCCGATCTCGATCGCATCGCCCTGGTAGCCCGACATCGGGACGCGGATCTCGGCCTCGCCCATCTCGGGGGCGCGGCTCGAGACCACCAGCGTGTCGCCCTTGAACGCGAAGCGCACGCCCTTGGATTCCTCGTTGGTGAGGAGCGCGGCGCGGCGGATGGCGGTGGCCAGGTCGGCGGCGTCGAAGGTGACGCGCTTGTCCTGGTCCTTGGGGATGACGTCCTCGAACGGCGGGAACGTGCCCTCCACGAGGCTGGTGACGAGCGTGCCCACGCCCTCCACCTGGAACACGGCCTGCCCGTCTGACTTGCCGATGACGACCTTCGAGTCCGGGTCGCCGAGCATCTTCACCAGGATGCTCAGGCTCTTGGAGGGCACGATGAGCGTCATCTCGCCGTCGCCGGTGCAGCCGCCCGCGGCCACCGCGAGGCGCTTGCCGTCGGTGCCCACCAGGCGCAGGCGCTTGCCCTTGCGCTCCATCAGGACGCCGTTGATCGCGAAGCGCGCGTTCTCCACGGCGGTGGCGAAGATGGTCCGCGCCACCAGGCGGCGCAGCGTCTCGGACGTGGCCTCGAACGCGCCGACGGGCTGCGGGTCCTTGCCGGCGGGGTAGTCCTTGGGGTCGTAGCCGAAGATCTTGAACGTGCTGCCCTCGCCCTTCACGGTGGCGACGTTCTTGTCCATCTCGATGGTGACCGCGGAGTCCTCGCAGGTGCGCACGATCTGGCCGAGCTTGTCGGCGGGAATGAGCGCCTCGCCCGCGGACGCGACCTCGACGCTCGGCACCGAGAGCGCGAGCGAGATCTGGCCGTCGGTGGCGCGCAGGACCAGCTCGCCGTCCTTCGCGGTCAGCTTGAGGCAGGTGAGGACGGGCGTGGTGGTGCGGGTGGGCACCACCGCGGAGGCCAGGGCCAGCGCATCGACGAGGGCGGAGCGGTCGCAGTTGACCTTCAGGTGTGATGGCATCGGTTGTTCTCTCCGGGGCCCCAGGGGGCCGGTCTCAATTGATGGAAATCGGAGTGTACCCCGCGCCGGACGGGGTGCCCCGGGGCGTACCCTTTCAACATGCTCCAGCGGTTCTTCGCCGCCCTTCGCCTCCACTACGGGGTGACGATCTTTTTCCTGTACCTGGGGGCGTTCGCGGTTGCGTTCGTGGGCACGTTCACGCTGCCGCTGCTTGCGATCGGCATGGTCCTTCTGTCGATCTTCCTGCTTGTGCCGGCGGTGCTGGTGGGCGACGTGATCGGTGCGCTGTCGCGCTGGGCCAACCGGCCGTTCATCGCCAAGGGTGTGTGCCCGCGCTGCCGCGAGCAGCAGGGCCCGGCCTGGGAGCCGCCTGTCTACCGGTGCGCGTTCTGCAGGGCTCAGTGGGCGCCCGATGGCGACCCGCACGACGGCGACGAGGCCGTGCCCGCGGGGGCGGGCATCACCGCGGCGCCGAATGATGCTCGATGACCGCGCGCACGGGGTGCGCGAGGTGGTCGTCGCCCGCGAACACGATCATCTGGCCGACGGGCAGCACCTCGATCACGATGCGCATGTCCACGCCGACCACGGCGATGCCCTGCGCGGTCCGTTCGCCCGCTGACACCGCATCCACGAGGTCGCGGAGCAGGTGATGGTGCTCGGGGCCGAAGAGGAGCGGGTCGCGCGTGTTGAGCTCGACGGTGGCGGCCGCGTCGATGGCGCGCCACTGTGCGTGCGACGACATCGGCTTCGCCACGGCCTCGAACACGTCCCGCCAGGTCCCCACCGGGATGACCACGGTCTCGGGGAGCTTGAGCTTGTGGACGACGCCCTCGACGATCGGCCCGAACTCGCGGCGCGCCACGCGGCGGATCCCGGGCGCGAGCGAGTCCACCTGCGGATGGTCGTGGGCCGCGATGTCGAAGGTCACCACCGCGCTCGAGTCGTCGAGGTCGATGCGCAGCTCGCCGGGGACGTCCTCGGTGGCGACGGCGCCCTGCTTGCGCAGGCGGTTCCAGGTGAGTGCGTGTTCGACGAATTCCACCAGTGGCTCCGGCGACGCCCTTCGGTCGGGGCCCAAGGTACCGGGGCCGTCCGTACCATGCCGCGCGGTGAAGACCGTCCTCTTCGTGTGCACAGGGAATACGTGCCGGTCGCCGATGGCCGAGGCGGTGGCGCGCCACCTGCTCGAGTCGGGCGCGGTGGCCGGGCACGGCAAGGACGTGTTCGTGGCGTCCGCGGGGCTTGCCTCATGGGACGGCAGCCCGGTGAGCGAGGAGACGATGGTGGCGCTCGAGCGCAAGGGAATCTCCTTCGATGGCCATGCCAAGCGGCTGACCGCAGAGATGGTCCGCAAGGCCACCGTGGTGCTGGGCATGACGCGGTCCCACGTGGTGGGTGCGCGCAGCCTGGTGGCTGGTGAGCCGCACCAGGACAAGGTGAAGGTGGTCGACCCCGCCGGGGACCTCGAGGACCCGATCGGGATGGGGCAGCAGGCCTATGACGCGCTTGCGGACCGCCTGGCGCGGGTGTTGCCGGGTCGGTTGGCCGAGGTGCTCTAGGCCGAGGTGCTCTAGGCCGAGGTGCTCTAGGCCGGGGTGCTCTAGGCCGGGGTGCTCTAGGCCGAGGTGCTCGGGGGGCGCCGCCGGGGCGGGGTTCCCGGGGGTTTCGTGTAGCCTTCGGGGGTCATGCGCGTTGTCGTCGGATCAGACCACCGCGGCTTCCAGACCGTGAGTGCGCTCCTCCAGCACCTGAAGGCGGACGGCCACGAGGTCGAGCTGCTCGGGGACTGCGCCGGCAGCATGTGCGACTACCCCGACGTGGCGTACCTGGTGGCCAAGGCCGTGGCCAACGGCCAGGCCGACCGCGGCATCCTGATGTGCGGCACCGGCATCGGCATGTGCATCGCGGCCAACAAGGTGAAGGGCGTGCTGGCGGCGCTGGCGCAGGACGAGCTGAGCGCGCAGCTGAGCCGCACGCACAACAACGCGAACGTCCTCTGCCTGAGCGCGGACCTCACGGGCACCACGCTCGCCAAGCGCATCGTGGACACGTTCATGAAGACCAACTTCGAGGGCGGCCGCCACGAGCGCCGGATCGGCAAGATCCGCGAGATCGAGGAAGGCCGCGCGCCGACCAAGTAAATGGTGTCCGGGGTAACCCCGCACTTCTTTATCCGGGCCCTGCCGGCGAGATCGCAACGTCCATGTAAGGAAGTGCGGGTTACCCCGGAGCCTATTTCGTCTCGCCCTCGGCCCAGTCGGTCAGCAGGCGAACGCCCCAGCCGGTGGGGCCGGCGACGAAGAGGTCGCTCGCGCTGTCGACGTTGCCGACGCCGGCGATGTCGATGTGCGCCCACGGGGTCCTCTCGTCCACGAAGTAGCTGAGGAACGCGGCGCCCTGGATGGGGTGCGCGCTGCGGGCGGGGTTCGAGTTGATGAGGTCGGCGTGCTGGCCGCGCATGAAGTCGCGGTGCTCCTTCCAGAGCGGCAGCTTCCACAGCCGCTCGCCGCTCTCGGCGCTCGCGGCCTCGATCGCGCGGCTCAGCCCCTCGTCGTTGCAGAACCAGCCGGCGCAGAAGTGGCCGAGCGCCACCACCACGCCGCCCGTCAGCGTGGCCATGTCGATGATCGCGGTCGCGCCGAGGTGCTTCTCGGCATAGGTGAGCGCGTCGGCCAGCACCAGCCGCCCCTCGGCGTCGGTGTTGGTGATCTCGACCGTCACGCCGTTGTACATGGTGATGATGTCGTCGGGCCGCATGCTGTCGCCCGACACCATGTTCTCGGCGGCGGCAAGCAGGGCGTGCACCTCGACGGGCAGGTCGAGCTCGGCGATCGCCTTCATGGCGCCGATCACGGCGCAGCCGCCCATCTTGTCGTACTTCATCCCCTTCATGCCGTTGTTCACCTTGAGGCTGTAGCCGCCGGTGTCGTAGGTGAGCGTCTTGCCCACGAGCACCAGCTTCTTCCCCTTGGCGCCGCGGGCGCGCTTCCTCGGCACGTGCGCGAGGTGGATGAGGCAGCTCTTGCTTTCGCTGCCGTGGCCCACCGTCACCAGGCCGCCCATGCCCATCCGCTTCGCCTTGGCGTGGTCGATGACGGTGCACTTGAGGCCCGTCTCGCGCGCGAGCCTGCGCGCCTGCGCCGCAACCCACGCCGGGTTGCAGATGTTGGGCGGGGTGGCGCCGATGGCGCGCGCGTGGTTCACCGCATCGCCGAGCACCAGGCCGCGGCGCAGGCCGTCGCGGAAGTCGGCGTCGCGCGAGTCGATCGCCAGCGCGCCGCCGCGCGGCTGCCTGCGGGTGGCCGCGCCGTCGAAGCGGTCCACGCGCCAGTTGGCGATGGCCAGGCCTTCCGCGAACGCGCGCCCGAGCGCCTCGACCTCCGCGCGCTTCTTCGGGAAGCCCGCGGAGAGGTCGATGTCGATGCCCTTGTCCTTGCGGCGGTCGAGCGCCTTGACGAGCTTCGCCGCGGCCGCGCGCACGGTGGCCGGCGTCACCGCATCCGACGCACCGAGGCCCAGCAGCACGTGCTTCGGGCCCGCGGCGAGCACCTCGCCGCTGTCGCCCGCGAAGCCCGGGGTGTCCAGCGCGTCAGCCACTGCCTGCACCTTCGCGTGCGCCGACGGGACGGTCTTGCCGTCGGACGTGACGCCGACGACGGTAACGGAGGGGCGGGCGGAGGCGATCGTGATGCGGCTGAACATGGGTTGAACAGTCTACGGCGGGGCGCTCGCCGGACGCGCCGTAGACTCGCCCCGCGATGGAAGTCCCCGAGCATCGATCGACCCTTGAGCCGGCGCCTGCATCCCCTGGCGTGCCGGCCAGCGCGCGCGCATTCACGCTCGTCGAGCTGCTCGTCACGGTCGCGGTGATCGCGCTCCTCGTCGGCCTGCTGGTGCCGGCGCTCGGCCGCATGCGCGCGGCCGGGCACGCCACGCGCAGCATGTCCAACCTGCGCCAGTGGGGCACGGCCATGCAGGCATGGGGCAGCATCAACGACGAGCGCATCCCGTGGGAGGGCGCGAAGAACACGCCCAACATGGCGCTGAGCCTGGCGACCCCCACCTTCTGGCCGAACGCCGCGGCGTCGATGCTCGGCCTCAAGCCGTACCGCGACATCGTGGAGGACGCGTTCCGCGAGCAGCGCACCATCGAGACGTGGGACGACCGCGACTCGCTGTGGAACGACCCCGCCGCCGCACCCGACCGTGCCGGCCCGTGGGAGTTCGGCGAGGCCGGGCCGGAGGGCATCCTGCGGCAGTTCTGGTTCACCTACGCCATGAACATCCGGCTGAACAACACGTGGCTGATCGACGGCGGGTTTCCGGAGTTCACGAAGGACCGCCTGATCACCTGGGCGAGCATCGCGCACCCGTCGCGCACGGTGCTGATGCTCGAGCTGCGCGCCAAGCAGGACGAGCTTCCGCCCGACGACCCGCACCACACGCGCAACCTCGATCGCGCGCAGTGCAGCTGGAAGCGCTTCGCGGCGCGCCACTCGGGCGGCGGGCACATCCTGTTCTGCGATGGCCACATGGCGTGGGCGCTGAACGAGGAAGTGACCACCAACGCCCAGGGCTCCCGGGACACCAAGACGCCCGACGGCGACTGGAACACCGCGAAGTACATCTTCGACCCGTCCGGCCCCGCTCGGCACTGAGCCGCGTTCCGGCACTCAGCGCCGACCTCCTATCCTGATGGGGATGCTCCGCGCGGACGTCATCGTGATCGGCGGCGGGCACGCGGGCGTCGAGGCCGCGTGGGCGGCGGCGTCGGCAATGGGCGAGGGTGGACGCGTCGTGCTCGTCACCATGGACCCCGCGAAGGTGGGCGCCATGAGTTGCAATCCCGCGATCGGCGGGCTTGCCAAGGGCCAGATGGTGCGCGAGATCGACGCGCTCGGCGGCATCATGGGGCGCGCCACGGACCATGCGGGCATCCTCTTCAAGGTGCTGAACACCTCGAAGGGCGCGGCCGTGCGCGGGCCGCGCGCGCAGTGCGACAAGTACCACTATGCCGCCGAGGTGCAGCGGCTGCTTGCCACGCAGCCGCGCATCACGGTGATCGCGGGCACCGTGGACGACCTGCTCGTGGAGCAGGGCGCGTGCGTCGGCGTGCGGCTGCCGGCCGGATGGCGCCGCGTGCATGCGAGCGCGGACGCGGTCGCGTCGAACCTCCGTGCCGATGCCATGGCGCGCGCCGTGCTCGTGCCCGAGGGCGAGCCGCAGGAGGCCTGCGGACTTCGCGCGGGCGCCGTGGTGCTGACCACGGGCACCTTCATGCGCGCGCTCATGCACACCGGCGAGGAGCGAACGCCCGGCGGGCGCGTGGGCGAGGGCAGCGCGGTGGGGATCAGCGGCATGCTGCGCGGGCTGGGGTTCGAGCTTGGGCGCCTGAAGACGGGCACGCCGCCGCGGCTGCGCCGGCAGACGATCGACTGGGACGCGCTCGCGCCGCAGGTGGGCGACGACCCGCCGCAGCCCTTCAGCGACCTGCCGGCTGCGAGCCTCGCGCGCGGCGCGTTCCCCGGGCTGCCGCAGGTGGACTGCCGGCTCACGGAGACCACCGGCGCGATCCACGAACTGATCCGCGCCAACCTGCACCGGGCACCGATGTACAGCGGCCAGATCGAGGCGTCGAGCGGCCCCCGCTACTGCCCGAGCCTGGAGGACAAGGTGGTGCGCTTCGCCGACCGCGACAGCCACCACGTGTTCCTGGAGCCCGAGAGCCTGTTCAGCGACGAGGTCTACTGCAACGGCATCTCGACGAGCCTGCCAGCCGAGGTGCAGGCGGGGATCGTGCGGGGCATGCGCGGCTGTGAGCGCGCCGAGGTGCTGCGCTGGGGCTACGCGGTGGAGTACGACATGGTGTGGCCGCACCAGATCGACGCCACGGGCGAGACGAAGGCGGTGGCAGGCCTCTACCTCGCGGGGCAGATCAACGGAACGAGCGGCTACGAGGAAGCCGCGGCGCAGGGGCTCGTCGCGGGCCTGAACGCGGCCCGCCGCGTGCGCGGGCAGCAGCCCGTGCGCATCGGCCGCGAGCAGGCGTACATCGGCGTCATGATGGACGACCTGGTGACGCGCACGCCGCGCGAGCCGTACCGCATGTTCACGAGCCGCGCGGAGCATCGCCTGCTCCTGCGTTCAGACAATGCGGACGAGCGGCTGACGCCCGTGGCGCGCGAACTTGGCCTTGCATGCGAGGTGCGATTGCGGGCCTTCAGCGAACGCATGCAGGCGCTCGACTCCATCCGCGCCGCGCTGCTCGCCGTGCGCCCGGACCCGCGCGCCGCCGAGCGGCTGCACGACCGCGCGCGCCGGCCCGACGTTCCCGTCGCGGAGATCGCCGCGGCCCTGCGCGCCGCCGGCGCGCACGCGCCCGATGCGCTGGTGGACCGCGTGGTGACCGACCTGCGCTACGAGGGCTATGTCGCTCGCCAGCGCGCCGAGGTGCGCCGCCACGCAGAGGGCGAGCGTTCGCCCATCCCCGCGGCGCTGGACCCGGATGCCATCGTCGGGCTGCGTGCCGAGGCCCGCGAGACGCTGCGCAAGTTCCGCCCGGCAACGCTCGGCCAGGCCGGCCGCCTCGCGGGCATCTCGCCTGCCGATGTCAGCCTGATCGCGATCGCCGCCAAGCGGGCGAGGG
>Ga0194118_10002519_pt1 | contig 22988 bp, 17 predicted proteins | sample TA2MahsurfametaG_2_FD_148662 | JGI IMG/M metagenome (GOLD analysis project Ga0194118, IMG submission 148662) | Freshwater microbial communities from Lake Tanganyika, Tanzania - TA2015013 Mahale N5 surface | ecosystem: Environmental > Aquatic > Freshwater > Lake | place: Tanzania: Lake...
CCCCCCCCCCCCCCCTCCCCCGCACAGCCACGGACGAGATTCGCAGCGCCGGCCGTGCGTGGTTCCGCGAACGCCGCCGATATCGTGATGCCGGTGTCCACGCAGAAGACGGAAACCGTCCGTATGCCGGCATCGCTCGAGTGGTGCGAGGTCATTGAGAAGGACTGCGACCCCAAGGTCGTCACGGACACCGTGCTGCGCGAGGCGATCGTGCGAACCAGCCTGCCGTGGCGCGTGCGGGACAAGTCCACGGGCATCGAAATGCTGCTCGTCGTGCCGGGACAGTTCACGATGGGAAAGAGCACGGGCGACGCCGAGGCGCTCGCGAACGAAATTCCGGGCCATTCCGTCACGCCCACGCAGGCCTTCTACCTCGGTCGCTGCGAGGTGACGAAGGAGCAGTTGGCGAAGGTCGTCGGCGGCGATGCGCGCAGCGGCGCGAAGCGCATCGTACCCGGCGTACAGGGTGTGCAGGTCGATGCGGGTGGAGGTCCAACGGTCATCGTGAGCGGCGGTGTCGGACTCGTCGATTTAAAGGGAAACCCGCTACTTACGCGCCAGATCGCGGAGCCGGGGGCCAACGGCACAGTCATCTTCACCACCACCCCCGCGGAAGCCGGGCCCGCGGCCGCTCCGGATACGCGCACCGGCCTGCCCGTTCCTGCCAGTTGGGCCAAGACGGCCGAGTTCTGCCGCAAGGCGTGGCTCCGGCTCCCGACCGAGGCCGAGTGGTAGTACGCATGCCGCGCGGGGTCGCAGGCTCCTCGCTACGGCGTGCTCGCCGCGATCGCGTGGCATCGTGGCAACTCGGATGGCCGCAAGCGCACCGTGGGCACAAAGGCCGCGAACGCACTCGGTTTCCATGACATGATCGGCAACGCCTGGGAGTGGGTGAGCGACTGGTACGGCGACTACACGCGGAGCGCCAAAACCGACCCGACAGGTCCCGAGACCGGAACGTCCCGCATCGCACGCGGCAACTACTTCAACTACGAGGATGGCTTCTCTCACGCGTCGCGGCGGTACGAGATGCAGGCCATCGAGTTCGACAGCACGGACTTCCGCGTCGCGCACAATCCGTGACGCCAAGGTTGGACTTGACGTCGTTTTGGTTAGAAATAAATGTGCCTCCCTGAAAATCGTTTGGGTATCGATGCTGGAAACTTAACAAAATCTGTTTAGACTGATTTTCAAAATACTAGCTGATCCCCAGGATCCTATCACGGAATTGATCTAGAGGCTCTGACAGGATTGGGACAAGCAATTTTTCTCGCCGGAATCTGGCGATTTTTCCACTCTTTGGAGCCAGTTCCAATTCTGTCAGGCGGTAGTGAGTTCGCCCAATCTTCACCACTGGATCGCAGGGCAAGCTACGACGACGGAACTTGTTCTGCTGTTCGCCACATAAAGGAGCGGTGTCAAGTGCAACGACAAGAGCATCAGCGCGGACAGTCGCGTCGTGACTTTCTAAGACTGGGTGTTGGTGCAGCGGCGGCAAGTGTTGCTGGCTGGCCTGCCTGCGCAGAAGACCGTGCATCGGCCGAACCAAAATCGGTTGCGGCGGTCATTACTGTCTATTTTCAAAATTCGCATGCAGACGTCTTGCTGACCAAGATACTCGAAGGCTGGCAGCACGACGGCGGCCCGGGCCCTGCCCTCAAATTGGCATCGATCTACATTGATCAGTATGAAGGCAGTGAGTTTGGGCTGGAACTCCTGAAGAAGCACAACATTCCGATCTTCGATTCGATTGAAAAGGCAGTGACGGTTGGAGGCAAATCGATCCCAGTCGACGGCGTGCTGAGCATCGGCGAGCACGGCAATTATCCAGTCAATGATCTTGGCCAGCAGCTTTATCCTCGCAAGCGGTTCTTTGAAGAGATTACCGACGCCTTTCGAAAGTACGATAAGGTTGTTCCAGTTTTCAACGACAAGCATATCAGCACGATTTGGGAAGACGCGAAATGGATGTATGACCGCGCCGTGGAAATGAAGGTGCCGTTCATGTCGGGATCGTCATTGCCAGTAGCGTATCGCAGTCATCAATTCGATCTGCCGTTGGGAAGCGACATTGAATCGGCGGTTGGTATGGGCTATAGCGGTCTGGATGTCTATGGGTTTCACGCACTGGAAACCTATCAGGCAATGGTTGAACGCCGCCGAAACGGCGAACACGGTGTGAAATGGGTCCGATGTCTTGAAGGCAGGGACGTCTGGAGAGCGGTCGATGACGGTTGGGTTGCGACTGACGTGATGGACGCAGTCTATGATGTAATTATTAAGTCCCAAAAGAACATCCGTGAAGACGACGGAGCCGTGCTGTTTCAGTTTGAATACACCGACGGGTTTCGTGGTGCCCAGTTTATGCTGCCCAGCGGCGGGCAGACAGGTGTTGGCGTGAAACTCAAAGATCAGAAGATACTTTCCACCGGATATGAGGAGCGAGTGGAACCGCGTTACCCGCACTTTGCGTTTCTCCTGAAAGGGATTGAAGCAATGATTCACTCCGGGAGGCCAACCTATCCAGTCGAACGAACACTGCTGACCAGCGGCATCCTCGATCGTGCGCTGCACTCGAAATTCGAGAAGGGACGAAAACTTGATACTCCGGAATTGGCAATCGCTTACTCACCGGTGGCCTACCCGAACGCACCGCATCCTGATTTATGAGCGCGGCCGAAAGAATGAAAGCTGTGTACGCCAGCACTTCCGTACCAACAGGGCTCCGTGATGACTTCGTTTCCCACTCGCCTTGAAACCTCGTCGACACGTGGCAACCCACTGCGAGGATGCAGTCGCGCTGATCATCCGCAGTTTGGACGGCGTGAGTTATTGCAGATTGGCGGTATGGGGTTGCTAGGCCTGGGACTCTCAGACCTGATGCGACTGGAAGCTCAGGCTGCTGGCAGCCACGTGCGAAATGTCAGAGCGAAATCAGTAGTCTTCATTTTTCAGTCGGGCGGACCGTCGCAGCATGAGACGTTCGATCCCAAACCCTTTGCCCCCGATACGATCCGTGGCGAATATGGGGTCGCACAGACGCGTATTCCCGGCGAGTTGTTTTGCGAGTACCTGCCGAAGCTTGCTGCGCGGTCGCAGATGTTTTCCGTCGTCAGGACGATGCATCACATTGCTGGTCGCGAATTCCGCAACGAGCATGATAGTTGCATGTATCTGCTTCACACAGGCACGACATCGTTACCGATCGGTGATACCAATGCATCGATCAGGCTGCCAAGATCCGGTCGCATTGCCTGGCCATCGATCGGATCTATGATCGCGTACGCTGCGCCGACGGCAGCGGATGTGAGTTTGCCGGCTGTGATCGAATTGCCACGTGCCAACCTGATGACTTACCCCGGCCGCGAGTCGGGATTGCTTGGCCCGCAGTTCGATCGTTTTGGTGTCGATCTGGCCTGCAAATGCAACGCCCCGGATGCAGGAGGTTCATGTCCGAACTGTTACAGTCACGATGATCCCAATCTTGATCCTGATCGCAAACCTGGTCCTGGTCCAAAGGCCTGGTGGAACAATTCGACCTGTCGCAATCCGGATTTTCATCTACCTGATCTTGGTCAAGCCGAGGGAGTGGGTGTCTCGCGACTGGAGGACCGCTCGGGTTTGCTTGGTCGACTCGATGACTTCCGACGGAACCTCGATCACCGTGGGGAGGCCGGTTCGCTCACCGCGTGGGACGCACGTCGGCAGCAGGCCATGCGATTTATTCTGGCATCAAGTCCCGGCAAGCAGAGCCCGTTTGATCTGACACAGGAAACTGATGCAACGCGTGACCTTTACGGCCGCGAAGAATGGGGCCAGGGGTTTCTTGTTGCGCGACGGTTGATTGAAGCAGGCGTGCGGATGGTGCAGATCAACTTACGCGGCTGGGACACACATCAAAATGCATTCCGCGATCTGAAGGGCAAACTGCTTCCGTCACTGGATCATTGCCTCAGCGGCTTCCTCGACGACTTATCCGCGCGTGGATTGCTTGATGAGACGCTGGTTGTGATGTGTGGGGAGATGGGGCGAACTCCACGCATTTCGCCGATCGCCGAAGGAGGACGGAACGCTTCGGGTGAAATTTTTACTCCGGGCCGTCATCACTGGGGCGATGTGTTTCCCTGCTTCTTTGCAGGTGGGGGTATCCAGCCGGGAAGGATCATCGGACAGACAGATGCACACGGCGGACTGCCTGTATCTGATGCGTTCACTCCGGAAGATCTCGCCGCCACCATCTTTCATTGTCTCGGTATTGGACCAGACCGTGAGTTTCACGACTCCGCCGGTCGCCCGTACCGTATCTATCGGGGTGAGCCAATTAAGGAACTGTTTTAATATTTGAACACGAAGCAACGAACCGCGTCCCTGCAGCATGCGGGAAATCGGTTTTGTCCATGAAGTCAGTTGACGGCCTGATTTTTGCGTCACGAGATTGTCTGCAATGACTCACGGCACGACGTCCAAAGTGCGCCGTGTCCTCTACACGAAGAATCGACTAATGCGTATTTCGCTTCAGCTTTTCGATTCCGGGAGACGCTGCAAAGACGATACCTTCAGAGCAGACTGGGCGACCTGAGAACCACCAGACGGGAATCATTGCATGCTGGAATTGACTGGCACGGAACAGCGACTCTATGACGGAATGACTCGCCGCACTGTGCTTAAAGATCGACGCGTTAGGCATGGGAGGGCTGTCGCTGCCAAGGTTGCTAAGGGCGGAACAAATCGCCGGAATTCGGCGGTCGCACAACTCGGTGATCATGATCTACATGGTCGGAGCACCGCCGCATCAGGATATGTACGACCTGAAAATGGACGCCCCGTCAGAGATTCGTGGCGAGTCACTCCCGATGCGAAGTCACTGCCGGTCGTTCGGTGCGACATCTATTACAGCGTCGATCCCGACCCGCGTGCTCGCTTCTGCCGCAGCGCGGAAGCCGTCCGCGACGACGAATCGTTCGCCGCATCAATGCCGCCCAACACGCTCGACCTGCCGCTGTTCGCGTTCGCCAATGTCTTTCACACGCTGCCGAAGCCCGAGTCGCTCGCAGCCATTCCCGGCTACAGCAAACCAATCAATGAAGTCTGCCTGAGCAGCGAGTTCCACGCAGTGCAACCAGCCGAGCTACAAACGGCCGGAGTCGTCGCCACCATGCAGTTCAGTCCGCTGACCGACGATTTCTCTTCGCCGCACGAGATGCGCGACTGGTACACGTTCAACGCCGATCATCCACCACTCGTGCAGCATTGGACTCGCAAGCTGACCGACCCGGCGTTTCGTGGACGTAGCGGAGCGAAACTGAAGCTGACTTTGAAGATGCCGCAGACGAACACACTGACGCTCGTCTTCATCGAGAACGAATGGCGTTCCTATCGCGGCCCCAAAAAGACTTTCACCTGTGACCGCGAGATCAACGGAGCCGAGACCGAACAAATCATCGTGCTCGAAACAAAAGACTTCCGACCAATCAGCGACGTATTCAAGTCATCGGCCGAAGTCGATCAATTCGGCATCTGCGCCCACTTCGCCGAACGCGGGACAGCCACCAGCCCACAACGAAAATGGAACGGCCCGGTCCCAACATTCATCCGACTCGAATGGGAGTGACTGCCAATTGAGGTCAACCACAACACCGCGACCTACTTTGGTCGATTGCATCCCGTTCACACCGATCACTTCCGAAAACTCTCCATTTGACATCATTCCACTTGAGGCATCCGATCCATGAACCGTATCGAGGTTTTCAGGCTGCAGTGTGCGAGGGCTTTGCTCTGCGCAGTGGCATCGTTCTGTACTCTCGTCGTTGCACGCGACTTGCTGGCTCAAACGTCCGACGGCTCAGGCTGGCAAGGCAAAGCGGAAGCGAGGTTGAAGGCGATCTACGACCGAGGCGAGTTTCGAGCCGGGACCTATCGACCAATCTGGCTGAACGACAGCTCGGGATTCGTGACTGAGGAAGTCGATGCCAATTCGAAGAAGCCGACTCATTGGTTCCATGATGCGAAGTCGGGTGAGCGACGGGCGCTAATGCCCGACGAGAAGCTGCCCATCTCTGATGATCGGCGTGTCTCTCCGAAAGGAACGCATCGACTCGTCGCTCAAGGTGAGACACTTCTGGCGATTGATCAGGAGAATCGAAAAGAGACGCGATTAGTGACGGGGCCATCTGGCCGCAATGTTGATTATCGCAATCCCATTTGGAGTCCGGATGGTTCGCGAGTCGCGTTCATTGAGGCCGACTTTACCGACGTGCGACAACGGTCGGTGTTGGTGCCTGGCGATCCGTCCTATCCCGGCGTGCAACAGCATCACTTTGCCAGGGTAGGCGGGGACATTGAGAAGCTGCGAATCGGCGTCGTTAACTCAGACGGGACACAATTGAATTGGTTGCCTGTGGAAGCGCCTGCGGAAGGTATGTACCTTGGACAAGTCGAATGGGCAGGCAACTCGGACGAGATACTCGTCGAGACGTTCAGTCGCTTCCGCAATAAGCGAGATTTCTTGTTGGTCACGACGAGCGGCTCGATCAAGACGATCTACTCGGAAACAAACGAGGCGTGGGTCGAGTCCAGTCAGGGGAAGAACTCCGGGCTGGTCTGGATTCAAGGCGGCAAGGGATTCGTTGTCATCAGTGAGAAGGATGGCTGGCGACATTCCTATCGCTATTCGCGAGACGGAAAAGACGAGACGCGGTTGACTCGCGAAAATCACGACATCATTGACCGCGCAATCATCGATGAACAAGGCGGCTGGTATTACTACTACGCCTCGCCTGATGACGCAACGCAGAAGTACCTCTATCGAGTCGGGCTGGATGGTTCTGGAAAGAGCCAGTGCGTCACACCGAAGAGTCAAGTCGGCACGCACAACTACGTCTTTTCGCCCGATGCGAAGTGGGCGATTCATAGTTACTCAACGTTGGACTCGCCGCCGCTGCATGAACTAGTCGAAGTCGAGGGACATCAGGTCGTAATGACTCTCGAAGAGAACCGCGGCATCCGCGAAAAAATGAAGTCGATCGTTTCTCACCCAACTGAGTTTCTGAAACTCGACATCGGTAACGGTCTTGAATTTGACGCCTGGATGCTCAAGCCCAGGGACTTCGATGCGTCGAAGACGTACCCGCTTTTCATCTACGTTTACGGTGAGCCTCATGCACAGACGGTGTTGAACGAATGGGGCACTGCGCAGATTGACTTCCATCGTTTGGTTGCTGAGTTGGGGTACGTCGTCGTGTCGATCGACAACCGCGGCACTCCCGCCCCCAAAGGTGCCGCGTGGCGACGAGCGATCTTCGGAAGCTTGGGACCGCTATCCACCGATGAGCAAGAGGCGGGACTGAAGGCACTTTTGAAAGAATACCCGTTCATCGACGCGAGTCGCGTCGGCATCTGGGGCTGGAGCGGTGGTGGTTCTAACACTCTCAACGCGATGTTTCGCAAGCCGAATTCGTATCACGTTGGAATTGCCGTCGTCCCCAAGCCGCAACCGCACCTCTACAACGCCTGGTTCCAGGAAATCTACATGCGGACTCGCGAAGTCAACGCGGAAGGCTATGAAAAGGCGGCGGCCATCAATTACGCCGAGGGACTGAAAGGCAGACTGCTGATCATGACTGGCTCGGGCGAAACGAACACTCACATCCAGATCATCGAGGGTTTAGTAGACCGGCTGATCGCGTTGGGCAAACCGTTCGACTACATGGTCTATCCCAACCGAGACCACGGCCTGCGCGAGGGAGACGGAACGATGGTGCATGTGAGAATGCACATCCTGAGATATCTGATGCAGAACCTTTCGGCTGGCCCGCGATAAGGGCAGGTTGAGTTGGCGGCATTAACGAGTATGGAGATTACGGCCCAGAGCCTGCGAACCTGGCTGTTAGAGTATGATCCACCACGAAAAACAGAGAGGACAAAGTATGATGCGAACGATAGTTCCAGTGGTGGTAAGTGTCATGTTTGGTGTTGCCTGTAGTGCGGCAGACGGGAAGCCACTCAAAGTGTTCATTCTCGCCGGGCAATCGAACATGCAAGGGCATGTGCCCGTGCGGACGTTTGAATCGATGGCTGATGATCCGAAGACCGCGCCGCTCCTCAAGGACATGCGAGATGCGGACCGAAAGCCTTATGTGTGCCAGAAGGTCTGGATCTCGTCGATTGGTTGTGCTGGCAACGACACGACCGAGCAAACAGGCAAGCTCAAAGCAGGCTTTGTCCTTCCCAAGAACACGATGCACGATTGGAACCTCGGTGCAACCGGGATGCGCGGGTGGATGTGTTGCGACAAGTTGGTGACGAGCGTGGCTCGGCAGCTTTCCGTCACAAAAATCGAAGCGAACTCGCCGGCGGATGGTGTTATCGCTGTTGGTGATTTGATTCTGGGTGTCGGCGGTAAGGAGTTTTCGGTCGATCCCCGCACGGAGTTGGGGCAGTCGCTCACGGCGGCTGAAACAGAGGCGGGTGACGGCAAGCTCGTGCTGACCCGGTGGCGCGCGGGCAAGACCGACAAAGTCACGTTGAAGCTGCCAGTGCTCGGGAGTTACTCGGCGACGGCTCCGTTTGATTGCCCGAAGTAAAAACTCATTCTTGAGCAAACCAGCAAGTCCCTCGCGGATCGCATGGCGGCACCGAACTATGGCAAGAGGATTGATTCGATCCCGCGCGCGTTGAACGCACTGGGCTTGCTCGCAGTCGGAGACGCGGCGCATCTGCCGCTCCTCAAGAAGGCAGCTCAATGGGCAGCAGACTACTCGACCGACGGCTACAAGACTTGGCAGTACGGCTATGTGATGATGTTTCTCGGTGAATACATCACGGCGACGGGCATTGTGTCCGTACTTCCGCGGCTGCGCCGGCTGACGTCGGTGTCTGCCGAAGGTCAGAGCGAGGTCGGTTCTTGGGGGCACAGCTTCGCAAAGGCGGACGGACGGCTGGGCGGCTATGGCATGATGAACTCGCCGCTGATGCACCGCCTGGGCATCATCACACCATTAACGTCTTTGGCGACCAGGGCACGCAGCCGGATGTCGTAGGGCTGTGCTTTGTGCGAGAATTCTCTTTCCCTTTCTTTTTTACTTTTTCTCTTCCAGCCGCTGCTCCGCGGCGTGCAGCACCGCCGGCGGCGTGAGCAGCAAAGCGGCGACGAGGAGTGTGAGAGTCTGCTTCATGGTTGACTCCCTATTCAGCAGCCGAGGCTTTCCTATTCTGCTTCGAGCCTCTGGCCGGGGCGTCGGTCTTGGGGAGTGATTGAGCGAGCTCGGTCTTGATCGTGGCGAACTCGGGTTTGGTGGCCAGGTTCGTCCACTCGTTCGGGTCAGTGGTGTGGTCGTAGAGTTCCTCGTCGCCGTTCTCGTAACGGATGTAGCGCCAGCATTCGGTGCGGAGAGCGTGATTGCCTGGGCCGTGGGTGGTGAGGGCGGGACGAGTCCATTCGCGGGCGGGGTCGTTCAGCAGCGGAACAAGGCTGACTCCATCGAGCGACGTGATGGCGGGAAGCGAGCACAGTTCGTTGAGCGTGGGAAAGAGGTCGATGGTGCCGACGGGCCGCGCGGTGTGTGAACCGGGCTGCGTGACGCCGGGTGCGGCGATGATCAGGGGGATGCGCGTGGAGCGTTCCCAAAGCGTGAACTTGTGCAGGTGCTGCTTCTCGCCGAGATGCCAGCCGTGATCGGACCACAGCACCACGAGGGTGTTGTTCGCGGCCGGGCTGGCATCGAGAGCATCGAGCAGTCGTCCGATCAGCGCGTCGGCGTAGGTGATGCTGGCGAGATAGGCCTGCACGAGTTCGCGATGTCGGTTCTCTCGCAACACCAATTCGTAATCGCCGCGACGGTTGGCGGCCATTTCTTTGCCGGCTTCGGGCAGGTCGTCGCAGTCATCCACCTTGATCGGCGGCAGGATGATCTGGTCCTGCGGATACAGGTCGAAATACTTCCGCGGCGCGTAGAACGGCAGATGAGGACGGTAGATTCCTGCGGCGAGGAAGAAGGGCTGTTGCGACGGCCGTTCGAGGAACTTCACGGCCCACTCGATCATTTTGCCATCGCCCATTTCCGCGTCGGGCTTGTCGACCGCCCCCCAGTCGAACTCGTTGGCGTTCTGCGGCGGCTTGGCCAAGGCGCGCACGGCTTCGAGGCGATTCAGCGGGAAGCCGTCGGGCCAGGTGAAGTGCTTCACGTCGAGGCCGCGTGCGAGCCGGTCCTGATAGTGGCTGTCGAAGACTTGATCGAAGTAGTCGTGCCAGTCACTGCGGCGATTGAATCCGGGCATGTGGTGGTTGACCTTGCCGCCGCCGAGGACGTGGTAGCCGTTGGCTTTGAAGTGCTGCGGGATCGTGGGGACGTCAGGCAGCGCTTCGAGCCATTTGGTTTCGTTGCCGTAAATGCCGGTCGTACTTGGACGCCGACCAGTCAGCACGGCCACTCGCGAAGGATTGCACACGGGCGCGGCGACATGGGCGTTGGTGAAGAGCAATCCGCGTTTCGCGAGCCGATCGATGTGCGGCGTCTTCACCTGCGGATGACCTCCGAGGCAGCCGACCCAGTCGTTCATGTCGTCCACGATGATGTAGAGGACGTTGGGGGGTGAGTCAGCATGAATCGCCACTGGGCAGGTCAGCAGCGCAGAAAGGAGGATGGGGAGCCATCTCATCGCGTGGTGATCCATTCGAGGTTGAAGCGGGCGAGGGTTAGGTTGGCGTAGGCCCAGTCGCGCTTGCGTTTGATCTTTGGCTTGTCGGTGCCGCTTTCGTAAAAGCAGAGCACGTGGCCGTCGGGCAGGACGGCGAGGTCGCTGTAGGCGCTGGGGCTGGGTTGGAGCGTTTTGCAGAGGGGCCAGGTTTGACCGTTGTCGCGGCTGAGGTGGATCGTCACATCGCGCCGGGCGGCGTGCTCGCGGTCAGTGGTGTGCGGATGGGAGAAAAGCAGGAGCGGTCCTTTCATAGCAGTGCTGCCGGGATACGCGATGATGCCGGCCATGCAGCCGGGTTCGAGCAGTTCATCGGCAAAGACGGGCTGGGACCAGTTCGTGGCACCATCCGCGCTGCGCGTGACGAGGCGACGGCTCTCGGCGTGACTGTTGCGTACGGTGAGGAGGACGCTACCATCGGAAAGCGGGGCGATGTTGGGCTCGCCCGCATCGGGAATGGCGATGCCGCCGCGGTTCCAGGTCTTTCCGGCATCGTCGCTGATGAGGGTGCCGACCGCTTTTCGTAGCGGCGCCTTTTTTTCATAGGTGGCCATCCAAAACGGCACGCAGAGACGCCCGTTCTTCATCTCAATGGCATGACCGGGACCGGTGGCGATGGCCTGCCAGTCGAGTTCACCGCGAAAGGCATCAAAGGCGGCCGTGATCTCCTGCGGCGTGCTCCAGCTCACTCCATCGTCATCGCTGCGGAGGTGGAAGGCACGCATGTATTCCACGCAGTAGAGGAGATGCACCGTGCCATCGCGGGCGGCGATGGCGACGGGGTTGTTGACCGTCTGCTCGTCGGGGCCGCCCATGTCTTTGCCCTGCTTCTTGGAAGGCATGTGCGGATTGCGCGGCAGTCGCGCCCCCATGTGGGCGACCTGTTTCGCGGCTGAGAAGGTCTTGCCGCCATCAGTGCTGCGGCGCAGATGGATCTCGATCTCGCCACGATCCGCGTCACTAAACTTCCTCGCCTCGCAGTAGGCGAGCACGCTGCCCTTGGCGGTAACAACGATGCCGGGTATGCGGTAAAGCGTGAAGCCATCGGAACGCTCGGTGAAGAGGATGGTCTTCTCCAGAAGCGGCTCGGCGGCAGAGACACTCAGGTAAAAGAATGTGGGGAGGAGAATCCTCAGAAGTCCCAAAACGGACTTCGATGGAGCCAGGATGGGAATCATTCTTCCGCCCTCATTTCTCTTCCTCAAATCCAATGCGTTCATGGCTGCTTCTTCTTTTTCTTCTTCGATGGCTTGGAGGGTGAAACGGGCGTGGTGGGCTCTTTTCCGAAGAAGTAGTCGGGATAGCCCCAGGTGAGCTGTTTGCCTTCGGACTTGGATTCCACGGCGGTGACTTCGGTGGTGAGGCGGGCGAGGTTTTGGGCATCCAGAAGCGGATCGCGCGTGCTGTGTCGCCACCGCGTGAGCGCCTGAGTGAGTTCGGCAAGAGTGGCGGCATGTTCGGGCGTCGCGGCGAGGTTGCGGAACTCGTGCGGGTCGGCGTGCAAGTCATAGAGTTCGTAACGCGGCGGCTTTTCCATCAGGGCGTAGGCGGCACGAACATCCGAGTGCGCGGCCGCAATGGCTCGCGGCAGGCTGCCTTTGAAATCGGGCTGTCCGCGCTCTTTGGCGTCCCCTTCGAGTTTGCGAATCGTGTCGGCGTAATCGGGGTTCAGCGTGTCGGGCAGAAGGTTTTCGATCAGCTTAAAGCGGTCGGTGCGAACCGACCGCTGGGGGTGGTAGTTCGAGGCGGCGGCATGCGTGTGGTACTCGGCGAAGAGATGCGTCCGCCATTTCAAGGGTTCATCGGCGAGCAGCGGTTGCAACGGCACGCCCGGAAGATCGGGCAAGGCGGCGGCTCCACACGCGGCGAGCACGGTGGGCATGAGGTCGATGGTCGAGACGAGTTCGTCGCGGACCTGAGGCTTGGCTTTGCCCGGCCAGCGGACGATGAGCGGAATGCGCAGTCCTCCTTCGTAGCAGGTGCGTTTGCCGCGGAGCATGTCAGCGCCGTGATCTCCCATGTAGATGACGAGCGTGTTGACGGCCTTGCCGCTCTTATCGAGCACTGCGAGCAACTCGCCCACGCAATTATCAAGCCGGGCAAGCGAGTTGTAGTAGTCGGCGACCATCTCACGCAGCGCAGGTGGATCGACGCCCATGTACGGCATCGCTTTCACTTCGGCCCCGGTTTGCGGCGACTTGGGCAGGCCGTCTACCTGTCGCAGCCAGGGATCGTGCGCATCCGGGAAGTTCACGCTGAGGAAAAACGGCGTGTCGGCCGCGCTGATGAAGCTCGCGGCGTGCTTCGCGTAGTCGCCGAGTTGCTTGCGATTGAAGTTCGCGCCGGTGAGCTCGTGGAAGTCAAAGGGGAAGGCCGATTCGGGATTGATGTGCAGCTTGCCGATGATGCCGGTGCGATAGCCCGCCGCTTTCAGACTGTGCGGGAGGTTCGGGGTGTCCTCGCGGTACATCCGAAAGCCCCAGGTCGCCAGGCCGATCTGCCCGTGCTGATGTGGGAACAAGCCCGTCAGCAAGCTCGCTCGCGACTGGCTGCATCCGGCCTGCGGCACGAACGCGCGGTTGAAACGCACTCCTCCAATCGCGAGCTTGTCGAGGTTCGGCGTACGAGCATACCGATCGCCATAGCAGCCCAGTTCGGGACCGTTGTCCTCCGACACGATGAGCAGCACGTTGGGCGGCGCGGCCTCGATGGAGTGACTCATGCCGGACGACAAGAGCAGTAGCGCCATCATCAGCCGACGATACACGGCGAACGACGTCCTCATGGCTTCGTCACCCATTCGAGATTGAATCGCGCACAGTCGATGGAGTCAGCGCGTTCATAAAGGCAGAGCACGGTGCCATCGGGCAGCACGGCGAGGTCGGAGTAGGCAGCCTTGCCGGCATCGAGCACTTTGTTGATTGGCCACGTTTTGCCAGCGTCACGACTGAGCTTGATGCAGAGGTTTTCGCGTTTGCCGCGGCCGGCGGGGATGGGCTTGCCGTCTTTGTCGAGCGGCAGTGTGTGCGGATTGGAGAACAGCAGCACGCCCGTTGGATGCGTGATGATGCTGGCCATGCAGATCGGTTCCCAAAGCTGGTCGTGAAACACCGGCTTGCTCCAGCCCGTGGCCCCGTCCGCACTCGTGGTGACGATCTTGCGGCTGGCCCGCGAAACGCTGCGGGAGACGAGCATCACCCGGCCATCCGAAAGCTCGGTGAGCATCGTTTCGTTCGGATTACCAAGATCGCCTTCGTTCGGCAGACAAAGTTCCCCGGCCTTCCAGGTCTGACCATGATCATCACTGTAGATCGTTGCCGCAGCCGAGGGTGCGTGATCGCCGATACCGCCATACGCAAGCCAGATGGGCGCGACAAGGCGTCCGCTCTTGAGCGGAATGCCGTGCCCCGGCCCGGTGGCGATGACCTTCCAGTCATACTTGTTTCTGAACGGCTCGAAGGTCGCCGTGATCTCGACCGGTTGGCTCCATGTGACGCCATCGTCCGAACTGCGCATCGAGAAGCAGCGGGCATAGTTCACACAGTAGAGAAACTCGATGGAGCCCGACTGACGATCCACGATGGCAACGGGGTTATTTACTGTTTGTTCCCGTGCGCCTTTGTTGTCCTTCTTGCGCGGGTTGCCTTCGATGCGGTCAGCCTTGTGAGCAATATGCTGCGAGGGCAGCCACGTCTTGCCGCCGTCGGTCGAGCGACGCAGATGCACCTCGATCTCGCCCCAGTCCTTGCTGTCGTTTTTTCGAGCCTCGCAGTAGGCGAGCACTGTGCCCTTCGACGTGACGACGATGCCCGGAATGCGATATCGCGTGATGCCGTTGAATCCCGGCGGAAAGACTTCGGACTTTTCGAGCAATGGCTCGGCTGATTGCAACAATGACAGCGGCGCAAGCAGCAGGGCGGTCAGGAGGGTGAGGGTCAATTTCATGATTTCGTTCTTGAGCTGGGACAGAGGAGCATTTGCCGCAGATGGAGCGTTGTTAAAATCGCGAGCGGAATGAAGAGAATCGCAAATGCAGAGCATGTGCTGTAGATCGCATAAGACCCGCCAGCCTTGAGAGGGCCAAATACGTAGCCGGGCGGCTCGACGACTTGCATGACGAACCGGTAGTGAGTCCCGGTCGTCCGCATCACCATCCATTGAATCCAGGAAACGATAATGCCAAACAAACCGGCCCCCAAAGGTAACGACACGACGCCGAGGAGGACGGCCCCCCACCATTTCGACCGTGTCAGAAAAGGCGCGAGCAACAGCGTGACCAATGCGCCGGTAACCGCACCCGCCAGAACCACAGTAACCGCTTCGCCATGGTTGCGCAGCAACTCACTCAAGAAACCCGGTGCCAACGACCACACCGCGCCGTAAGCGACACCCCAAGCAAGGGTGATCCTGGTTCGGTGGCGGATGGAGGGTTGAGGCTCGGTTTGTGATGTGGTGGCGGCGATGGCAGCTCCAGGGGTTTCGGGGTTCATGTATGTGCCTTGAGTGTTTGATCGGGCTTGGTGCTGCCGTTCACCTTCACGCTGTATTCCGAGGCCACGGAGGCGTTGATCGATTGTAATGGGCTGCTCTCGAAAAAATAGTCCGGGGCGGCTGAGTGATGCTTGCCAGCGGCGTCGAACTCGAACCGCAAGCCGGAATCGCCCGATGGGCTGACGCCGATGCGCGTCTGGACGCCGGGAGCGAGCGTACACAACGCCTGATCTTTTCGCGGTCCGAGCAATCCCTGCCACGCACCGCTCGTGTGCGAGAGCCCGAGGATGAGAAACGGCTTTCCGTCCGGCGTGACAAGGTGCTCGCAGCCTTTAGTGGTGCCGCGCGCTCAACGGCTTCGGAGCAGCCTGCAGCGCGGTCAGCGGCGCGAGCAGCAGGGCGGTAAGGAGTGTGAGAGCGGGTTTCATTCATTTGGTTCCGAGTTTTCGTATCACGCCAACTCCAGGCCCTTCATTGTCGTTTTCGCACTGGCGAAGGTGTCGGTTTCGATGCCCAGCCGCTGGAGCATCGATACATAGAGCGTGGCGAGGTTGTGGTTGTTCTTCGTGTCGAAGGCCAGGTGCTGGCCGTGCCGGAAGCCGCCACCGGCCAGCAATGCAGGCAGGTTGGAGTTGCTGTGGCTCGATGCATTTCCGATCGCCGAGCCGTAGAGGACCATCGTGTGGTCTAGCAGTGAGCCAGCAGCGTCTTTTGTACTCCTGAGCCGCGAGAGCAACCCAGCCAGTCGCTGCAACATGTCTGTCTCGATGATCTTGAGCTGGGCCACCTTGGACTCGTCGTGGCCGTGATGCGAGCAACCATGCCAGCTCTCGCGGACGCCTGGGTACTTCGCACCTTCGGCCTTGATGCCGTCGATCCGCAGCGACACGACCCGGGTCGAATCCGATTCGAGTGCGAGATGGATCAGGTCGAACATCAATTGCACTCGCCCCCCCACGTCCGCTTTGTCGGGAATGTCTGTCAGCGGTGCCGCAGTTGTCCGCGGTTTGGGCCGCTTCTCCCACGCCTGGGCAGCCTGCAACCGCTCCTCCAATTCACGCACGTTCGTGCAATAGGCTTCGAGCTTTTCACGATCGCTCGGGGAAACCTGTTGAGCAAGCCGTTTCGCGTCGGTCCGCACCGCGTCCAGAATGCTGTGCCCCGTCCGCAGTCGCCGGAGCTGAGCCGCGACTTCATCCGGTGTCCCCTCGATGAACATCTTGCGGAAGAGCCTGGCCGGGCTGGATTCCGCGGGAATCGGCACTCCCAGTTTCGAAACCGAAATCGTCCAACTGTCGACCGTACTCAGCACCAGCGACGAAAACCGGGTGGCATCGGGAAGACGTTCGACCGCGAACTGATCGACGGAGATCGAGTTTCGGAAGCTGTAGGAAGCCGGATGTGGTGCGGCCGTCAGAAACGACGAGTCGGCCATATGACCACCATCGACTCCCGGCAGATTGACACCGGAGAAGATCGTCATGTCGTTCCGGAACTCGCCCAGAATTTCGAGGTACGGAGTCGACTCATATTCGCGCCCCGGTTTCGTCGGGAACCAGAAATCGGGCATGAGGCCCAGGGTCGAGCAGATACACACCATGCGGCGCACTGGATCCTTGTCGGCCGCGTGGGCCGCGCGAGGAGCGAGCGACTCCAGGGCAGGCAGACTGAGTGCGACACCGGCGGCTCGCAGGAACGAACGGCGGGTCAGTGGGTGTAAGGTCGGCATTTTGCTTCCTCTCTCAACGTTCAAGAGACTTTGGAAATTTACTTGCGACGAAACGTGTTACTCTCGGTGACTTCGAGCAACAGCGACCGCAGGCCGTTGCCCTCGGCAGTTGCCCGCTGGACGATCTCGTTGATCGCTTCTTCATCCACAAAAGATGGACTTCGTCCCGTGGCATAGGCAAGCAGCTTCTTGGCCAGACCTTCAGCGATCGCTTTCGGGTTTTCCGTCAGCATCGGCTTGAGTTCGGTCAGGCTGGTGAAGCGGCGGCCATCGGCCAGCACATCCGCCGCATCGACGCCTGGGCCGACCGCAAGCTGCTGTTCTACAAGATTGACAAGCACCTTGACGGTGTCGGGGGTCGTTCCTTTCTCGGGCGCGATGCGATACCGATTTCGCCAGCCGCCGATCACGTCATAGTTTTCGAGTGCGAACCCAAGCGGCTCGGTCTTCGCATGGCAACTGGCGCAGGCCGCATTCTGGCGGTGCTTGGCGAGTTGTTCGCGGATCGACTTCGCCCCGCGGATATCGGGATCGACCGCCGGCACGTCGGGCGGCGGCGGCGGGGTCGGCATGCCGAGCAATCGGTCGGCAACCCAAAAGCCCCGGATCACCGGCGAAGTGGTCGTGCCGTTGGCCGTCACCTTGAGCACGCTGGCCTGAGTCAAGACACCGCCGCGCTGCCACTCGGGCTTCAGCTTTACTTTGCGGATCGAGAGGCCCGACACGCCGGGGATGCCATACAAGGCGGCCAGCGGTTCGTTGAGCATGGCAAAGTCGCTGTCGATAAAGGTCGTCACGCTGAGGTTGTTGTGGAGCACCTCGTCGAAGAACGCGTGCGTCTCCGCCACCATCGACTCCTGAAGCAACGGGTTGAATTCCGGATACAGGAGCGGGTCCGGGCTGGTCGCTTCAATCCGCCGCAGGTCGAGCCACTGGCCAACGAAATCGCGAGTGAAGGCCTTCGCTCTTTTATCCGCCAGCATCCGCTTCACCTGCGCCCGAAAGACGGCGCTGTTCTTCTTCAGTTCGCCGCGCGACGCGACCGCCAGCAACTCCTCGTCGGGCATGGTGCTCCAGAGAAAATACGACAGCCGACAGGCGAGGGCATGGTCGTCAAGCAATCCCGGTTGCTCTTCGAGGAACAGGAATCGCGGCGAAACCAGGACCGCCTTCAGTCCGGCCTTCAGGGCCTCAGTGAACGTGGCGCCCTGGTCCAATTCGCTCCGTACCACATTGAGATAGGGAGCCAGTTCCTCCTCCGTCACTGGCCGGCGAAACGCCCGGGGCGCAAACCGCAGGAGCGTCTTCCGCGCGTCCTCGAGCGTCCCGTGATCGAGATCGACGTCGCCGACCAACTTGCCGCGCGTCCCAGGGGGCCATACCTTCGCGTCCAGCGGCCCTTCCATCTCCAGCCACTCCAGAACGACACCGCGTTTGGCGGGCGTCTTCAGGTTGATGTCCCACGCCGGCACGCCGGCAGGCTCGAAATAGAAGCATTTCCCCGGTTCGAGCCAGGCGATGAACTCGAAATCCTGGAACTTCTCGGACATCTCGAAGTGCGAGATGCTCGCGGCCGCCAGGCCAGCCGTCTCGTAATAGAAATTGCCGACGAACACCCGCAGCAGCACCGAGGCCCCATCCGGTTCGGACGATCGGGCGCGGAACCGGAAGGCATACCGACCGGGCGCGGAAACGCTATAGGTGCCGAAGGGGTTGTTCATGCCGGGAAAGAGGGCCACATCGCGATTTGGCAGACGCACCTGGTGATTGTGCCCGTGAATTACCTTGTCCGCCGGGATCCGCTGCGGGGGCGAATAATTCGGCTTCGTGCCCAGTCCCAGCGCGTTTTCGATCGCGACATGATCTTGAGCAGGCATCAATCGTGTTCGAAGCCTCGTGCCCAGTCCCAGCGCGTCGTCGATCGCGACATCGGCGGCATCCAGGTAGCGTTCCAGGTGGGTTAGGGAAAGCGTCAGAGCCGTCGAGATCTTGTCGAAACCAAAAGCGGCCTGATCCTCCGGCAGCAAGACGGTCAGGTCGCGATGGATCCCGAGGAGGTCGTGCATCGTGTTCTGATACTCGACGCGATTGAGTCGCCGCCGCGTGACGCGGCCATCGCGAGCCTCCTCGCGGGCAATGGCTTGTTTCAAACTGGTTCCAAACGGTTCCAGAAACTTTTTCAATTCGTCCGCCGAGGGCCGTTCCGCATCGGCTGGCGGCATTTCACCTGCTCTGACCCGCTCATACACTCGCACCCACTTCTCCAGGACAGAACCATCGACCGACCGAGCTTGCAACGCAGTCAGATCGAGATTTCGCTGCGCCGATTTTCCCTCGTGACATTCAAGGCAATGGTTTCTTAAAAAGTCCTTATCAGGCGCCGTGAACGCGACCACGGCCGTGGATTCGATCGCCGCCGCGCGACCTGTTTGAGGTGACACATTTCCTGGATCCTCTGCGGAGGCAGCGGAGGGAACCTGAACGGCGGCCAGCGGCGCGAGCAGCAGGGTGGTGAGGAGCTGACAAAAAAATTGGGGACAGAAAAATGGGCTTCGGGTCTTCATCTTTTTGTCATTCATGTTTTTGTCCCTGAAAGTCAGGGTGGGTTTCATGGGTGATTACTTCACGGCTGCTTCGATTGCTTTGGCAACCGCTTCTCCGAGGAAATCATAGCCTTTCGCGTTGAAGTGTACATCGTTGGGATTTTGCATCTCGGCCAGATGAGGCGTGATGGCGGTGAAAAGGTCATCCGTGGCGATGCCGTGCTTCTTCATCAGCACGGCGGCCGCCTGATTGCGCTCGACGATGGAGGCGGCGGTCTGGTTGTGCGCCGGATTGTCCGGAATCGGTGTAGTGCTGGCCCAAATGAGTTTCGCGCCGGTCTTCTTCATGCGCTCGATGAGTTGTTCCAGTCGCTGCGTGTAGTCGCTGATCGGTGTGGCACGGTCGTGAATGCCGAAGTTGAAGTGGATGACATCCCACTTCCCGTCCCCGAGCCAGACATCGATGTTCCTGAGGCCGCTGGCTGTCGGGCCACAGTTCGCCGGTGCCCGATGCACATTGGCCTTGCCTGCCAATGCCTTTCGCACGGACTGCGTGTAACCTCGCGATACCGAATCGCCGATGAGCAGCACGCGCGGGAGTTTTGGTTCGTCAGCCACAAAGTCCCAGGCGTTGGAGCGGCCAGCGACCTTCTCGCGTTTGTGATGCGGCAGATAGAAGCCGCCGAGATTCTCCTGCAAGACGCGCTCCCAAGCCTGCTGGTCCGGCGGCATCTTCGCGACGAGCGCCTGATAACGTTCGTCGATGATCGCCTCGGCCTTCGCCTTTTGCGCGGCGGCCTCCTTCGCATTCGTCGGCTCGCCTTTCGGCGGGATGTTGGGCCTTGTGGCATCGTCGGCATGCAGCGCGGCCAGCGGCGCGAGCAGCAGGGCGGTCACGAGGCAACAGAGATGTTTCATGGTTGTTGTTCCTTACTTAGCAGGAAGTTTCGCGGCTTACAGTGCGATTGGATTTGCGAATATCACGATAGCCCTGCTCCATCGGTGCCGATTACGCGTTTCCGTTCGGCAGATGCTGGAGCAAGCTGAACAGCCCGCCGCACCGGAAGTGGTCAAACCCGGGTTAGGGAGCGAGATTGGTTTGAAGCGTGAGCGATTGTTTGCTGAAGGCTCCATCTGGAACTTCAACAGCCGACTCTCGGAGAAAGGTCCCTTTGTCATCGTAATCCCGGATGGCGCAAGCGTGCAGCACGCCGGTGGTGTCGCTTTTGCTCGAGCATCTGAAACTGAGAAAAAGGCGTCCATCACCAGAGGGATTAGATCCCAACTTGCCGAGTAATGGTGTGAGATCGATGCCGATTTCGAGCGGGCTGTCATCCTTCGGGCCCGCGAGCGGGACTTGACCGACGTTGTTCTTCGGTCTGCCGAAAAGCGGCCAGCCGTTGAGAACTTGTGGAGCCAGTTCATGTTCGGGTTTTGTGGCGTTCTTGTCGCCGGCGATGCCGATGGTCACGCGCAGGTCTGAGCGATTGTTGCAGTTGAGTTTCAGCTTTAAAGTGCGCCGCGGAATGTGCCGGCAAACTTCGATCCGTCCGAGATAGTTTCCTCGCTCCCAGGTGGGATCGACCATCGCGCTGTAGAGCAGGTAAATCTTCCCGTCTTTCGACCATTTTTTCCCCCATGAGTTGACCACGATGAATGCACCGCGCTCCCAATCAGCCAGGGTGACTTTACCATCGCCGTTGATGTCCACATCGTTGGTGATTTTCCCATCGTCATTCACATCGAACCCGACCTGATCATCGTATCCCACGCAGGTGATGCCGTGGCCGTAACCTTTAAGATCCCAATCAATCCACACGTCTTCGCCAGCCAGATATTCTCCTTCGGGAATCGTCTTCGTGACCTGTTTCAGTCCGCCCATCCGCCCGTCCAGAGCCAACAATCCGCCGATGGACTCTTTGCCGGGCTGGTTGCGGTCGAAGAGCCAGCCGCGGGCTTCGTGAATCTGTTCCGGGGTGGCAGTCGGGGTGTAGCGATAGCCCGCGACGCGATACTCCATCGCTTCGCGCCAGATGCCGTATCCGTTAGCCCACGAGCCGATCTTGTCCTCGTCTCCTTCCACGCGTCCGTAGGTTTTGACAGTAGGAATCCCGACATGCTTGGCTGTTTCCCAGCCGTGATAAGCCTCTGATCCATTCTCGCTCTTGGCGGAATTGCACATGTTCCAGGAAAAATCGGCGGGAAATTGCGTCGCCGTCGAGTTGGCCTCGGTGCCGTTCAGGATGTTCATTTCATAGGTGAAGATCGAGGCGATCGCTGTGAACTGACCGCAGGCTCCGCCTTTCTGTTGATAAATCGGAGGGAATTGCGGGCGGGTGGAGTTATCAACGCGCGACGGCAACCGGCTGATATCGACAGTCGTCTTACCAACGTCAGGGCCTTTTGCATCACGCCATGTGTCGTAATCCTTTCCCATCGAATTCGGTCGAGAAAACGGCTTAGGATAAGCAGCGCGAGCGGCGTTGTCGGAATCGGACGCCATGACCGTAATAACGGACGTTGAAAGGAAGATGAGACATGCGAGTGCGGGATACCGGAGAAGTGAAATCATGAATTAACCTCACAAGAACTGATTATGTTGAGAAAAGCTAGTGGCGTGTTCAGCGGACGCGTGAAGGTCGTCTCAGACCCGTAGAGCTTCAGGTCGATGGGGTCGGGCGTGAACGGCATATGCGGTGCTTTGAAGCTGATGCTCAGGCAGAACGGCTTGCCGCTCTGTTTCGCGCTCTTCATAAAATCCTGCGCCCACGCGCCGTAGGCCCGCGAGCAGTGCGGATACTTATCCGCATACTGAGCGATGCCCTGGTTCTTCGCTGTCTCGTAAAGCGTCTGCCCTGGCCCGACCGCCCACACATCGAACTCCTTTTCAAAAGGCTCGAACTTCTCTCCCTTGATCCCAGAGCCGATCTTCCCCGCGAAGCCCGTGAAGTAGCCCGCCTGTCGCAGTTTCACTGGATACGACTGGTCAAAGAGTCGCCGCTCCAGGTTGCCGTGGCTGACGTTGCAACCGTGCCGATGCTCATAAAGCCCCGTCATCACGGAAGCCCGGCTCGCCATGCAGATGGAACTGGAGTTGTAGTGGTTCCGAAACCGCACCCCATCCGCCGCCAGTTTGTCCATGTGCGGCGTGATGATGTCCTTGTTCCCATAACACCCCATCGCCCCAACCGTCTGGTCATCTGTGAAGAGAAAAATCATGTTCGGCCGCGAGTCGGCGGCGTGCAGCGCAGCCAGCGGCGCGAGCAGGAGGGCGGTGAGGAGGGTCAGGGCGGGTTTCATGGTGTTGAGTGCGAGAGTGAGTTTCATGGGTGATTACTTCACGGCTGCTTCGATTGCTTTTGCCACGGTCTCTCCGAGGAAATCATAGCCTGTCGCGTTGAAGTGGACATCGTTGGGATTTTGCATCTCGGCCAGATGAGGCGTGATGGCGGTGAAAAGGTCATCCGTGGCGATGCCGTGCTTCTTCATCAGCACGGCGGCCGCCTGATTGCGCTCGACGATGGAGGCGGCGG
>Ga0194118_10002523_pt1 | contig 22975 bp, 18 predicted proteins | sample TA2MahsurfametaG_2_FD_148662 | JGI IMG/M metagenome (GOLD analysis project Ga0194118, IMG submission 148662) | Freshwater microbial communities from Lake Tanganyika, Tanzania - TA2015013 Mahale N5 surface | ecosystem: Environmental > Aquatic > Freshwater > Lake | place: Tanzania: Lake...
GATACTCAAAGAATGTAAGTTTCATCTCTTTGTGTGTCATGCCACAATGTTTAGCGGCAGCAGGAAGTGTCATAGTGCAGTTAAACAACCCTTCGTTCGCCTCTTTGACGTTCTCTGGAGTTGTTTTAACTGGTGCCTCGTAGAGTGCTGCTCTATTGATTTTTAAAAGGGCCATCTTTAATCATATCATCAAGTTTATCTAGAATACCATCAAACGACTTTAGTTGGTCAATACGACACATAATCTCAGAGATAGTATTACAAACTACTGGTCGTTCTTGTCGTGCTGCAAATGCTAGTGCATTACGCAGTGCCGATGATGCTTCATCTAGTGAATCTGTTACTTGTTTTGCTAATGCCATTAGTCAGATGCTCTCCATTGTGCATATACAGATGTGTCTGTAGTTGTTAAGACACGGTTTTGTTGAAATGCTTCTACAGTTGTTAGAATCTCATGTGCTTTTCTTTTTGCTAGCTGCTCATCCCAATATTTGTGCTCCCATGCATCATAGAGATGCATAATGAGCGTGTCAATTAATTTATCGTAATGCGTCATTTAATAACCTCTAAGTGGCGCTTAAGTGATTGCAGACGTGCTTTTGCTTGACGCACTGCCTGAGGTTTCAGGGTGCGTTTTGCTTCTTTCTTAGAATGGTGCTGCCAGTTTGGCGTGGTCATTGGTCTGTTGCGTTTCCAGTATTATATAGGATTTAGGAAACGTTGTCAAGAAATTTACCGAGAGACGCACCTGAGACAGATGCGATACGCTGCTCTGCTAGTTTAGCATACTCTGGATTCAGTTCAAATCCGATATATTTGCGTTGATTTGTTTTTGCAACCTCACCTGTAGTGCCAGAACCCATAAAAGGATCAACAATAATACCATCAACAGGGCAACATGATAGAACAGGTTTAGTAATTAAATCTGGAGGATACACAGCAAAATGAGCACCTTTATAGGTGGTGCTAGCAACTTCCCATACGCTAAATTCTGGTCGCATAGGGCAATTACCAGATGCAATCAGCTCTTCATAATTAAAATCACGCTCGATGCCCATCTCTTCTCGCATACGAGCATAATGCTTATCTTGATTAACAGAAGAAATAGCAAATCCTTCCTTCTCAGATGCGCCAGCATCCTTACGCTTATCTACATTGTTCTTAGAGAACATACGTCGAATGCTAATCTCTGCTTGTGGCACGAGAATAGGATTGCGATCAAAATAGTATTTCTTCACATCTTTCACAAACCAAAAGAACTTCTCGTGGTTAGACCAGAAGCGATCTTTAGATGAAATAGGCTGTGGATTTGGTTTGTTCCAGATAATTTCGTTTCGTAGATGCCATCCACGATCAGACATAGCAATCTCAAAGCGACTAGGAACCTGAAGCAAACGCTTCTTGTCATAGGTATCGGCAATGTTTACCCAACAAGATCCAGTCGGTTTTAATACACGATAGATCTCATCAAATACCTTACATAGGTTCTCCACATAATCACCCACAGTATTTTCCACACCAATCTGACCTACGTTCTGATAGTCGCGTAGATTATAATAGGGTGGCGAAGTAACACACAAATCTACAGAAGAATCAGGAAGATGCTGTAGATTGGCGATATTGTCACCGACGTGAATGATGTTTGTTTGCATATCAGGGTTTGAGAGCGTATTGATCGTAGGAAAAGAGGTCAAAGAACTGTTTTACAGTCAATTTACCATCTTTGATAGTTCCATTATCCGTCAGTTCTACTACTTTGTCAACTGGAATTTCATAGAATTTAGGAGGTTCGGTGAAACGAGCACGAAGATCACAGAATACATAAGAGTCAACCGAGCTCAATTTCTTCTGGTAGTCGTTTTCATCATAGAAACGACCTTTGCCAGTAGCAGTAGAAGGAGAAAAATAGACGTATTTTGTCTTACAAATGTTGCGAACTTCAACCAACTGGTTGATACGTTCCTTCACCACAACATCGTAAGGCAGTTGCTTACCAACTACACGTTTACCACCAAGAAGCGTAGCAACTGCTGCCTCAGTAATAGGTGATGTGCCGCTGCCATTTACAGTTTCGATAAAGTCATCCAGACTAATACCGTAACCTTCAGCAACTTTTTGAGCGTTAATGTTCCAAAGCATGATTAATCTCAGTTAAATGTAGGGCAAACGTAGTAGGAAACATCATCGCCTTGTTCGGCAGATCCCCACTCCATAAATTCTTGACAAAGTGCCACGATGTCTCCATCACGACCACCCATCTTATCAAGAATCTCGAAACGTGTTTCTACATACTCAAGAATGTCTTCAACGACAGTCTCAACGTCATCCGACTCGATCATCGGAACTACGCCGTCGTCACCGTAGTCTTGGATACCGATCATAGGGTGTCTCCCGTTCAGTGCTCTGCTACTGTAGCACGGGCACCGAACCCTGTCAAGCCCCCTGCCAAAAATTCTTTTCCGTTGATTTTACCATCCTAGGAGTTACACGAAATACTACAGTAGATCTATAAACATACTTTTCAGTTGGTGCTAATCCACGATGAGGATGTGTAGATGGAATAATAATTAGTCTTCCTGGTTTATATTCATGTTCTTCAACAACAATAGAACCATCTTCGCTTGTTAATTGAAATTGCCCACCCCAACTAGAATCCCACTTAGAATTTGTCATAAGCATAATAGTAAAATCATTTGGATTCTTACTATCACAATGAGTTGTTCCATCACAACCAGTATGTTGAACATTCAACGATATCTGAGAAAGATAAAACTTTGTCTGTAATTTATCTTCTATCATCTCAAAAATATCAAAAAATGTTGAAGCAGACTCATGCAATACAGTTATTCTGTTAATTGATTTACGATCAAATAATATTTGACCAAGCAATCTATGTGTTCCTTCTTGACCAAAAGGCCATGTGGATCTGTTGGCAATATTATTAGAGCAAAGAGGAATATCTCTTATCATAGAATCTAACTGATGAACATAAATGTCATCAAACAATCCATCAATAACTTTGCAAATCATAATCTATTCTCTGTGAATATTAATATTGTATGATATAGAAATCCTATCGTCTTCAGATAAATTTTCTTCTACATAATGATTTATATAAGTTGGAAAGAAGTATCCACATCCTTCTTCTGGTTCTATTTTCTCTTCTAATTTTACATTTTGAAACAGCGATGTCATCTTTGCTGTGCTCTGACATTGTTGTGGATTAATCAAACATAAATTACCAGAATTTTTTGGTGCTTTTACGTAATAGACACCAGTAAAATCTCCTTCATGTATATGAGGTAAATGATATGCTCCTGGTGGATTAATATTACAAAACAGATTACCAAGATAAAATTTACATGGTGCTATAGGAACCAATTCGTTCTGTATAAAATTTTCAAACTGCTTACCTATTACAGAAATAAGATTCTGTAATTGTGGCAAATTCTGAAGTTCATTTTTCTGCCAACCTTTACGGTTAGAATGAACATCAGAATTTGTCTGCAGTTGTTTTAACGAATATAGAAAATTTTCAATTTGTTTATTATTAAAATTATCTAATTGGTATTTTCCAAAAGTAGTTCCTAAGATCATTCAACTTCTTCAAAATCAACAACAACAAAGGTATATAATTTTTTATCTACCATCACACCATCTTCCCATTTAAACTTAACAGAAAATTGCTGCCATTTAGGGCTTTTCTCTCTACAGAATTTTACTTCATCTTCTGATAATAATCCAGTCTCAAGCATTCTGTCAAAATACTTATCTTTTCTATCAACATAACCATCGTAAGAATTATTACTCAAGTAATATTCTTTTTGGAAAAATGCACTAACCAATTCAATAGAAATTTTACCATCATCTGTAGAATTAAATTGAATGCGAATGGGGGATCTAAAAGAATCTGGATCTGCTGCCAATCCCAATTTAATATTAGGATAATTTAGATCAACAAATTGTTGAACTTTATTAATATTTTCCAGTTCATTTAGATAAGAAAGAACATCAGAATTTGGTCTAAACAGAGTAATGTATTTCACAACATCTCCATTCAATCCAACAGATATTCCCTCAATACCAATATCCAATTCCTGTGAACGCAGATATTTTAAAACCGATGGTTCTGTTTTATTTCCTAACATTTTATAGAATTTAGAAACGGATTCTTCAACCATTCCTCTATAATCATAAGCAAAATACGAATGATATGCTTCTATATTATTTTGATTATCAGAAGATATCCATAATCCACAACTATTCGTTTTGAATGCAGCACCAGATTTAAATCCTTTTCCGACTTCTAAATCATCAAAAAATTGATAATATTTTTTTAATGTTTCACAAGCAGATGATTGAATAGCATCTTCCCCATATTCAATATAATCATGAGGAACATATTTATGATAACTAATACATTCTTCCGTAACTAAACTATATTCCTTTACTCCAATATAGTGATCAACTATCGCCATCTTATTCGCCCTCGTTAGAAAATACTAACTGACCTTGAGCATTATACACAGCACCGAATATGTAATAATCTGGATCACCGTCAGTAGGTGAGTTTGGAAAAGTATCCGATAAAAATCTATCTGCTTCTTCTACCGTTTCAAACTCCATAATAAAAAATTCGCTATTAAAGATTGCTGTGAAAACATCATCGGTAACAAGATGTCTATACAAATCATATACTTTATTTAATTTATCAACATCTTTACACTTGTCAGGGCCAACTACACGCACAAACAAATGTGGAGTTCCTTTTGCCTTCACATACTCTTCTATAATAGTTTGAAATTCGTAAACTTGATAGTTCATGATGGTTTTGTGAATAGTTTCCAAGCAATAGTTATTCTTATTCCGCCAAAAGATCTAGTAGTTTCTTCTGCCCAATGATAGATTTGACCTGGAAATAAAACTCCTTTATTAGGTTCTGGAATAACATAATGATATTTAGTTCCCGTTTGGGTTGGAATAATAAATGCCGTTTTACCTCCCCACTGCACATCCCAACAATCCATAGGATAATATAAAAATGTTCTGCAAGTATCAACATAACCATCTACGTGTGGTTTACCACGCATTCCATATGTTTGACCGTTAGCATAAACACGTTCCATATCAAATTTTTGATTGGTAGCATTTTCTATTTTTCTGAACAAATACTCGGTAAAGAATTTTTCGTCAGATAATCCCATATACCAAAATGGCGGCATGTTATCTTTTTCTGTTTGATTGCTTTTATGCCCCCATGCCCATTTATCCAATTGAGTATATCTCAAAATAGATGAGTGATCAGATTCGGTAAAGATATCTGGATATTCTATAATATCATTTACACTAAATAATTGCATTTTCTCTAATCAAATTATGACGAACGGTTTCAAACTTATGCTTGAGTGGATGATCTGGTTCTAATTGTGCTAACAATTTACTGAATTCAGTAATAATTTCTCTGTTCTTTCCATTATCTATCATAGAACAGAACCACCAAGTTATAACTTTCCTTTCACCTCTAGTTACTTTCTTTACCGAATGTGGTAATCCTGTGTGATATATTACTGCTTGACCAGGATTTAATTTATATTCTAGTTCTTTGCCACCAACTTCAATGACCAGTTCACCACCTTCATATTCTTCTGGTGATGATAGAAAACATGTAACACTATAATCCGTTTTCATTCCATCAAGAATCCACATATCATTATGCCAAGCATAATGCATTCCTTCCTTATATCTCAGAAAGTTGGGGTGAGTATGACCTCTAGGGAGAAAATAATAATTAAATTCTGCATTCTCTGAAATGTGTTTATCCACCAACTGCACTAATGATGGATAATGTATTTCATCTAATATCTGTTCGTTATATTTTAAATCTCTATTTGCAGATCCAGACCAAGATCCATCAGTGAACTCACAAAATTCATAAAAATCTGTGATATTTTTTACTATAGACAAGGGCAACATATCAAAAACATGTATCATAATTACTGAGGGCTTAGTTTACTGTAATCAATCTCTCTATATACTTCTTCTAACTTTAACTGCTTAGAAAGTTCTAAAATTTTTGCATTTACTGGTCGAATCTTATCATCGTATGTTTCCATAAAGATCACTAGATTTAACATAGTAGCACTAGTAAAATCTTTTGATACTTGGAAGTCATACTTATCAAATTGATCTTCTGTAGACAAATATTCTACCTCACGATTAGGATATTTGTCAAGATAGACAGAAGGATCAATAGGATATTTTAGTGTAGTAATAAACTTAAACATTTCAAAGTTTGTTTCAAATACTTCGCGTGGTTTTGCTGGCATCAACTCTCTTAGTTTCTGTCTCCACACAACCCACATATCTCGTTCACCTTCGAATTTTTGTGGTGCATCTGGAAGAACTCTCCAGTCAGAAAATAGAAGCATTTTATTAATTTCATCTTTTTTCTTATACCACTTAGCATCATAAAAATAATCTAGAGAATTCAATTCTCGTATTTCAGACAAGAGGCGATTAGTTTCTGCTTCTTTTTGAATAATAACAATCGCTTCAAGTTTTTCACATAAATCTAACAATTCAGAAGTTTTGCACTCCTTAAATTCATATGTAACCCAATATGATGATTGAGTTGCAAAATCATACTTCAATCTTCTTTTTTGGCACAGAAAAGTGTTATCAGTGTATAGAATAATGTATTCTAATTCATCTTTTCCTTCATTATGCCACAAACCTTTTACTAAAGGTAAAACCTTTTCTTCCCATGCTTCATCTACAATAAAAGTAGTTTGCCCACCTTCATTAATTAATCCCAGAGTTACAGCCTTTTCTTTAAAATTAAACTCAAACTTTGAAGATCTAGGAGTAGCTACCTGAGACCAAAATTTATCCATCTCAGATTGAGATGGTTGCATGTAATCGGAATTTGCCATTATGGTGCCTTGATAAACCAGCCTGTTAAAATGTATTTATCTTGAGTAAATACTGTATTTCCTTTATGAACATGAGTCATTCCAGCTGGCCAGATAGTTACAGTTCCCACTGATGGTTTAATTCTTCTTCGTTGATAGAGAAATTCTGTCTCTGCTTCTCCATCTGGCATATCATTTAGATAGATAGCCCAAACAAGTTCTCTTGCGTGATGACCATAACCAGCATTTTCATAATGCCATACATGGTATCCTCCACCTGGAGGAGTCTTTTGCATTTTATTATCTTCAGCAATCAATTTAGAATTTTTTAATTGATCGTAAGTATCAATATAATGAAGCGCACATGCAGTTAGATACTGTTGTAATTCATAATTTAATTTAGGATTTGAATAATTTAAAAGAATAGATAGATCTTTTCTACCTAAACTACCATTCTGAAATTGACCAGTTCCATCAAGAACACCAAATTCATCACTCGCTAAATCTTCATTGTAAAAAGTTGATACTTGAATAGTTTCCTCAAAATAATCAATAGTTTTTTGGCACACATACTGAGGAACAAAATTTTCCCAGATGCCAATAAAATCATTAAATTCAGACTTGGTGATGTTTTCATCTTTCATCAACTCAAGTGGTCTAATTGGTGTAGTTCCCATAATTTCCTCAAAAAACTTTGATGATATATTTAACTCGATAATATTTAGTGAGTAGTGGAATAGTGTTTTCTGGTGCCAGTGAAGGAGTTGGTAAAACTTTCTTGGATGGGTTTAAAGCAAAAGTTGCTTCATTTGCAGCTAATGCCAATTCTGTTTGGGAAAAATTAATTGTAACTGTGGTTGAAGTTGACATGCTACCAGCAGCATCTCCACCACCATTATTATTTCCATATCCATAAACATTAGCAGTGCTACCAAATGAACTTAATGACAAGTAATGAGCGTGTGTTTTTAATTCGCCAGGAGACCAAACAGTGACGTTTCCAGTAACAGTATTAATATCAATACCTGCAGATGCATTACCACCACTAGGTAATCCAGAAATACTATTTTGAACTGCACCCGCCCAGTAATTATTGAAAGTTCTATTGACACTACCACCAGGAGCAACAACACTATTATATCCAATAGAGGGATATAATGTTTTTGTTATTTCCCCTGGCGATATCTGATAAAAAGCAGGAACGCCCCAAGCAACACAACCTACGTTAATTTCATCATTTTGAGCAGTAACAACATCATGTTCATGTTGCGCTGGAATAACAATTGTTTCTTTAACTGGTCCGACAACACCAGAAACATTACCAGTAATCGTATATGTAGTTTCCCCAGAAATTTTTTCAGCACCAGTAGTAGTTAAAGTTCCTAATTTAAAAAACTTACCGTCTGGAGGAACAGTGCCAGAAAAAACTTGTTCATCTGGTGGAGAACCAGAAGCATCAATCTTTTTAATATACCAGTTTCCACCAGTAGATCCAACAATATTTCCATCTCCAGTAGAGGAAGAAGCAGGATCTGGTCCCTTATAAGTTGTTACGATTGGTGATGATGCCGCATTACCATCTATTCTACCAACTCCAAACAATTTACGCAATCTGTAATTTGGTAGTTTAAAAGACCCTGTATAAGTGTAACTATTACCAGATAAATTTTTTACGCCATTTCCACCATAAGTATTGCCGATTGCATTGAATAAATCTGGATAATCAACAGCATTCAATGTATCTCCATTACATTCTCTCCACCCAGGATAACGAGACGTAAGACTTCCACTCAAATCTCCCCAGTTTCCTGTTCTATCTCTAAAGATAGAAATAACAGTTCCAATAGCAAGACCATCTTCTTTGATTGCTTTTCTGCTATACCATACTCCAGGATCTTGAGCGTCAGCAGATGTATATGTTCCGACAGTCCAGGTAGTTGTATATGGCATCTTAGTTTCCTACCGATATTTGAGTATTAACAGATCCTCCCAAAGTAGCACTGGAAGTTATTCTTACTTTTAGTGTTTCTCCATTATTTATATTTCCACTTGTAACCCAAGGACCCCCATTAATTGAAATCTGTGCGCCACCAGTAATACTAATTGGAGATGGAGAAGTAATACCTGTAATGAGAATAGTATTACTTTCTATCAAAACACTTGGCGCTTGATTTGGTTTATTGATGAAAGTAAAGGCATCAGGAATTGTATCTCCAGCAGTTGTGGTAAATAAATTCCAAGTATCTGTTAAATTTCCTACTGTCACATTTGTAGAAACTACTCCACCAAAATCAGCAGATGAAGTTAACCTAACTCGTAATGTTTGATTATTGTTAATTGTTGTTGGAGAATTTACAAATGCTCCTCCATTAACACTAATTTGAGCACCATTTGTTGTAGTTACTGTAGCTGGAACATTAATACCAGTAATTGTAATGGGATTACTATTAGTTAAAGTGGATACTGCAGCACCAGTAACATCAAGTATATTAAAAAATTCTGGGCTAGAATCAGCAACAAGAACATTCGTAACACTCCAAGTAACGGGAGCACTATCACCAACAGTAATTGCAGTATTTTTACTGTCTCCTAACACATTACTAGTTAAAACTCTAAGTTGTAAAGTCTCACCGTTATTAATTGTTTTTGATGTAGTGCTAAAAGCACCACCATTTACAGAAGACTCAAAACCATTAGAAGGTGACGTAACTGTTACTGCTTGTGTTATACCAGTAATTGTAACAATATTACTGTTAATATATGTTTGTAAAGAGGCGTCGGTAACATTATTAAAAGAAAATGGATTTGGATTTTGAGATGGTGGGGAAGACGTAGTAATAGACCACACACCAGTAACAGATCCAACAGAAACCGTAGTTGATTTGCCCGTATTGTATGATGCAGATGAAGTCATTCTTACTGCAAGTGTCGATCCATTTGTTACTGTTTTAGTAGATGTAGAAAATGCTCCTCCATTTACTGATGTCTCAGCACCATTCGTAGCATTTACATTAACAGAAATACCATTTCCTAATCCAGAAATAGTTACAGCACTACTAGTATAAAGAGTAGATAAAGATGCATCAGTCACATTCGCAAAAGCGAATGCATCCGCTGTTGTATCTGGCGCTACAACTTGAACAGTAACTGATTCTGTGTCAGTTGTGCTGCCATCAGTAGCAGTAAGAGTATACTGAGTGGTTACATTTAATGGTCCGACTATAATTTGTTGTATACCTGTAGAAACTGCTCCAACTCCTTGATTTATACTAGCACTAGTTGCTGTATTTGTAGCGCCAAGATTAGTGCTCCACGACAAAACTACCGTTTCTCCCTGAGTAATTGTTGTAGTTGGATATTGATCATTTGCTTTAAAATAAGAAATAGATGCTGGAGCAGTAAAAGTGACAACAACATATCCAGCACCATTATTAGTTGACTGACTAGTTAACGAATATGTAGAATAACCAGATCCACCACCGCCGCCGCCGCCTGATACACCACCATTATCATTGCCAGGACCTCCTCCGTTACCACTATTATATCCACCGCCACCGCCACCGCCGCCTCCTCCATCACCACTTTTATTTGCTCCATTTCCGCCATCTTGGGGAGTTCCTACAGCGGTAACAAATGTTCCTGCTGTTCCGCCGCCGCCGCCAGGTGTATTCCAAGAACCACCTCCACCCCCACCACCGCCACCCGCGACAACAGTATATGCGTTCACAAAACTATCAAATACTGCTGAAGCACCACCACCGCCAGCTCCGCCACCAGAACAACCACTGCCGCCAGCATTACCACCATTTCCACCATCACCATCATTATTTCCACCACAATCTCCTCCACCACCACCACCTGTTCCAGCGACACATCCAATTCCATTGCTTGCAGCATCACCAACATAAAAAGTCAATTGATAATCTTCGCTTCTTTGTGGTATCGTAAAAGTTCCCACTCTACCAGCGCCGCCACCACCAGGAGTACCGCCAGCATCGCCGCCACCAGATCCTCCTTTTCCGCCAGCCACAGTAATAGTAGGGCTTTGTGTTCCTCCAGGAACTGTGATAGTCTGCGCTTGTGGAGAATAGTTATAAGTGAGTGTAATAGATCCTGCCATTTATCCTACGGTAACAGTTGTAGTAATTGTTGCTCCCAAAGTTGTTGAAGATAATTGCCTCAACACGAATGTGTCACCTTCGTTCACGGTATGAGTTGTTGCATAAGAACCACCATTAACAGATGCTTGTGCTCCACCAGTAACAGTTAAAGTAGATGGAGAAGTTATACCCGCCAAAATTACTGTATTGCTATACACATAAGTGTTAGGTGGTTGATTTAATTTATTAAAGAAGAAGAAATCATCTGGAATAGTATCTCCAGCAGTTGTAGTCATCACAGTATATGTATTCGACAATGTATTAATTCCAGATCCAATAGTAACTTCAGTAGATGTAGTTCCCCCTGGAGTAGAACTAGAATTTATTCGAATAACTACAACATCTCCATTATTAACTGTTTGTGGAGAAGATAAGAAAGCACCACCATTGATTGAAATTAATGCTCCATTTGTTGTAGTTATTGGTGTCGGAATATTAATACCAGTAACAGTAAAAGGAACACTATCAATTGCAGTTCCTGGAGGTGCATTATTTCCAATAGGTGTAGTAAGAACTTCAAAATAATTTGGAGATCCGTCAGCAACAAGAACATTAGTAACTTGCCATGATACAGGAGCACCATCACCTACAGCAATTTGAGTAGTTCTAATATCACCCAAAACATTACTTGTCAATATTCTCAATTGCAACGTCTGCCCATTACTAATTGTTTTAGCAGAATTACTCCAAGCACCACCATTTACAGATGATTGAGCATATCCAATATTACCTGGAGCTGTTACATTTACTGTTGATGTTATACCAGTAATAGTAACAATATTACTATATGCATATGTTTGCAATGGAGCTTCAGTAACGTTATTAAATGTAAATATATTAGGAATTTGAGCAGGTGGAGATTTAGTAGAAATAGACCACGCTCCAGATACAGAACCAATAGTTATAGTTGTTGTTTTAGTGCTATTATATCCAGTGGGAGATGTCATTCTAACAGCAACAGTTGATCCATTCGTTACTGTCTTAGTAGATGTAGAAAATGCTCCCCCATTTACTGATGTCTCAGCACCATTTGTAGCATCCACATTAACAGAAATACCAGTTCCCAATCCACCAATAGTTATAGTGTTGCTAGTATACGAAGTATTTAATTCCGACTGCTGAACGCTAGGAAATGTAAATAGATCTGGAATATTATCTGGTGCTAGAACCTGAACAGTAACAGATTGAGTAGCAGTTCCAGATCCCCCAACTGCACTTAAAGTATAAACTGTTGTTTGCGTTGGTCCAGTTATAGTTAATGTTCCCTGATCAACAGGAGTGACATTTCCAACACCTTGATTAATACTAGTAGAAGTAGCAGTGGATAATTGACCTAATTTAGTATTCCAAGCAAAAGTAATTGGATCTCCAGGATTAATTTCTGCAGTAGTTGGAGCTCCGTTGATTGTAAACTGACTGATAGTTGTTGGAGGAGTTCCGTAAATTTCAATTCTACAAACTCCATATCTATCACCTGCATTAATGTGACTCTGAAATGGAATTCCATCATTGAATTCTGGTTGTTGAATACTAAATGCAGTTATTCTCCACAATCCTACTGTTTTTTCATCTGCATTTAAAGCAAATGATTTAGTAAACCAATTTTCTTGACCACCTAGATTTGGATATGTAAATCCACCGTCTTGACCAGAAAATGCTAATAGTCTAGCAACTCCTGTTGGAGATCTAAGATACAAAGATTCGCCAACGTTATTGGGTCTTTCACCGCCATTAAAATCGTTTCCAGCTATAATAGTAAGAGTAATCGTATCCATTGAAGTTAAATTCAACAGAAAAGTTGCTTCTCTATCCTGAACATAACTGGTTGTATTAAAAGTTCCTATGCTTAGATATGATTGCCCAGTTGGAGTAGTCCATCCACCCAGTTCTCCGCTGTTTACACCACCGTAAACACCAAAACCAGATGCATAAATTGCACACCCATCTAATAGTTGGAAGTTTAAATTTACTCCAGGGCGATAATCGTATACTAATGCCATATTTAAAATTTAATAATGTATTCTACAACAACAAATGGGGCAACACTTTCGTTTAGAACTTTTACGTTTTTGGTAGAAATATTTAATGTTGTTTGTAAGTTATCTGCTGGAACATTAAATGTATTGTATTGATATACAAAATTTTGATTATAACTAGTAGGCCACGTAATTCCATGTGAGTGATTAGATGCTGTAGTGTTTGCTGGATTGCCAGATCCAACTGTAGCATTACCACCAAAAGGAGAGCAGTTTTGCCCACTCTTACCTTCAGCGCCTACTTTAAAGTTTCCAGTGTAATTTAAAACTTTTGCGTTTGATCCATGACCATGTGCTTGGAAATTACCAGCATCTAAAATAGTAGTTGATGTTTTCTTATCAGTATTTGGTGGATTAAATTTCGCATTTCCAAGAAGAGATAATCCAGTTTGACCAACTACAGTAAAGTTACCAGAATAATCAATTGTTACGCTGTTTCCTACATTAGAAGTAACTTCTACTTCAACACCAACTCTTTTTGTGGTTGCTGACTGCAATAAAGTTATATCACTATATGTTCCAGTAGATAATCCAGGTGAAAGATATTTTGATCCCAAATCTGGCAATTGAAATTGATTATCTGTTAATTGAGATGTTTCTTTTTTAAATCTGGAATTACTACCTGTTCCTAAAATTAATGCTAATTCAGGATAATCAGAAGCAGTTTTTATCGACCCATCGCAACGTAAATATCCTGCAGGAATTTTAGTTTTGAAAGTATCATCCAATGGGTCATTAGATAAATTTAAAAAACTGGTAAATATTTGAATGCTACCTACCATTCCACCAAATTTAGATTTTTCTCTTGCGTAATTTGCCATGGTTAGAATGCCCTAATTAAGTATAAGCAAATTAATGAAGGTGTTGTCGTAGTAACATTCAAGTTGAATGCTTTATCAACATTCGCTGGAGTAACATTTGAAATAACATTTGCATTCGTAGTATTAGGAAGTCTCAGATTTCCTATATCAAATGTAGTTTCAAAAGGTTCATGATCGTGTGGAGAAATAACTACTTGTTGACCAGCAATAATAGTGTTTTGGTTGAAACTAATTGCATTAGAATCATACATTACTTTATTCCAGTTATCAGTATCTCCACTGTTTCCACCACCAGGATCAAAATTTCTGTTGGATATTGTTTGAGATCCACCGCCACCAACATATAACAAAGTATCTCCAGGAAGAAACTGTTCATCCATAGAATTACTATTTGTGGTTCCTTTGGTTTGATAAGGACCAAACCAGTTTGAGATAGGAGATCCAACTACATTAAATGGTTTTAAGTTAAATGTTGGGTTTTCGCCTTGAACATTAGCAATAACTACGCCAGGAGCACCACCACCAAATCCTTGTTGGTTTGTATATTGAATGGTTAACTGTGCTTGAACCTGACTGTAATCAAGTTGGTCAAAGCTAGCACGGTTAATACTATAGTTTATTTCCCCCCATGCTGCAACACCTGTTCCTGGTCTACTACCATCAGAACCAGCATATATTGTATTAAAAGTAGTTGGGTGACTATGAATTGTTATGTGTCTTCTTCCCAATTTTCTAGGGGAAACATAGACTGTTTTAGAACCGAATGTTTCGTTTATCTTAGCACCTGTCAATTTGCCAGTAAAATCATTTTCTGGCGTATAAGAAAAATTAATATCAGTATAAGCATTGTAATTTGTTCCTACACCATTATCACTATCTTGACCGATAAGAGAAGTATTTGTTCCTGGTGCAACAAGAGCAGCAAGAGCTTCATTACTGCTTGTATTATCACCAGATCCACCAAAATAAGAAGCTTCTATATCTTGTAATGATCTTTGTGAAATATTAGGCAGTGCAATTTCACCAGTGTAATTAGGAAATGTTCCACCAAATCCAGATCCACCATAAGTATTTCCTACATTTTGAGTGAGAAGAGGATATGCTGCAGCATTAACTGTTTGCCCATTACAAATTAACCATCCAGGCGGAACTGCAGTTAAGTCTCCTACCCATGGCATAATAGTGCCGATAGCGGCACCTTTCATAGTTTTTATGCTTCCGTAATTTGCCATAATTGTATTAGATTTCCATTAACCACCAACCTTGTAGGTTGCTTGGAACACCAGAAGAAGAACCATCTGAAAGTAGAGGACCAGCATATACTAATCCAAAAGCAGCGTTTGGTGTAGTTACAATCAATTCGCCACCGTCATATCCAGTCAATGATACTCCAGAAATTGTAGCAGCAGTATTGGAAGTATCACCTTGAATTGGAACTCCAGATGGAGCTCTCAAGATAAACTTAACATTGTATGTCAATGATCCACTGAGATCTACAAATCTAATCATATCACCAGTAGTTGCTGTTGCTGGTAATTTAACCACTAAGTTAGAAGATGGTTTTACAAAGTAATTTATATTAGATATAAGAACGCCACCATCACCAGAGACAGTATTCAAGTAGATCCACTTTCTAGCACCAGTAGCAGAGAAGTATTGATCAACACCACCCAAATCAATAGTTCCATTGTTATTAACCTTAAATCTCTTAGTTGCATTATTATTTACTGTTAGATCACCACCGTTGAGTGTAACATCGCCAGCAAAAGTGTTTGTTCCTGTGCCATTTGTTGCGATAACACCAGAGATCGTAAGGTTTCCACTTCCATTTACAAACGATAACTTAGATGTAGTTGTATCAGAAGCAAAGATATTAAAATCACCGCCATTAATTACGGTATTACCAGATGTTCCATTAACAATTAACTTATTGAATCCAGTTCCTACACCCAGATTACCAAGAATCTGAGTATTTCCATTAGCACTATCTACTTGGAAAGTTAAAGTTGGAGTAGCAGCACCATTAGTAATCTTGAATAGATTGTCATTAGCAGTAGTAGAACCATTTAATGTAATGGTGTTATCTACATCTAAAGTTCCTCTAATGTAAGTATTACCAGTTGTAGAAAGAACTTGGAATACAGTTAGAGCAGGAGAACCGCCATCGTTAACACGTAATCCCTGAATATCATTAGGAGCAGTATTAACCTGAGTTACTCTAAAGAGTTCAGTGTCGTCAATTCTTAGAATATCACCTACATTAATTGATCCACCAAATTCAGATGTTGTAATCGTAACAGTTGCACCAGCAACACCATTAGCAATAGTAGATGCAGTGTAACTTACATTTTCTGACTTAATAAGTTTGATAATTGGGCAATTATCTGGATGATCGTCTCTCTGTGTTGTATTCTCTTGAGCTCTTTGAACTCTTACTCTATAACCAAGTGGATCAGAAGCATTAGTTGCGTTGAGAATTTCAACGACACGAAGAATTTCGCTATTCGCTTGATTAGATCCACCAACTACGGTTGATCTGTCAATCAATAAAAGATCACCAACAGTAATATCAGAAATACCAATTGATTGATTTAGTGGTAAGAAGTATTCTGTTGCAGATGATGGCATTAAGAATGTCGATCCGCCCCAGAAAGCAGCACCTTGAGTATCAAGAGACTTATTAATTTCAATTGGTTTATAAAGATCGATATTTAAATTAATTAAACTACCGACTGGGTGAGCAGAAACTGGTGTAGAAAATACACCTCTAGTTGCATTTAATGTTCCTGCTTGTAGACCACCATTAAGTGTCATGTTACCATTAACTTGCTCACTCGCCTTCACAAGTAAACTGTTATTGACAGTAGTTGTTCCAGCGTCAGCGCCAACACTTAAAAGCGAAGAACTTCTAGCAAAGTTTACTGTAGTAGGACCACCAGAAGCACTGAAGAGATCAAGTTGACCAGCAAAAGTATACATTCTGGCAATACCACTGCCAGGAGCATTCTTAGCGCCAATTTCAACTTCACCATCAATCTTAGTTAGTCTATTTTGAATTCTTAATTGACTAGTTGAGTTAGAATATGCACCACCAATTGTGATATTTGAAGTATACGCAGCATTATCAGCAACTGAACCAATATCAATTAGGGAGTTGGTAGAATTTCTATGAATAAACAGAACACTAGAAGTTGCAGCATCACCAATCGTTATAGTTTGATTGGGAGCAGCATTTCCAACATTAATGGTTTGTAGTGATGTTGTAGTATTTCCTACACTTAATGAAGTTGCACTACTAAAAGCATTTACTGTAGTGCTTGTGGTTCCTAGATTGAATGAAGAGCTAGAACTGTTTAGAGTTCCAGTATCAAGATCTAACTGACCACCAATTTTGAAATCAGAAGTAATTCTTCCATTTCCAACTACAACAAAGTTTCTATCTAAATCAGATGCAGCATTTCCATTGTTTGTAGTGTTAATTCCGAGTCTACCACCATTAGTGGTCATGACTCTTAATGTCACACCATTGTTTATACTGAATCCAGGATCAGTCCAGTCGCCACTAAATCCAAGAATTAAAGCATCATCTCTTAATTGATATAATTTTCCACTTCCTATTGTTGTGTTATAATTATAGATTTTTTGACCTGTAATATAAGCATTACCAACAACGTCTAAGTTTGCCTTAGGATCTGTTAGTGTGGATACAAATGCAGTTTGATATGCAGCATGTGCAGATCTAGCAACAGTATTAACACCTAACTTATAGTCACCAATAGTTGCTGTCTCAGTTCTAAGGGCTTCAGCACCGATAACACCCCACTCTTTGAACGCAGTTTGTGATCTTGCGATTACAATTGATGGTTGAGCAACCTGATCTACAGGATAACCTTTACCGCTATTAAGATTAATAGGATAAATTGGTAGATTTGTGTTAGTTAAAATATCAACAAAGTTATTTGAAGATGAGAATGGGAATAGACTGTCACTATAAACAGGCCATACTCCATTCAAATTAGCAAGAGAACCAGTAGCGCCAGTAATTCTAATTTGTGTAGAGCTGGTGATTCCTAGATTAGAATTAGTAATACCAATATTCCAATTTAATCTTACAATAGTTCCGCTTGTATTTCCTTGAATGCCAAGAACCTGAGGAGTTGGATTGCCTACACCAGAAAAATTTGTAAGTCTAATGTAATCATTAGCGTAAATCCAACCAAGAGAACCAGAGAATAAAGTTTGATCTCCTTTTAAAATTAAATCACCAGATTTCAGTGGATCTCTAGTTCCAAAGTTTGTATTTTGTAATTGAGAAGGACCACCTGTAGTTCCACCATAAGTATTTGCAAGATCAGGTGTTCTATTTGATAGACCTACACGGAAAGTATAGTCTTGTGTTCCTCTTGTATTGAAGTCAAAAATAGCAGCCTGTATTCTGTTCTGGTGTAATACAATATCACCAGTTTTTTGACCAGAAATGTTATACTCAAGATATTGATCATAACCAACAGGCGTTCCTTCGCCCGTAACAATTTTAAGTGATGGTTTGTTCTCTACTGCACCGAATGAGGTTGCATTGTTAATAACAACTGGAGCATTGAATGTGCTCTCTTCATCACCATCACCACCATTAACAGTAATAATTTCATTGAATGTTACAGGAACATCAAAAGTTGTTACAAGAGTTCCAATTGAATCACCTTCATCATCAGACTCAACAACTTCTGCTTTTTCTAAGAATGTTTCTTCGCCCGTGATAGCATTAATCTTACGGTTACCGATATAAAGGTCACCGTTAGAGTTTAAACCAGTGTAGAATACGATACCAGCATCTTCTCTCTTTGCCTGAGCGTAGAAGTCTTGAGTATCAGTAAGAACAACTTCCTGACGAACTGGGAAACCAGTTGAGTAGTTACCAGGACCGAATCCAAGATATTCAAACGTGTGGTTACCAGAACGAGCAATTGATGGTCTACGAAGTTCTACATAAAGTTTTCCTTCTGTTGGATACTGAGAATCACCTGAAATAGAAATTAGTCTTCCTTCAGAACCAGCAGACGCAGATCCTGGTTGTGCTTGAATAGTATTGTTCCCAGTGTAAGTATAATTTCCTGTTCCAGGATCATTTACGAAATCTAGAACCATTTCCTTGGTAACAGATCCCTTAGCATCGTTAACTGTTACTAAACCATGAACATAGTTATCAGCAGCAGAGATAGTTGGTGGAGGATCTAGAAGAGTTGCGGTTGATGGATCAATACCCTTATACCATTCTGGATCGTTCTTATAGAACTCTGGATATAACTTAGAAACTGGTTGAGAGAATCTAAAGTTTCTAAAGTTTTCACCAACACCAGAACCAGTTGGATATGGGTTGATATTACCGCGTAAGCAAGTTAGGTAGTAAACACCATCTTGTTGACCAGGAATTCTTCTACGAATTGTATCAATATCAAAGATGTAGAAAGTATTTTCCATTTCAGAAAGATCTTCTACTTCAGCAATAGTATAAGATACCCCTTGATCATCGTTAATTGTATCACCAGGAGTCATGGTATATACGTTTGCACCTTCAACAACATACAAGAAGTTCTTAATATCAGATCTTCCGTCGTTTGGTTCGCTTAATAATGTTGCCGTTACAGAACCTTGAGTAAAAGTAGTTGCTACATTAGCATTCCAATCAAGAGTTGAATTACCAGAGAAATCCTTAAGGATCATATAATAATCATTCTCATATGCAAAATATGCATGAACGTAAGCAGAACCTTTACTATTTCCACTCCAAGTAACTTTGTTTGTATTATTCGAATTAGGAATACTTTCTACAAAAGATCCATCTCCACCTTGAGGTGCAGAAATCTTAACAGTAGTGAATAGTTTAGTCTTGTATGCTTCAGCATCAACACCAATATCAAATACTGTTAATTGTAAATAATCTTTTCCAGAAATTTTCTTCTTTCTTGCTGATTGAATAGTGAAAGAAATCTTAGAATCTGTCTCTACTCTCTTAGGATTTCCTGCAGAAGCTGGGTCGTAAGTCGAATTGAAGTTTGGATTGAGAGTTAACTGCTCTTGTAGAGTTAATCCTAGTCTTTCTCCTGTTAATGGAGCATTGAATGTAGCTAATGAAGATCCTGCAGCGGTCGGCTTTAGCAGAATTCTTTGTGGAAGAAGTCTTCTCTTTTCATCTGTTCTAATTTTAAGAACAAAACCACGTAGAGGATCACGAACTGTCTTAAGATTCTTAGGAATTACATAACGTAAACGATAAACACGATCATCAGCAGTTCTATTATCTTCAATACGCTCAAATGTGCTATCAGTTGTTTTTAATCTTGTTTGGAAATCATTTTGCTTTAATCTAGTAATAATTTGATTATTTCCAGACAAAGTATTAAGATACCACAATGATTCTAGAGGATCATACATAAGTGGTGATCTTCTCTTACTTGCAAATGTATAGAATACTGCAGTGCTTCCTGGTTGGAAAGTAACTGGGCTAATATTATCTCTAGCATCAGCAAAAGTTTGGTGAATAGTAAAACGCTTAGAACTTACATAGCGAACATAGTATTCTTGTGTATTTGAAACAGTAGTTCCACCGAAGTTAGATGCAAGAGTTGGTAAAGAAGATCCAGTAATATCGCTTCCTACACGGAAGAAAACTTTCTGTGGTTCTACATTATTTGATGGAATATCAAAAATGTGTGGTCTATCAGTTTCTAATTCATAACTGCTCCCAGCAGAAACTTTTGTCTGATATTGATGTAGATCATATTTAATATCAAGAATATATTGATATACATCAATTTCAACATTAGCATCAATACCATCTGTTTCAGAGGAATAAATGTAGATACCAGCAGCAGCATTTTCTTCACTGGTCGCAAGCATTAATGTTTGTTGGTTTGCTCCATTAAATCCAACACTCAACGAATAGTTAAATGGATCTGTTCTTCTTCCTGGAGCAATTACATAATATGTGGTATTAGTATCAAATCCTTTCGGTAATCTGATAAGTCTCTTATCTGGATTCTTACCTTTTGCCGCTCTAGGAACAAGTCTAACAGGGGTTCCTGTTTCTAGTTGGTGTGGGTTAGTTGTAGGAGATTGATTACTATCAAGTTCAGTTAAAGTAAATAGTGTTGATCTCTGTGCAAGAGTTGCTGTATTTAACGAATATGATACTCTAGGAACTATTCCCACACCGTTATTAAGAATAGTGCTAATAATATTGGTTAGGTTTACAAGAGTGTTGGCAACTGAGGCACATTCACCACCAGGAGCTCCAGTGGAAGGATCACCTGCAGTTAGATAGTTATAATCTTGAATTACTGCAGCATCAGTCGATGGTTCAACGGCAGATGACCAAATACCAGACTCCAGCTGAACATACAATTTAGTAGTTGTTGAAGTAACTGTGGCATTTACTGTTGTGCCAGTATCAAATTTGGATCCCAAAGTTCCTAATTCGATTTGATTAGAAGCTAATCCATTTTGACCATCACCAATTTTCTTGATGTATGCGTTGCTAGGAATAGCAGTAGTGTAATTTACTACACTTGAAGCACTTGCGGGAATAGCGTCGACACTACGAACTCTCATTCCCACCGCAAGACCAATAGTGCTAGTTACTGTTACAACTGGCGATCCAGAAGTAATTGAAGCATTATTGATGTAAGTATTGTGATTTCTCATTGCAGAAATCGCCAAATTTCTTACATAGTTGTAAGCATCAATTGTTTCTTGTCTTTCATTCTCAATATAATCAAGAGTGAATCCATCTTGATTTCCATCAGTAGTGTCAGAAACAAGTGGAACTGCTATATAGTATGCTTCTGCGGCATTAATCGTGTTTTCGTTACCCCCTAATCTCAAATCAGCGGTAAGTGCTTCTACAATATATCCAATATCTCTCTTACACTTACTTGCTTCACTGATCTGAGACCATTGACCAGGATTTGATGCAGGTAGATTATTTAAATTACCAGCAGCAAGAGAAGTTGTTAGAATAGCTGTTAAAGTATCAATTGTTTCCCTTACATTAGCACAATCATAATCACCGTTATCTACATTTGGTAAGTTATTAAGTGTTCCTGCACTAATTACATCTGTTACGATGGCGAAGAGATTAGTAGCTGCGCTTTGAACATCTGAACAAGCAGTAAGACTATTATTGCTCACATTGCCGCCAGTTCCACCAGCACTAGTAGGACCAGCAGAAATGCTTAGATTTTTGCTGTAAAGTTGATTTGTGATTGCTTTCTTCACCATATCTCTAGCAGCATTAAATGCAGTTACAGACTGTGCTGTTTCACCAACAAGACCGTTAGAAATAGGTGTTCCAGAAAGAGTGAAATATTCCTTCACTGCGCTTACAGTGAATTCATTACCTCCCCAGAAAAGATCTTGAGCAACAGAATCAACGATAATTCCAATATCACGCTTACACTTTGCTTCGCCCGAAGGAACATTAGTTGATGCTGTTTCAACAGGCATACCAGTTAAAGAACCAGCAGTAACAACGCTAGTAACTAAAAGTGCAAGTGTATCAATTGCAGATTTAACATTAGCACAAGAGTCTGGATTTACATTTGATGGAGAACCAGAAGAAGGTGATGGATCTGCAGTAATTGTAAGATCTTTAGTAAACAACTGGTTAGTAATTGCCAGTTTCATTACATCACGAGCTTTGTTGAAAGCTGTATTACTTTGTGCCTCTTCACCGACCAAACCATTGCTAATTGGCGTATTACCATTAAAATATTGCTGAACAAACTTGCGAGTGTAAACATTTCCGCCGCCTTGAACGATGTCTAGAGATACAGAATCGATAAAGATACCAATATCTCTCTTGCATTTTGCTTCTCCAGCAGGAACAGTAGTTGATACTGACTCGGCAGGAAGGGCAGCTATGCTACCAGCAGTAATTATATCAGTAACAATTAGTGACAAGCTAGTAATAGCAGCTTGAACATTAGCACAGGAGGTGGGATTTGTATTTGATACAGCTCCAGATCCAGGTGTTGGGTCTGCAGTAATTG
>Ga0194118_10002529_pt1 | contig 22909 bp, 13 predicted proteins | sample TA2MahsurfametaG_2_FD_148662 | JGI IMG/M metagenome (GOLD analysis project Ga0194118, IMG submission 148662) | Freshwater microbial communities from Lake Tanganyika, Tanzania - TA2015013 Mahale N5 surface | ecosystem: Environmental > Aquatic > Freshwater > Lake | place: Tanzania: Lake...
GCGCCACCAACGAAAATGAAGGCCGAACCCGAATCTACAAATACAACGGAAGTTCGTGGATTCAGTTGGGGTTGGACATTTCCGGGAATCAATCGCAAGAACAAGGAGGATATAGTGTAAGTCTATCGGCGGATGGAACCATGGTTGCGATTGGGTCCTATCTTTACGACAAGGCCGGCGGAACTACAAATGCCAACACCGATGAAGGCCGAACCCGTATCTATAAATACAACGGGACCTCGTGGATTCAGTTAGGGTTGGACATTTCGGGGAATCAAGCGCAAGAAAACAGCGGAGTTAGTGTAAGTCTATCGGCGGATGGAACCACAGTTGCGATTGGGTCCCCATATTACGACATCGTCGCCAACGCAAATGAAGGCCGTGTCCGTATCTACCGAATCCCCGTCACCAACGCCATTACCTACACCAGCAGCAACTCCGCCGTTGCGGATATTTGTGGCGGTCTGCTCCTCATCAAGTCGGGCGCATCCGGAACATCGAATATCGTCGCCACCCAAGGCAGCACAGCGACGAACGGCACACTGACGGTGAGCGGGACAATTTATACACTGAAATACGGACAAGGATTGCCTTGGTGGGTCGCCGGAGGCGTCGGTCTCGCCGGTGTCGCCTCCATCGGTTCCACTACCGACCCCAGTGGCGCAACAGATTGGACGAAAGCCACGAGTCCCGACATCGCCAATCTCGCCAGCATCAACGCCATCGCATTCTCGCCATTTACGCAACGATGGTTGGCGGTGGGTGCGGGTGCTGCGCCAGGGTCGCTTGGGACGAATATTCTTTACAGCAACGCATCAGGCACAAGTTGGACCTCGAACGCGGTGGCGACTGCGCTGACACCAGTTATCACATTGAATACGTGTATATGGAATCAACTACCGACCCCCGCCACCGTATCCTCGGCTGGGAGATGGCTTGTCGGCGGAACGCGGGATGGCGGGGTCGGCGCGAACTCAGCCTGTGTCTACATTTCCACCGACGTATCCGGCGCAGCAACACCCTGGACGCCCATCACAGGCACCGGCGCCATCCTTTCGCAAGTGTATTCTCTCGCGTTCAACGGTAACGTCTGGATTGCGGCGGGTGCGCCGGCGACGGACAACGGTAGCACGAGCACTTTGATGCGAACGACAGACGCCACTGGCGCGAGTGGATGGCAGGGTATCGCGGCGACCAACATCAGCACTGGCGGCTTTGATACCGCTGCGCGGTCGGTGACGTGGAATGCCGACCAGCAAATGTGGGTTGCCACCGGCGAAAACACCGGCTCCACTGCCGACGCGTCCTTCTCTTCCGTGATTTATTCGCGCGATATCAACGGCGCAGCAGGAACGTGGCGCACGGTGCGTGAATCCAACTCCTTGTGTTTTTCAGGCGAAGGTACGGGTATCGCGTTTACAGGCGACAAATGGTTCGCGGTAGGCGAGAACAGCGGCAGTGGTAGCGGCAGTGTTATTGTGGCGACCACCGCCCCGAATGCTGCGAATGCCGCCACCGCGTCTTGGAGTCCCGTCACACACGGCACCACAATCACCCGAATGTCCGATATTGCGTATACAGGGCGAAGGTTGGTCGCATCGGGTTCAAGCGCAAGCGCGGGTGCGTCATCGGGTCTCATCTATTCCAGTGACGGAACGGGTAGCAACGGAACGTGGACATCGGTTCCAAATGCGTCTGCGGGGGCGTTCAACGACGCATCAGGAGGCGCGACGAGTATCACATTTGAGGCATCGTATGAAGGCACCGGACGACTTGTTGCGACGGGGAGGTCTGCGACAAATGCGTTAAGTGTAAGCACGGATGGTGGAGAGACGTGGACGGCGCCGAGCGTCCAGTATTCTTCAACCAATACATTTGACACGACGACGACCCCAATGTTCACGACAGGTGGAAATAGTGTAGCGTATGTTGGTAACGATACATTATTCGCGGGAGGTGGCAATGATGTCCACTGGAACGGAAAGAGGTGGGTGGCGGCCGGACGGAACTCGGCAGCGGCGGCGGCCAGCATCACCACCACCGCTGCTAGCGCAGTGACGCCTGACGTAGTCAATAACAATACCGCCCCCATCGCAACGAGTGAAGACGGAATCACGTGGCAGTGTGTGCGCGCATCCCAAGCACCGACCCCCCTGATGGAAGGGACATTTATTGGGACAAACTCGCGCATTGGCGCGACCCCACTCATCAACAGCCAAATTGTTATCAATGACCTCGGAGATACGGAGAGCAACACGGATTATGGCGGAATGAGCGGTGGTGGTGGTGGAAGCGGCACAGGTGTCGCGCAAATCGATATCATTGCGGAACTCACACCGGTGTCAAATGCTGCGGCAAGTGTCGTGGGAACGGTGGGAATCATAGGTGCTGCTGGAAATGGTGGCGCAAATGGTATTGGTAACGCGGGCACGCCGAGTTTTGATAATACGGCGTTTACGATAACGACGAAACCGATGTAGCGGAGCCCTGTGACATAGTCACAGGGCGGAGCCAACGAAAAAAGGCACAGTCACCGAGCCGCAAAGCGACGAAGGCAACGCTGGAGTCGCGGAGTCGGCAAGATGAAACGCGGAGTCGGCAAGGTGAAAATATCATACTACATTATAATAAAAACACGACGCCTGTAATGGCATTTGTTAGAAAAACCGCAACAAATTCTGTATTTACAAAAAGCACAGGAGGTGGTGGATTTGGTGGAAGCGTAGGAGGCGGTGGTGGTGGTGGAGGCGGTGGTGGTGGTGGAGGTGGCGGTGGCGGTGGTGGATGTCCCGAGATTGACGCGCTAATGAATAGCGCAATTGTCAAAGATATTGGCCTAATTAGTCAGAACTACGCATCTGGAAACTTCAGTGCTATCAAAGCGCAACTTACGCAAACTATTTACAATAATTATTCCGTAGGTTTGTATACAGCGCGTAAACCATTGTTCGCCACGTATGAAAAGATTCGTAAGACTATCCTCGCTAATTTAGAAGGTCTGCTTCAGTCGATTAACTTATATAACATAAATACGGATGTAACCTATCAGAGAGACGCATACAAGATAAATTCGGATAAATTTAACGATGTTAACGCATTAATCGCGCAGTTGAATATGTTGCGCAGCGCCATCTCGCTTTTTCCCGAACAACACATTACAGTAATTCCTGTAGAAATCAAGATAGAATATTTGACGTATATTCAGACCTATGGATATCCAGAGAATGGTATTTGGGACCCCGATTTACTCGGTGCGATTATTGCGAGTATTGGGCCGGCAACGTAAAACAATATATACATTCATTATTATTCTTAATACATAATAGTGAATACACATATACGTAAAGACGACGACAATGTCCGCCACCACCCAACACTATGGAACGAATCGTGGCAAATATGGATTTGACTTGGATATCAATAGTTACAGTATTGAAGACCTTATGGAAATGTATAAAATCCCGAAAAGTCAGAAAGGCAATGTGACGGAAGAATATGTGAAGAATATGACGAAAGAAATCATTCAACAGTATAAAAACTATAATGCTACCAGTATCGGAGGGGATATGCCATTTTCCGATAATTATAGTGAGGATGACGAGTATGTCATTTTCTTTAATGAAGCTCAGAAACGAATTCTTCAGTATCTCCTGTCGGGTGTTTCATATATCAATGATTCCAATCTTTCATCAACATCAGGAAAAACGGTAGAAAACCGCCTTGTTCAAAAATTTTCACCGTCATCAATATTGAGTGATGGAGATAAACTTGTTATGATGCCGAAGGAGGATGTCCGTGTCCAGAATATCAACCCCAATCTCATCGCCACGCCGTCGATTTTACACGAATACGCAAAGGGTATCATCAATCCGCTAGAACGACGAACGATTAAGCGCATCATTAGTATCGATACGCTTTTCCGAGAAAATCACGGCACGACGTCATCTGCGGATTATATCTGGAACTTACCGACACCCATCAACAATGTGCTCTCAATGAAAGTCGTATCGATGGAGTTTCCGAATATCATTAAGATGTTCTCCGAGAGCCGGAAAAACAGTATCTTCACAGTGCACTTATACAATGTTCCGCAGTATTACGTGGAGAATTCTGTCGAGAAAACAGTATTTATTAATCATACTGAGACGGTGATTATTCCCGACGGATTTTATGTATCCAGTGATTTTGGTCCTCTAATGAGTAATTATTTCATTTCATCTAAGAAACCGGATAAAGGCACAGTGGTCGCAGATTTAGTGGATATTAGTAGCGTTCTTACGTATGTCGCCCGTGATCCGTCCGCATATACCGACGCAAGCAAAAACCAGCTCGTATATAATGGATTGAAGTATCTTGTGTTGGAAGTAAGCGATATTTCATCGCGCACAATTATTCGTTCTCGAGAAATCACCGATTCAATTCCACCGAATACCCTTGACCCCTCTGAACCGAATTATCGCGCATTTGCGGGGTCTTATGCGACGAACCGACAATATTCACCGGAATTCTACTTTGAATTGGATTTCAATATTCAAGAGGATAAATCGTTTACGGACTATTATAAGGAGGGTGGTATTTTCATACGAAAAGTTACGTATGAAACTCAGATGATAAATGGTCAACCAGTTCAAGTAATGGTAGACCCCGACCCAAATGGAAATGAATGTGCTACAACATCAAAACAACGAACGCATTTGACGTCGAGCACACTTCAATGTTATCGCCCCAGACTAGACCCGAATACAGGTAAAGTGACACGGTCAAACACGAAGATGCGGTCACTCTATAAAAACGCAGGTTGGGCATTAGGGTTTTATAAAGACGTTTACAGGGTGAAAAATAGTAGGGAAAATCAAATGGTATTAGACCCTGCTGCTAGTTATTTGCCGACTACTTATAATCGTTATATTGAAAGCGAGTCATCATATGGTAGTTCAGTAATGCAGTATTTCTTTTTGGAATTGGATGATTACAACAGAAATTTTACGTCAAATACGATTATTGCGGAAACGGGAGGTGGAACACATTTAGGAAATAATATTATTGCGCGAATTCCAATAACTGCGCCATCATTGAATATTAACCACTCAAACCCGAGTGACTTGATATTCAAACAGCGAGATTATTTTGGACCAGTGAAAATCGAGAAATTGCATTTACACTTAATTGACAAATATGGCGAAACTTTAGACATTCAAAATAATGATTATTCAGTGGCGTTAGAGTTAACAACGACCTACTAGGGGTCTTCTCGCTTTGTTCCTTGCGTTAGCTGCTCGTTCTCCACTCACTCCGTTCGAAGACTTCCGACAATGGAATGGAATGGAATGGAATGGAATTAAGGAATATTCATTCAAACCTATTCTATTGACGTCGTTTTTGTATTTTTCAGAATGATCAAAGCAAATGAAGCAAAATACAAAAAACAAAAAAAAAATATTCACTATTATTATAATAAGAAATTATGGTGAATTTTACCCTCACTGGTCTTAACCAGACCTTTACTATCGGTGTCTCTGGTGAGCTCGCCGGTGAAGCCCCCGTCGCCCTCGATGTCAGCGCCGTTGCCCTCTACAACGTGAAGTTGTCTGATATGCTCGCTGTCTTCAAGTTCCAGTCCGACTCTTTTGATGTCAACGACACCGATGCCTCGGATATCAAGTATTATGTCTACATGAACGCTTGGCCCGCCGATGGTTCTTTGAACCCCGTCCACGCTGGTTTGCTGACCAACCCCATTCTCGCTACTGCCGGCGATATCGTTGCCAACAAGAACCTCGTCAAGCACGACTTTGTCCGCTACCTTGCCGAGCAGCTCTTCAACACCCCCCACGGTGTTGACTTGTTCAGCAACGAAGACGCTCTTCTTTCTGACCTTGCCTCCAAGGGTGCCACCGCCAAGGCCGCCATTGATGCTTCTCTCAACGCTGTCAACCAGGAAAACGCTGCCAACGGCACTTCTCCCAACAAATACAGCACCAACGCCCTTACCGGCGCTGCCAACTTCTCTCGCGAGCTGATGCGCCAGGTTGCCAGCCAGGCTCCTTCTCGTTTTGCCGGCATCACTGGTTCCACTGCCATTCAGAGTGTTCCTCTGGAGGCCGGAGATACTATCAACTTCAAGGTTTCTATCTCTCCTGCGGCTAACCAGCACAACCTCACCAGTCGCCCTGCTGCTTTTGACACTCGTGTCTACAAGATTCAGCTGTTGTTGAAGAGCAGTGACTACGGTAACACTGCCCCTGTTGAGTCTGGTTCTACTGCTGACTACATCGCCAACGCTTAAACAGCGTGAGGTGAGTATCGTCATCGCCACAGACCTCCCATCCAATATTTTCATTTATTGATTTATTCATTTATTTTGTAACGATTATAAAATAAATAATAATTATTCATTAAGCAATTCCGTCAGTCAATATGCTTCTATGGATACTATTATTATACACGGCAACATCGGGAATGGCGGCGGCAACTGTCCGTCAAGACCCTAGATTTCTCTCAGTGGGAGATTGGGGAAGCGCAGCACTTGGCGGGTTTCATCAACGAAATGCGATGGCGACAGCTGCTGCGATGAAGGCTGCGCAAGGCAATGCTGCGTTTGTTCTTAGCACCGGTGATAATTTCTATTATTGTGGAATTCAGAATACAAGCGACCCACAAATCACCGAAGATTATACCGCATTATTCGGCGGAATGGGTATCCCTTGGTATCATTCTCTCGGCAACCACGATTATGGATTCTCGCCAGAGGCGCAACTGTCATTAAATGAAACGATTCCTGGATGGATAATGGATGCGCGATATTATCATCGCCGGGTGGTGGTGCCGGGCGGCGACGGTAGCGACGGTAGCGACGGTAGCGACGGTGTTGCGGTGAACATCATTGTCCTGGATACAAACCCGTGCGTGAGAGATTATCGCGGCGATGACCGTCGTCGCTGGGACCCCTGTGGAACCGAATATCCCGATTGTTCCCCCATCGCGGAACCGTGTCGTTTTCACGAGAATATTCTCTCGCAGGATTGCGACGCACAGCTTACGTGGGCGAGAGATACGCTTCAACGTATTACAACTAACACTACGAGAGAATGGGTTTTTGTGATAGGACATCACAAGGCTGAAGAAATAAATGTAGCCGATTTCCAAACCACTTTTCTTGACGACCCCCGAATTCATTTATATTTGAACGGGCATAATCACAATTTAGAGCATTATGAAATCAACGGAAATGCGAAGTATATTACGACAGGAGCAGGTGGAATGGTAATAATCGGAGACTCCAATGTCAGTCACAATCGCACGCATTCAAATTCACACCCGACAGTCGTAACAAAAAGTTTATGGAGTAAAGTGATAACCGGTTTTACGTCGCATACATTTACAAATAACGGAACATCGTTGACAAGTGAATTTTGGGATACAAAACAAACAAACCCACCATTATATGTGTTTACAATTAATTTAGATAAACATAAATGAAATGAATATAATAATAGAACGAATATAATAATAGAATGAATATAATAATGGATTTTGTTATTATATTATATAATAGTTATATATATTTTTGTAAGTAGTTGTAGTTAATTTTATTGATATTAAAATGACAACAACTACCGATACATCAACAACAGCTGTTACCGCAGTGCTTCTGGTTGATAGTCGTATATATAACTATCAAACAATTGTTAATTCAGTTAAAGATGATGTCCGGTGTATTGTTTATGATGTGAATAATATTGTCGGTTCACCCATAATAGATTTCATTAAAATCAAAATTGCCGAATTGAATATTGCCTCATTTGTGTCTTTCGGTATTGCAGAATACAATGAAAATAATAATTTTTACCACTTATTTGGTCCGCAAACTTCACGTTCATTGATTACGGATGTCATATCAAATGATCCCAATCTTGATAGTTGGGCTCACGTAAAGGAATTCATTTCCTATTTGAAGACTACTTATTCTATTCAACATTACGATATGCTTGCGTGTGCTTTGTATGTTAGTATCGATTGGAAGTATATCATAGATTCACTTTCGTCTACTACTGGTGTTCAAATACGCGCTTCGACGGATAAGACTGGTTCATTCAAACTTGGAGGAGACTGGATATTAGAATCTACTGGAATAGACATCGACTTGAAGACTGTTTATTTCAACGAAAATATTGAGAATTTTGAAGGAATTTTAGATATTATTGGAACGATTACAAACTCAATTCCGACACCATTTGCCCCTTATTTTGGTTCAGAAAATGGAGAATTTCTATGGCCTACAACTGTCCGTATTTACAACAACCTCCTTTATGTTGCGGATGGAAACAATAATCGCATTCAAATTTTTGATTTAAATTTAAATTACGTTTCAAAAATCCAATTTTATGTAAACGGTGCTACACAATTTGTTAGTGATTTTGTGATTAATCCAGATAATGGTCGTTTCTATATTACTAGTACCTCACCAGCACACCGCGTCGTGGTTTTTGATTCAAATGCCAACTATCTGTTTCAAATCACAGGGTTTTCATACCCACGTTCAGTTGCATTAGATATGACAGGTAATATTTATGTATCACTCGGTTCCACTATAAATAAGTATAACCCTTCTGGTGTTTCACTAGGTACGTTTATCAATAGTTCTGGCGGGGGTGATGGACAATTAGGTAATGCAACACGTATGATTTTTGATTCATCAAATAATATGTGGTTGTCAGATGAAGGTGCATCTGGGGGCACTTCCAACCATAGAATCCAAAAATTCGATATCAGTGGAAACTTTCTTATGAAATTCGGTAGTGGTGGAACAGGAAATACTAATTTCAGAACGCCATATGGACCGGTTTTTGATTCCGAAGGCAATCTTTATGTTGCAGATTTTAATAATGACCTTGTCAAAAAATTCACCAATACTGGAACATTTATTAGGTCATTTGGTACTTATGGTTATCAAGTTGGAGAATTGGATGGACCTATTGGTGTTGCTGTTGATAATAGTGGTAATGTTTACGTGGTAGAACATAACAACCTACGTATACAAAAATTCAATTCAGCAGGTGTATCGCAAGGAACACGTGGTGCATTGGTAACATGGTCTAAAACAGATACAGGTTTCTTTAATGAACCGTGGGGAATTGTTGCTTATCAACCAAATGGAAATATATATGTTGTAGACAAAACGAATAACCGAATTCAGAAATTTGACGCGTCATTTTCTTTTATATGGTCAGTTGGTTCATTGGGTTCAGGTGATGCTTCATTTAATGCCCCTCGACGAATTGCCATTGATATCAGTGAAAATATCTACGTCACGGATACAACGAATCACGCGGTAAAAGTCTTCAATTCTTCTGGTTCTTTTTTGCGAAGAATTGGAAGTGGATTTGGAAATAATAATGGACAATTCAATAATCCAATTGGAATTGCGGTGGATACTAGTTTCAATGTTTATATTTCTGATGCGAATAACCGTATTCAATTATTTAATTCTGATGGCACTTATGTTCATTCCTACAATATTGGAGAGACAGTGCGTGCTATGTCACTTGATTCAGATAGAAACATGTATATTACATCCTCCACGAATATAGGAAATATTTACAAGTATTCAAGTAATACACCAGGAACAATAAATCCGACATTAACCCTGTCTGGTCAAGGTATTAATATTAACGATATTTCGGTTGACTTGAGTACAAATAACTTTATCACGGTTCAAGGAAGCAATACACCTTGGTTTAAACTGTATAACTCATCTGGAACAGTAATATATTCATCAAGTTTTAATTCGGCTTCAAATGGTCAAGGTGTGTTTCTGTATAACAATAGCAATACATTTCTTTTTAGTAACACATCGTTTCATTCCGTTAACAAAGTGTCACTTATTGATCAAAAAACGGCGCCCACGTATCAATCAATTTCGCAAGTCACGAAGACGTTCGGCGTGGACGCGTCGTTTTCTCTCGCGACGGTGGTGGCAGGGAAGAGCAACAGCAGTGGCGCGTATACCTTTTCTTCCAGCGACAGTGCTGCAGTTAGTGTTGCGGGGGATGTGGCAACCATCAATGCGTATACACCATCGGCTATCACAATTACCGCGTCACAGGATGCTTCTGGAAACTACGCGGCGAGCAGCACTACATTTACTGTTCTTGTCAGCCGCGGAACACCGACGTATCAGTCCATCTCACAGGTGACGAAGACGTTTGGTGTGGACGCGTCGTTTTCGTTGACGGCGGTGATGGCGGGGGTCAGCAACAGCAGTGGTGCATATACCTTCTCATCTAGCAACTCTGCGGCGGTTAGCGTTGCGGGTGGGGTTGCGACCATCAATGCGTATACCCCCTCTGCCATCACGATAACAGCGTCTCAAGATGCGTCGGGCAACTATTCCTCTGGAAGCACCACGTTCACCGTGCTCGTCAGCCGCAAGACACCATCCTATGGCGCATTCTCAATCCCTGCTGCCACTTACGGTGATGCGTCATTTTCTATCGCGGCATATGCGCCGACTACCGACAGCACTACGGTTCCAATTACGTATACCAGTTCCGACCCAGCAGTCGCTACTATTACTTCAGATGGAACGGTTATTACAGTCATCGGACAAGGATACACCACAATTACGGCGTCTCAGGATGCGAGCGGAAATTACGCGGCAGGCAGCACGACGACCTCCTTCCTCGTGAACCGCGCAGCCCCCACCTTCTTGCGTGCGTTTACCATCCCTAATAAGACATTTGGTGTGGATGTTTCCTTCGCATTGTTGCCTCTGACGGATGGTCTCGATAATACGGATGGCGCATATACATTCACGAGTTCGAATGCCGAAATTGTCGCCATCTCGGCGGATGGCCTCACCGCGACCATTCTTGGTTATACACCCAGCACACCTGTCACCATCTATGTGGCGATTGATGCCTGCGGAAACTACGCGGCATCGAGCACCAGCGGCACGGTTACAATTGCGCGCGGAACGCCTACATATCAGTCGATTTCTCAAGTGGCGAAGACGTTTGGCGACGCCGCATTTTCGCTCACTTCCATAATGGCAGGGGTAAGCAACAGCGACGGTGCGTATACCTTTACCAGTTCCGACGCATCCGCAGTCAGCATTGGCGGTGTCAATGGAGATACAGCGACCATTCTCGCGTATACTCCCTCTGCCGTCACCATCACCGCATCACAGGCTGCGTCTGGCAACTACAGCGCAAGCAGCACGACGTTTACGGTTCTTGTGAGTCGAAAGACGCCGACATATGGCACATTCACACTCGGTTCTCTCGACGGATATTATGACGTAAGTAATGTGTCATTCCCGTTGACTGCGCCGACAAGCGATAGTTCAGCAGCGTTCACGTATTCCAGCAGCAATACGAGTGTTGCTGTCATCGCCGACACGTCATATAGCACTACAAATATCATTGCGCGATATGACCCGTCTCATCCAGAAGGCTTGACGTTGTCTGGTGGAAATGTAAGTGCTATGGTGAATCTCGAGGGTTCGTCGGGATATAATCTATTTGCAACGAGTGGGAACCCGCCACCTGTCACTGTGAATTCCCTCAGAATGGTAAATGGTGAAAATCACCTTGGTTTTAATAGAGCATTACCCCTCACAACCAATCTCACCATATGTATGGTGATTCATTACAATCCATCAAATTCATCAGTGAGCAATAATGGTGGTTTATTTCAACACGGCAATATGTCATCAGATGTTTCCATCATTAAAGTTCAAAACACAAGTCACACGTATGTTCTTGTCTCAAACTATAGCTCAACTTATCCTTCGATTACTCTTGTACCGAACAAGTCTTATGTTTTGGTGGCTCGTTTTACTGCCGCTACTAGTGTTCGTGAATTCTGGGCGTATCCCGACAGTGGAACAACTTCATATGCCAGCGCGACTGGTAATAGCATCAATCCACGTAATGATTTTTTCTATTTGGGTAGCACGGTTGCGAGTGCTAAAAGTTATTTTGGTGAAGTCTTGTATTACAATACTAATATTACGGATAATGCCCTTAATGACAATGTTAGCTATCTCCGAAAGAAGTGGTTCAATGCGACGATTACAAATTCAAAGCAAGTTCGACTGATTGGCGACGGCAGTGCGACCATTACGGCGAGTCAGGATATTTGCGGCAACTACGCCGCAGGTAGCACATCTCGTCTCCTTCGTGTTGGCGCAACCGTCCCTACGTTTGGCACGTTTACCGTCAGCGCAACGACGAAGACCTATGGTGACGCTCCCTTTACATTGACTCCTCCGACCACAAACAGCGACGGCGCGTTTTCGTTTTCAAGCAGTGATACCAGTATTATTTCCATTATCGGAACAACAGCTACGATTCTCGCTGGAGGCACTGTTACGATTTCTGTAACGCAAGACCCGAGTGGTTCATTTACTAGGAAAACGGTCTCGCAAAGTATCACCGTTCAAAAGAAATCCCCAAATCTGGCGAATTTTTCAGCAATAACCGTTTCTTTGGCGGATAGTTCGTATAATATTACTCCTCCCACCACGGACAACCCGAGTCCAACGTTTTCATATACAGTACTATCCGGTTCCGGTGTCACAATCAATAACGCAAGCGTTGCCAAACTGACAATTACCTCTGGTGGAACGGCGACGATTAGGGCTACGATAAACGAAACAGCACAATACAGCAGTCAAACGATTAACACTACTGTAACCGTTACACCCATCGCGCCGACCAACAGTTATAGTGCTTTCTCTCGCGCGTTTGATGTCGGAACATTTACGATTCCTGCGCCTACCACGAATAACTCTGATTCAGCTATAACGTATGTATCCAGTGACACATCCGTAGCAACCATAGCGGGAAGCACTGCTACGATTCGTAAAGTTGGAACAACCGTGATTACTGCTACAATTTCGGCAAGTAATTCTTATTTAGAAAGTGATATTTCTGCGGTGCTCACGGTGACAAAGGGCACGCCTACAATGTCTGGTTCAGGTTTAATTAACCGGACGATTACAATCACGACCGAACCATCTATTCCGATTGCGTCATCCACGAGTAATGGCACATTTACGTATGCCTCCGATAATTCTGGCATTGTTTTGGTTACAAACGGTAATACACTGAATCCAGTAAGTGTGGGAGCAGCAACGATAACTGCCACAATTAGTGAGGACACATCTGGCAATTATAATTCGCGTAGCACCACTTTTGTAATGACAGTGGTACGCGCAACTAGCAATCTCTCGTCAGCAACATTTACTGTTCCCAGCACGATGACCTATGGTGATACACCGGTGGGTGTCACGGTTACTCCTACCTCTAATAATACATCAGTGGCGATTGTGTATTCCTCTTCAAATACAAATGTTGCGACAATTAATTCGTCGAGTGGTGTGATTACCGCGCAGGGTTCGGGCACGGTTTATTTCATCGCGACCCAGGCGCAAACTTCAGTCTACAATACGAATTCGCGAAATAGCAATATTATGACTGTAAGTGCCAAACCAATTACACAGACGAAGAACGCGCCTTATACTGAAAGCACAATTGCGAAGAATTATGGTGATCCCTCGTTCAATTTATCCACCACAAGTGAAAGCAACGCAACTATCATTTATAGCGCGAGTCCATCTGGTATTGTCACGATTTCAAGTCCCGACGGTCAAACCGGTTTCATTACAATGATTAATGTTGGAACGACGACAATCACTGCGACACAATTAGGTAATTCTCGGTATACTCCTCAAAATACGCCATCGTGGACTCTTACAGTTTCAAAGGGAACGCCTGTGTTAACTGGATTGGCGGCGACTCTGACGAAGAATGTCACGGATGCCCCCTTTTATGTGTCTGCTACCTCGGCGAGTTCTGGAACGAAGTCATATGCGCTTGCGAATCCCGGCGATACAACGGTCCTGACGGTGAATTCGTCGACGGGTCTCGTCACATTAAAAGGCGCAGGAACTGCGACGGTGGTGATTTCGCAGGCTGCCAGTGCGCTCTATAATGCGCCTGCTTCCGTGTCTTGCGTGATTACGGTAAATGAAGCTGGCACTTCATTACAAGGCGCTACACTTTCAAGCGACCGCGTGTTCACCAATGTGAATATGACCGGTGCGTCTCTCGCGAATAGCACGATTACAAGTGTTTCATTCTCTGGGGCAACGCTTACAAATGCGGTGATGTCAAGTTCTACGGTGCGAAATGCCGTGATGACAAGCGCAACACTTACCGGCGCATCCTTTGCGAGTTCTGATATTTCTGGAACTGACTTTACGAGCGCGACATTGTCAAGTGCGAATATGGCGAATACTGTTCTTAGGAATTCCATAATGACGAATGCGGTGTTGACGGGTGCTGCAATGACAAATGCGAACATCACGCGAACCACGTTTACCGGCGCGACCGTAAGAAGCGCGAACTTGACCGGCGCAACGTTGACGGATTCCACGCTGACGAGCACGGATTTGTCGGGTTCTATTCTTCGCGCGGCAAATGTTTCGGGTTCGAGTTTTGTTGGCGCAGTCTTGGCGAACACGGATTTGTCGGGTGCAGTAGTCACCAATGCCAACTTCACAAATGCAAATATCCGTGGTGCGAATATCACCAACGTCGAATTCTCTCCTCTTCAGAAACTCCAATTGTTGAAGAACACAAACAATCGCGATATTGGCGGTGTTCAAGTGTCGGATGTATCCGGTTCTGTTCTTCTGTCGGCGATTTCTGCGACATCCGCGGCGTTGACCATCCCAGACATTTCCAACTCGGTTGTAAAGGTCGTGATTCCACCCACGACGACTGTTGTCGGTGAAACGATTCAAAATGTCACGCTGGATACGACGACGAGTGATAAGTTCTACTTTCCCATCAATACCGACGAGTATTTCCAGATTGAGGGAGTGAAATACTATGTCAGTGATGGCGTGATTAAGCGTCAGTCTGATAATCAGACAGTTTCTGTCGTGACATACGGCAATCGTCGTATTTGGCTCATTGCAGGTTCCGTTATTGCGTCAGTTCTTCAGGCAAATACAATATCCTCTTCAACTTTTACGGTAGAATCATATAAATTGGATACGGATGCGCCCTTCTCAATTACGACTGCACCGACGAGCAATAGTAATGCCGCAATTGTATATTCATCGAACAATCCATCAGTTGCGACAATTCATTCAAGCACTGGTGTCATCACGATTCATAAACAAGGTTATGTAAACTTCATTGCAACACAGGCCGAAACCCAGTTATATGAAGCAGGGTCCAAGATGAGCAATGAACTCTTCGTGAACAAACTCATTAATTTCACGCTTACGGGATTGAACCAGACGATTTTGATGAACACACTGGCTTCAATGGATGCTTCCGCTGTTTCGCTTGAGAGCACCGATGCTGTTGCCGTGTTTTATGTCAAGCAAACGGATATGAAGAATGTCTTTAAGTTCCAAAGTGATTCTAATGATATGAACGAATTGGCGTCGACGGATGTGAAATACTACGTCTTTGACCGTAACTGGCCTGCCGAACTCAAAATCAACCCGCTTCACGCGATGATGAATAAGTCAGAGTCTGCGAATATGTTAGGAAATGCGGAAACGTTTGAGGCAAATAAGATGTTAGTGAAGCACGATTTCATCCGTTACTTGTCGCTTTGTTTGTTTAACACGATTCACGGTGTGGACTTGTTCAAAAATGAATCGGACTTGTTGGAGAATGCGGTATATGGCGGCGAAACGAACCGAAATACGATTCACACATTGCTCGGAAATGTCAGCACAACATCCAGTGATGAATCGATGTCATATGACGCGTCTGGAAATAAGTATTTGACAAATGACGCTTCTGGAAATACTAACTTGTGTCGCGAGTTGTTGCGCCAGATGGTGGCGGGTGCTCCTTCGCGATTTGGTGTTATCACGGATGCGAATACACCGCAATCCTTGCCATTTGAAGTGGACGATACAATTAACTTCAAGCTTACGCTTGAGGCTGCGCCAACTCAAAATTTGTTGACGGGTGTCTCGGTGATTCCATCACGGTCGTATTTAATCAAATTGGTTATAAAATCATCGGTGACGGGTGGCAATGCGAATACGGCGGTGGCGGATAGTGAAATGTATCCAAATGCCTACCCCTATTCTTCGTCGGTGGTGTCGTATGAACCTACTTCCGCGTCATCCGCGGTATACAATAGTTATTCGCCACCCGCGCCAATTCCGTTTTCACGATTCGGTTTCAACGGTTGGTATTATACAAATAGCAGCGCGTGGGTCAATGTGGCGCCTGCGGTGCGCAACCACGTGAAATGGCTGGTGCCTGCAAATAGCGCTGGTGTCTCCACAGTTGGCGGACTTCAGTATATCCGCTTGAACCTGAAGATTCATAATAAGACTGCGTTGCCATATTTGATGGTGTATACTCAAAGCGGGTCATATCGGAAATACGCGGTGTCCGGAGGAAGTGGTGCGCTTACCAACGGCACGAAATACACGTTTTATATGAACTTCAATTCGTATACGCGAGAACCTGCTGTGGTTGGTTATACCAATGCGGTTCTTGTGAACACGGTTGGCACTGGAAGTTTTGCTAGCAATGAGATAGTATCAACGATCGCGGTTGAAACGGATAGCAACGCAACGGCTGGTTCGGTTGAATTTACGCTTGGTGGAATTATTGTTGGCGATATTGTTTCTAGTGTCTCTGGAGAGAAGGAATATGGCTTCTTGGCGGACGTCCCTGCCGCGTATCCTTGAAAAGACCCTATCTGTTCGAATTATTTATTTTTGAATTATACTTATGGATAATATATAATAAATACACGTATACACGTATACTTATTATACTATGTCTGTTGACAATAACGAATATACTGGAGAAGGAGGAACGTCCTTTGAATTATATGCGCTTGGCAATTGTGGTGAACGAAGCGCGGGTAGTACAGTAGATGCGGAAGCCGTCTTTTATGTGAAATTAAGTGATATGCGCGCAGTGTTTCAGTTTCGGTCGCCTACAAACGGTGGTGGCGGCAACACTGACACCAGTCTCAACGAGGCGATATACGACCCATCATCCAATATTCAGTATCACGTATTTCGTAAACATTGGCCAACTTCACTGAAATTGAATCCGTCTCACGCGATGTTGGACCGTGATGAATCTTCCGGGATGCTGACGGGGGGCGCGGGCGCGGGTGCGTATACTGCCGATAAATCTCTCGTCAAGCATGATTTCCTTCGTTATATTGCGCTTCAGTTATTCAATACTGTTCACGGTGTTGACTTATTTAAGAATGAAGAAGATTTGCGAGAGAATATTGTTTATTATGGCGAGGTTGCGCGGGTTGGTATTATGGCAGTATTAGAGACGGTGGGAACAATGTCACCAGATATGACAATGTCGGTGGATGGTTCCGGAAATCGTTATTCTACAAATGAAAATACAACAGTGACGAATATCTCTCGTGAGTTAATGCGGCAGATTGCTGTGAGTGCTTCCGAGAGATTGATGGCGTTGGAGTCGGGGGGTAGTGGCGACGTCCTTCAAAGTGTTCCACTATCTGAAAACGACACCTTGAATTTTCGGGTTGTAGTGGATGCGTCTCCAAATCAGCATACGGTGACAAATGTTTCGGCGATACCTTCGCGGTCGTATAATATTAAACTTGTAATGAAGGCAAGTGTCGGCGGTGATGGTGTTACAAATACTCCTGTTTCCGACAGCGTATCATTTCCTAACGGATATCCTTATGCGACCTCATCGGTTTTTGATATTTCGGCTTCCAATGCTTCAGTTGCGCTATCTGTATACGCTGACGCATCGCCGCCGGTTCCTATTCCGGTGTTACGTTATGGATATCAGGGTTGGTATTATACAAATGCGAGTTCTTGGGTGAATTCGGCACCCTCGGTGCGTAATAAAATCAATTGGTATCTGCCTCCGAATAATGTGGACGCTACAACCGTAGGTGATTTGTGTTATATACGGTTGAATCTACACATATTCTCTCGCGTATCCGTTCCATTTTTGACCGTGTATACAAAAGCGACAGGAAGTGGTGATTTCGGAGGATGGTATAAATCCAAACGAACCTATGTCATTCAAAATCCGACGTCGTCGTCGTCGCCCTTGACAGCAGATAATAAAAACTATTGTTTTTATATGAATTGGAACGGATATTCAGTAGAACCATTTACGGTTGCGCATCAAAATGCCTATTTGTCGTTGTCGACGGTGGGGGGTGCGGCGTCGGCGGTAGGCGGGTTTGGGAATGGCGAGGTTGTCCTTGCCTATACAATAGGTACAGATAGTGGTTCTTCGCCTGGAAATGTAGAGTTCATTCTCTCAGGAGTAGTGATTGGAGAAGGTGGCGGCGGTGGCGGGGGCGCAATCAACGAGAAAGAATATGGATTCATACCAGCCTGATGAATATATGAATATATGAATATATGAATATGAAGTGTATTGAATACGATACACTTCATTGTTTCTCTCGCGTCTCGCGTCGCTTTATTCGCTTCTCGCGTCGCTTCATTCGCTGCGCCTGCGGCTCCGCTCATTCCGCTCCGCTCGGTTATCGCCAATATTGTATGCGATGGGTTGCGCTTCTCGCGTCTCGCGTCGCTTCATTCGCTTCTCGCGTCGCTTCATTCGCTTCTCGCGTCGCTTCATTCGCTTCTCGCGTCGCTTCATTCGCTGCGCCTGCGGCTCCGCTCATTCCGCTCCGCTCGGTTTACATCGCTCGGTCAGTCGCTCGGTCAGTCGCTCGGTTTACGTCGCTCGGTTTACGTCACGCTTATGCGCGCTCTACGGGTGTGTCCCCCCCATATAACTTCTCTCGTAATTCTGCAATCTCTCGCTTCATCTCTTTGACTTCTTTTACAAGTAGCGCAAACAGTGGTGTGTAATTTATCGTCTGATACTGTTCTGCGTCCTTGTTTCCAACAACGAGGTCAGGGAATACTTCTTGAACTTCGTGTGCGATGAATCCGTATTCATTCTTATTCAGAAGTTTATTGTAATACATCACCGGACGAAGTTGGTCAAGTGCGGGGATGGTTTGACTTCCTGCGAGAGATTTGATATTGTCCTTGATACGATAGTCACTGACGTTGTTTATACCAATCGTTTTGATGATTCCGCTTACATCCAGTGCGTAACTAATATCTGGTGTGGCGAGACCGATGCCTACTGTGCCGTTTGCGTAATAGATGTTCGTCGTGGAGGTCACGAACGCCCACGGTGATGCCGCGCCAGTTGAACCAGTCGCACCATTTGGACCAGTAGCACCAATTGCAGCAAATGCACCATTTAGACCCGTTGCTCCCTGTATACCTTGTGGTCCTGTGGGTCCGGTAGGTCCTGTGGGACCAGTGGGTCCGGTAGGTCCTGTGGGTCCGGTGGGTCCGGTGGGTCCGGTGGCGCCTGTAGAACCAGTAGAACCTGTATTTGCCGCAGTTCCTGGCGTTCCTTGTGCTCCAGTGACACCTGTAGGTCCTGTTGGTCCTGTAGGTCCGGTAGGTCCTGTAGCGCCTGTACAACCGGTAGGTCCAGTAGGTCCGGTGGGTCCGGTGGGTCCTGTTGGACCAGTGGAACCCGTGGGACCAGTAGGTCCAGTGGGTCCTGTGGGGCCGGTGCCACCTGTAGAACCTGTGGGTCCGGTGGGTCCAGTGGGGCCAGTAGGTCCGGTGGGACCAGTAGGTCCGGTGGGCCCGGTGGGTCCAATTGGACCTGTAGAACCTGTATTTGCCGCAGTTCCTGGTGTTCCTTGTGGACCTGTAGAACCAGTGGGACCGGTAGGGCCGGTGGCGCCGGTAGGACCGGCTTCCGCGTAACCCACCGCGATATTTTGAATCACGTCGTTTTGAACGGCGAGAGAAAAATATCCGCGCAAGCGTCGCTGGGATGCCGCATTCGGAGCATCCGTATACACTTCTGCGCCATTATGGAAGAATCGTGTATACGCTGCCGTTACAATCAATGTAAATGTATCATTTGCCGCATACGTTCCTGTGAAGGTAGTAACATTATTCACAACGGTGCTATAATTCGTGCTGCCAGAAGCGAAGGTGAAGTTGTAGTATGGAGTAGTGGATGCGCTGATATCCGTGAAACCGATGGTGCGAAGGTTGCCTGTAGATGTAGGGGAGAATGTGATAAATCCTGTAAAGTAGGCTTCATCGGTGATAACTTGTTCGCTTGAGCCCGTTGCAGATGTTTTCTGAATGGTGTTTCGTGTAGGGAACGTGAAACTGGCGGTGCTTCCTGCGCTGGGGGTCAGTGTAAACAATGCGGGTGAAGCAGCTCCGGTGGGGCCGGTGGGTCCAGTAGGTCCTGTGGGTCCTGTGGATCCAGTAGGTCCGGTGGGGCCGGTGGGTCCAGTAGGTCCGGTGCCGCCTGTGGGTCCAGTCGGTCCTGTGCAACCCGTGGGTCCTGTAGGTCCGGTAGCGCCGGTGGGTCCTGTAGGTCCGGTAGCGCCGGTGGGTCCGGTGGGTCCGGTGGGTCCGGTAGGTCCTGTGCCTCCAGTCACACCGGTAGGTCCAGTAGGACCGGTGGGTCCTGTGCCACCAGTCACACCGGTAGGTCCGGTAGGTCCGGTAGGTCCGGTGGGACCGGTGCCTCCTGTGGGTCCTGTGGGTCCGGTAGGACCAGTAGGTCCGGTAGGTCCAGTGCCACCTGTGGGACCAGTAGGACCGGTAGGACCTGTAGGACCGGTAGGACCAGTGGAACCGGTAGGTCCGGTATCACCCTTTACACCGGCCAATCCAAAACTCACGTGACACGCGTGTGCATTCGCCATATTTGTTTCAGGAACAATATTTGCAACAGTGAATATATACCATCCAGTAGAAGATGCGTCTTGAACAACCACGTCGGTGAGACGAAACAAAATGAACTTGGAATTATCTTCTACGTCTTGTATTTTAATGGTTCCGCGGTCGCCAGTTCGTCCGTAAGATGAAAGAGTGGCGAAGAATGCGGATACATCGGTTCCAGCACCTGCGCCGTCGGTATTACTAATATAAATCTCAGTTGCGCTGGATTGTGTGGATTGGTTATACTTGAAATTTCCAGCACCTGGATTGGATGAAGTTGTGTTCACAGCATTGAGTGTATAACGGAATGTGTTTTCGGAAGTAGCTGCTGCGCCGATGGGTCCAGTGGGACCGGTGGGACCAGTAGGCCCCGTAGGTCCGGTGGGTCCGGTTTCTCCAGTGGGGCCGGTGGGACCAGTAGACCCCGTAGGTCCGGTGGGTCCGGTTTCTCCAGTGGGACCGATGGGTCCGGTGGGTCCTGTCGGTCCAGTGCCACCTGTAACACCTGTGGGTCCAGTAGGTCCAGTAGGTCCTGTGGGACCGGTGCCACCTGTAACACCTGTGGGTCCAGTAGGTCCAGTAGGACCTGTAGGTCCGGTGCCACCTGTAACACCTGTGGGTCCGGTAGGTCCAGTAGGTCCAGTAGGGCCTGTAGGTCCGGTGCCACCTGTGACACCTGTGGGTCCAGTAGGGCCTGTAGGACCTGTAGGTCCGGTTCCACCCGTGACACCTGTGGGTCCAGTAGGGCCTGTAGGACCGGTGGCTCCGACTGGCAAATAACCATATGAGATATTTGTTATTTCGTCATTTTGTGCTAGTATACCGAAGAATCCGCGATAAGCAGTAGAAGGATTGGTGGGTGTAGGTGTGGGTGTTGAATAAAGAAGCGTGCCATTTTTATAAAAACCTGCGTGGACAGATGATACCAAAATAGTGAAGACGTCATCTACGGTATAACTGCTTGGGTTGCTTGCAGCAGATACGCTTACATTATTCACATACATAAACAATTGATTTGCGCCAGTATTTGCAAAATTAAAATGATAGTAAGATGTTGTTCCATTGTCGTCGGTGAGACCCACAATGCGTGAAACATTGATTTGTGTCACTTTGAATGTAATATACGCGTATTGATAAGCTTCGACAGTAAGACACTTGTCGATGGCAGTGGTGGTCGCACCTGTCTTAAGAACAATGTTCGCCCTTGGGAATGAAAATGCGGTTTCATAGCCTGTCGCTGGAATCAATGTAAACTGTGCTGGACCTGCGTTTCCGGTTATACCGGTGGGTCCTGTTGGACCTGTGCTGCCTGTGGGTCCGGTGCTGCCGGTAGGTCCAGTTGGGCCTGTGCTGCCTGTGGGTCCAGTGGAACCAGTGGGTCCGGTGTTTCCAAATAGACCCGCGGGTGTAAATGATACGAGGATGACTTCATTGTTGGCAACGACATTATCATAATCAATATACGTTAAAGTGAGTGTATAATACCCGGTTGAATTTACGACATTGGTGAGGCGACCTACCCAACGACGACTTGCGTCAGCATAGGATTGAAGTGTAATGGACCCGTAGTAATTTTCTGACCCGAAGGTTGTCATTCCATTGAACCAGCCACTGCTTTCACGTCCGTTTGCGTCGTTCACATCAATATATAGTGAAACTGTCCCGGCAGTTTGGTCATTCCACGCGCGACTTAAACGGGCGTAGCCGCTTCCTGGGTCGGCGGCGGTTGTGGTTGTGCTGAAAGTATACATTTTGGTGTATCCGGAGTAAGGTCCACGCTCACCTGTGGGACCGGTGGAACCTGTTGAGCCGGTGGGTCCGGTGGGGCCAGTAGGGCCGGTGTTGCCAGTAGGTCCTGTGGGGCCGGTTGGGCCTGTAGGTCCTGTGGGGCCAGTCTCACCAGTAGGTCCCATTTGGCCTGTAGGGCCTGTGCTTCCTGTGGGACCTGTGCTTCCTGTGGGGCCCGTGGGGCCGGTGCTGCCGGTAGGGCCCGTGGGACCGGTGCTGCCGGTAGGGCCCGTGGGGCCGGTGCTGCCTGTAGGGCCCGTGGGGCCGGTGCTGCCTGTAGAGCCCGTGGGGCCGGTTGGGCCTGTAGGTCCTGTGGGGCCA
>Ga0194118_10002532_pt1 | contig 22897 bp, 20 predicted proteins | sample TA2MahsurfametaG_2_FD_148662 | JGI IMG/M metagenome (GOLD analysis project Ga0194118, IMG submission 148662) | Freshwater microbial communities from Lake Tanganyika, Tanzania - TA2015013 Mahale N5 surface | ecosystem: Environmental > Aquatic > Freshwater > Lake | place: Tanzania: Lake...
GCCTGGTTGTCGCCCTGTTGTTCGCAACGGGGTTGAGCGCGATCTTGAATTCGATTCTCGGCTAGCGCGCGAACCACTCGAGCCATTGGCGACGATCAGTCGGGGTGAACACGGGGTTCGTCTCAAGGACTGTTTCGAGCGATGCGGTCGGCGCGGCCGAATATTGATGACCGGGGCAGACGATGGTCTGATGCGGCATGGCGGCAAGAGTCTGCAAACTTTCGTACATCAAAGCCGGGTCCGAGCCGGGCAAGTCGGTGCGACCGCAGCCCTCCAGAAAAAGTGTGTCACCCGCGACCAATCTGTTCGCGACGCGGAAACACTGGCTTCCGGGGGTGTGGCCCGGGGTGTGCACGAACGTGATGTCGATCTCGCCGACCGAGATTTTGTCGCCGCCCTGATGTTGGATCAAATCTTTTTCGTCGACTCCCGTCGTGCGCACGACCCACTTTGTTTCGTGCTTGTTGATGTGAATCGGCACGTGCCGTTTTTCGAGCAGCGCCGCGACGCCTTCGATATTCATGCCCATCATCGAGCCGCCGACATGGTCGGGGTGGTAGTGGGTGGCGAGCACGCCGGTCAATCGCATTTCGTCGTCGTCGACGATCTGCATGATTTCACCGACGGCATAAGCAGGGTCGACCACGACGCACTCGCGAGTCTGCCTGTCACCGATCAGATAGACGAAATTGACCATCTGTTGGGCTAGCTGGTCGTGACCCGCAAAGTCTCGCCCCGACAACAATTGCCGAAAGTACAGTCGCTCGTTCCCAGCCGAGATCACGTCGCGGCTCGCTCCCGGCGAAAGTCGAGAACCTGGTAGACCAATGTCGCAATCAACACGATCGCCCACATCGTGCTGAAGCTTTCGAGGGCGATGCTGTTTCTTCCGACTTCACGAACGAACGGAATAGGTGCGAGCGATATTGCGACAACAACAATCAACAAATAGTTGTAGAACTTTGCGTACGAAAATCTTGACTTCGCGTGACTCTCATCGACCAAAAAATTACGATCGCTAATGATCAACGCCGCAATCACCAACACAAAAACTGAATAGTAATTCGATGAATAAGCAGGTAACAGCGTTGGCAAAATCAGCGCAATCGTTATGGCCCGACTAAAGCTTGATTTGGTTTTAAGGAAGAAAAATATAGCTACCGTGATCGCTGTTAAAAGAAAAGCGATCTGGTTGTAGTTTGACTCGAACAATATTCCGTCGAGGGCGGTTCTTAGAGAGTGATTAACGGGAAAGACTACTGACCCCGACGGACTGTACTCTCTCAAGTTCTCGAACCATGATTCGAGTTTCTCGCCGTACTTTCCAGGCAAAAAGAGAAATGAAACAAAGAATGACACCGCTCCAAGCGAGGCGGAAATCATGGCTGTTCGGTACTGACGCAGAGCGATAAGAGCAAAGCCGACAAGCGCATATTGAGGTCTAATTGCGGACGCGCCGACGAGTCCTGTCACTGTCCAAATGGCGTGACCGTCGCGTACGCCCAGAGTGAACAAAAGCAGAAATGGGACAGCGAATCCGACCGTATTCCCGCGATCAAAAACGCTGATTAAAGGCTGCGCAAAAACAGAGAGGAGAACAAGTGCGAGAACTAGATCCTTTCGATTTCGCAATTGAAATGCGGTATAAATTGCCGGGAAGGCTGCACAGACGGATAGAGCGATGAGATAGCAGTAAAGCGCGACTTGTATGCCGAACTGGGATGCGATGAGTTTTGCAAAATAGTTTGGAATAAGTCCTGTGGGCGTGTAAGCCGCCGTACTATTCGTCCACACGTCGGGGTATTCGTCAGTAGGAAGTGCATATCTCAGGTCTTGGAAATCGCCGAAGCTATGTGCTCCTAGACCCGAGTCGAAACGCTCCATGTCGCTCACCTTGAAGCTCAGGGCCTGAGTTATCGGTTGGTCGTAATAACTGCCGAGAATCAAGATTCCTGCGAACGAGATGCCGAGCAAAATCAGCATCAACGAGATCAGGCGTTGGCCCCAGATATTGATTTCTGATTCGGCGACTTGGTTCATGTGGCGAGAACCTAGCCTAGGTTCGATGCTTAGTCCCTTGCGCTATGGGGTTGTCGGTGTGGGGATGATGGGGTGCGAACATGTTCGTAATCTCGCGGCGATCGACGGGTGCGAGGTCGTGGCGATCGCCGACCCGCATCAGCCCAGTCGGCAAAATGCCTTGCAGTTAGCGCCGTTGGCCACCGAATACCTCGACTATCGGCAAATGCTGCAAAAAGAAAAACTTGATGTGCTGGTGATCGCCTCGCCGAACTTTCATCATCGTCAGGTGCTCGCCGACGCGCTCGAATATGACTTGCATTTGTTCGTCGAAAAGCCGCTTTGCATCACGGCCGACGAGTGTCGGCAAATCATCGAGATCGATCGCCGTGCGGGCAAAAAAGACCGAGTCGTGTGGGTCGGTCTCGAATATCGATTCATGGCACCCACCGCGAGGTTGATCGCCGAGGTGGCAAATGGCAGTTGCGGCAAGTTGAGGATGATCTCAATACGCGAGCATCGGTTTCCGTTTCTGAAGAAAGTCGACGACTGGAATCGCTTCAATAGGTTCACGGGCGGCACATTGGTCGAAAAGTGTTGTCATTTTTTCGACCTGATGACTTTGTTGGCCCGAGCCCAGCCGAGCAAGATCTACGCCTCGGGCGAGCAAAGCGTAAATCATCTCGACGAGATTTACGACGGTGCGCACCCCGACATTCTGGACAACGCCTTTGTGACGATCGACTTCACGAATGGCGTGAGGGCGATGCTGGATCTTTCGATGTTCGCCGAAGGCGGAAAGAACGAGCAGGAGATCTGCGTGGTCGGCGACGAAGGCAAGATCGAGGCGCTGATGCCTGAGTCGGTGGTTCGAATCGGTCGACGCGACGCCGGTCGGGCGGGTGTCAAAGAAATCAAAGTCGAGCAAGAGCATTCGGTGGTCGCCGGTCTGCACGCGGGGGCGTCGTTTGTCGAGCACGTCGAGATGCAACGCGCGATCCGAAAAAAGTCGCCGAGCCTCGTCACGCTTCAAGACGGCCTGATCAGCGTGGCCGTCGGTCAAGCCGCACAACTGAGCATCGCCGAGGGGCGAGTGGTCGACTTCGGCGAAGTTTTGAACTAGCCCAAGAAAGTTTTCAGCACTGCCTCACGAATTCGGTCCGGTTTGTCGGTACGCCGTTCGTGTTTGTCCATCGACTCAGAGAGCTTGATCAGCCCGTTGATGCCGATATATCGCAACGGTTCGATCTCCCATTTTCGCGAGGGCTGGTTGACCCACGGCAGGCGAGTCAGTTCATGATCGGCTTTGCGAATCAGATGGGCGAGGGTCCGTGCGGCGAGATTGGTCGCCGCAACGCCATCACCGACATAGCCGCCGAGCGATGCAAGCCCAGATTGCTCGTCGAAGTTGACCGAGGGTTGCCAGTTTCGCGGCACCCCGAGGGGGCCACCCCAGCGGTGGGTGACCGCGACCTCCGTGCTCACGGGAAAGACCGAATGCATCGAACGGATTATCTTGTCGTGAATTCTTTGATTGGTGTCGAAGCCGGGCTTTATTCGTGACGCGAAATGGTAAGGGGCGCCGCGCCCGCCGAAGGCGATGCGATTGTCGGCGGTGAGTTGTGAGTAGATGATCATGTTGCGCGCATCGTGGTAGGTCTCGCGGTTGTGCCAATTGAGGCGCGCAACCTGGTCGGTCGTTAGCGGCGCGGTCGCGACCATGTATGAATAGAGCGGCGCAAGCAGACGACGATGGTCGGTGATCTGCGAGGTGTAACCCTCGGTGGCGCGAACGACGACATCGGCGCGATACTCGCCGTTCGCGGTGCGAACACTTTTGGCGCGGAATTCGGCGACCCGAGAATTCTCGAAGATTTCGACGCCCAGCCTCAGCACCGCCGAGGCCAGACCGCGAACCATTTTCAACGGATGAACCACGGCGCAATGTGGCGTGTAAGAGGCGAGCACGAGGTTCGGCACGCTCAGTCGGTCACGCATCTCGTCGGATGAAAGCAGGCGATAGTGCTCCTCGCCGAACCCGAACCGCCGGGCTTCCTCGATTTCGTCTTTGACTCGTTGCGCCTGAACAGCGTTGGTCGCACCGTGCAGGGTGCCGCCACGATGAAAACCGCACTCGATTTTTTCGGCGCGGATCACCCGCTCAATCTCGTCGATTGTCGCAAAACTATGGCGGTACATTTCGACGGCCTGGGCGCGACCGAAAGAACTTTCAAGATCGCCGAGCGACATCGGCAGAAATCCGCTGACCCAACCCCCGTTTCGACCGCTGGCACCAAAGCCGACCCGTTGCGACTCGAAAATGGCGACCTTGATCGCCGGGTCGTGCTCTTTCAGGTAATAGGCCGTCCAAAGACCACTGAAACCCGCGCCGATGATCGCGACATCGAAACTGCGTGAGGGATCAACCCTCGGCTCGGGGACGACCAGCTCTTCGGCCGTATCTTGCCACAGCGAGATCAAAGCGTCGCGGCCCACAGTCGACGAATCTCGGGCTCGGGGTCGCTTACACTCGACCGCTTTGTCGAGATCTGCAGCGTTTCGCGATTTTCGTCGTCGAACGCTGGCCATGAAACACGGCCAGATCGAGCGAACTCGAGCAGTTCGGCGGTAAAAATCTGCGAGATCTGTTTTCGCGTCGGGTCGCTGCCCGTGAACATTTCTACGCTCGGCGCCTCGAGATTACCAAACATGAACGGCAAATCAAGGGCGTGACAGCAGCCGAGCGCCCCGTCGAAGACGGGTGTCGGCCAGGTGAACCAATACATCCAGGTCTCGGTTTCTTGGCTTCGTCCCTCGGCAAGCCGCCAAGCAGGGAAGCGAAAGTTTTGATCTGTCTGCATCGCGGCGATCATTTGCGCTGGCGAGTGGTTCGGCCTCAATCGCGAGTACGTCTGCCAGGCTTCATCGGCCCGATTGCCGAAAGTTTTTTGAAAGATGTTCTTCGCGGCATCGATGGCCATTTGCCCGCTTTGCGGGTTTAGCGCGACCCAAAGACGATTCTCGTCGCGATTGGTGCCGATCACCATCGGTATCCCCGAACTTGCCGAGGCCGAAAACACGTCTTCGGGCAGATCTTCGCCACCACATGTGGGGGTGAAAGTTGAGATGTAGTTCTCGACTTCGGCGAACATTTTCGCCGTAGCGGCGAGGACGTCTTGGCACGGCAAGAGTTCGAGTTCGTCGATCGTCGAGCAACTTGCCGCCGCCAAAAATTGTTGGGTCGCGATCTCGGCCTCGCGCTTCGTGCGCAATTGCAACAGCGACGGGCTCATCGCCCATGCTTGCTTGAAAAGACCACGAGAGCCTTGCGACGCCGTCAGGGCGACGACGCTGCTGCCGCCCGCAGACTCACCAAACACCGTCACATTTGCCGGATCGCCACCGAATGTCGAGATGTTTCGGTTCACCCAGCGCAAAGCGCTGATTTGGTCGAGTAGACCGAAACTGCGGGTGCCGATGAAACCGAACGGGCCGAGGCGATAGTTGATCGACACGAGCACGACCTCGCCGAGACTGACGAGGTTTTTGCCGTCGTACCAACTGGTCGCAGCCGTGCCGTTGGTGAACGCCCCACCATGAATCCAAAACAGAACGGGCAACGGTTTGTTGGGCTTCTTCGGTGCCCAGATGTTCAGGTACAAACATTGCTCGTCGACGGGGATCGTCTTGGTGCCGAGGATTTCATCCATGAAGCCTGGTACCTGCGGTGATTGCGCACCGAAACTTACCGCGTCGACTTGGGCCGCGTAACTGATGATGTCTTGCGGCTCACGAAAACGGTCTGCCTTGGCGTATTGAATACCCAAAAATTGCATGACATTGTCGCCGACATCGATGCCACTAAAGCGACCCGCTTTGCTGTCGATGATTGTCACGACACAAATCTAATCGTCGATGGTTAGATTTGGTTGCGTGCTCGTGCGCAATTTTGCCGATTTATCATCTAAGTTTTGGCGTTGGTTGCGAATCAACGCGGCGATCAGCACGGGATCACGCCAAGCGAAGAAATTCGGCAAGTTCGGCGAGAATTCGCTGATCCTCTTTCCGACGACGACGATCTTCAACCAGCGATACATACATATCGGCAATGAGACGATGATCGGCGAGCATGTCGCCCTTTCGGCCGGAATGATCGAAGGGCAGGTCTGCTTGACCGACCCGGTCGTCAAAATCGGTGACAGATGTCTGATCGGTCGCGGTTCTGGAATCGTCGGGCATTACTCGATTGAAATCGGTGACGATGTCTGGACCGGACATCACGTCTATATCACCGACCAAAGTCACGGATACGAGGATGTGACTCGACCAATCTCGGCACAATCACAACCGGAACGCGCCGTGAAGATCGGCGACGGATCGTGGCTCGGTCACGGAGTCGTTGTTTTGCCCGGCGCGATTATCGGAAAAAACGTCGCCGTCGGAGCCAATTCGGTGGTGACGGGCGAGTTGCCCGACTATTGCGTCGCTGTTGGCGCGCCGGCGCGGGTGATTCGAAGATACTCGGCCGAGACCGGGTGGTCGGCGAGAAATTTCAGATCGAAAGATCGATAGGTGGTTTGCAGGCGGGCATCTCGTTGTCGGCGGCAAAGGTGGCGATTTTCTCGCTGATCGGCAGACCCTCGATGGGCGTCTCGGCGAAGCGAAGGTTGATCCCCGAGCGCAGGTCGTCGGCGAAATCGCGTCGATCCGCAATATAGATCTCATAGTCGTCAAGCCACAGCGTGACAAGTGCGATGCCTTTCGGGTCGTTCGGCAACTGCGCTCGAAATTCGTCGACGAATCGCTGCATCGTGTCGGTCGCTTTGTCGACGAGCATGGCCCGTTCAGCCAGAGCGTTTGGCCCCAGATCATCCACGATTCGATAGTCGGCCAAATCCTTTCGTTCTTGTTGAGAGAGCGAACATCGTTCTTGGGCCCGCGCGGCCCACTGTCGATCTTCGAATTTGTTGACCGACTCTTTGGTCGCGAAAAACAACGCATAGACCCACATCGCGACGATCAACAGAATCACGATGCCGAGCAGACTTTTGGTTATTGTTTTCACCTCGCACAACGATACGACCCGGGGCGGACTGCTAGAAATAGTCAGTGGTTTCGGTCGTAGATGAAAGTGTGACCTCCGACTCGCCGAATTCGGAGGCCAAGTCGCGACTCAAGGAAGCCGCGGGTCTGATCGCCAAGATCGTCAAGTTTCATCCGCGTTTGTTCGTAATCGCGGTCTCCGGTGCCGCCCTGTTCGCCGTATGTACGGTCGCGTCGTCTATCGGCTTGCGGTGGGTGATCGACGAGGTGATTCTGGTGCGTTTCAACGAGAACCGAAGCGACGCAGGTGCGCTCGCGATCGGGTCGGCGATCATCATCGGCATCGGTTTGCTGCGCGCCTTTGGCGTCGTGATCAGACGAAGCTTCGCCGGCAAGACCGAGTGGCGCACCGCCGAAACCATCACCGATCGGGTTTTGGACCACGTCGTGGCTCAACCCGTCAAATGGCATCGGTCGAGAATGACGGGTGACATCGTCGCTCGTTGCGGCATCGACTCGGACGCGAGCGTGTCGATACTGGCCCCACTTCCATTTTCGAGTTCAGTGCTGGTGATGATGGTCGTCTCGGCGGCATGGATGCTCTACGTGGACATAACGCTCGGCGTGGTCGCCGTCTGTGTGTTCCCAATTTTGTTGTCTTTGAACATCGGCTACCAACGACGAATTGATCGGTATTACAACCAGGCACAGAAAGAACTCGGCACGCTTTCTGAGGCGGTTCACGAAAGTTTTGACGGGGTGATGGTCGTGAAGTCGTTCGGTGCCGAGCAGCGGGAAACCGCTCGACTCGCCGACATCACCGCGCGGTTGCGCGACGCTCGAATCGACGCGGTCGCGATCAGGTCGATGTTCGAAGCGATGCTCGATGCCATACCAACATTGATCAATATCGCCCTGATTGTTTTGGGGGCGCTTCGTGTCAAGTCTGGCGACATGACCGTCGGAGAACTATCGAGTTTCATCTACCTGTTTTCGTTGTTGATGTTTCCATTGCGGATTATCGGTTACCTTTTTTCGGAAATTCCGCATTCTGTCGCCGGCTGGCGCCGGGTCAACGAAGTTTTGAGCGAACCGATCGGCTCCGACCCGGCACTAAAAATTTCCAGATCGCCGCAGGATGTCGCTATTCAGATTGAGAACCTCTCTTACGCGCACAATCACGGCTCAAAAGTGATCGACGGTCTTTCGCTGAAAGTCATGAAGGGCGAGACGGTCGCCCTCGTCGGTGCGACAGGTTGCGGCAAGACGACCCTGCTTCATTTGATGACCGGATTGCTTGAGCCTTCGGGGGGATCGATAAGCGTTGGTGACGGAGGCGTCGCCCTGGTGTTTCAAGAGGCGTTTTTGTTCGCCGACACTCTTGCCTACAACATCACCCTCGGTGCCGAGATTCCTGCTGAGCGCCAAGAGAGGGCGATCGACATCGCACAATGTCGTGAGTTCGTCGACGCCCTTGAAACCGGTCTCGACACGACGATGGGAGAGCGAGGAGTGAGTCTGAGTGGTGGACAACGCCAGCGTGTCGCCCTGGCCCGCGCGATTGCCCACGATCGCGCCTTGTTGTTGCTCGACGACACAACTTCTGCCTTAGACCCCGCCACCGAGGCGAAAGTGATCAACAACTTGCGTTCGCTCGCCGGAAGGCAGACGGTTCTGGTCGTCGCATCAAGGCCGTCGACGATCGCTCTGGCCGACGAGGTGTTGTTCATGGCTGATGGACGAATTTCTGATCGAGGTACCCATGATGAGTTGCTGCGACGGAGCCCCAAATATCAAGAGTTGATCCGTGCGTTCGAAGATGATCGTCAGAAGAAATGAAGAGAAAATTCAGATGAACGAACCAGTCGGAAGATTCACCACCGCCAAGACGATCAACCGGGGTTTCGGCGTTGCTCCCGCTCTTTCAAAGGGCATCGGCGTGACATTCGTTCTTGCGGTTGTCGGTTCGCTGGCACGCGTCGTGATACCGGTGACGATTCAACAGACGATCGACAAGGGTCTTCGACCAGGCGATGTTCGAATCGGTTTCATCGTTCAGATGGCGATCGTCGCCGCCGTCTGCGTCATGGTCGCCTCTGTGGCGCTGCGACAGGCCGTGTTTCGGCTGGGCGTGGGCGCAGAAAACGGTCTCTACACGATGCGGGTGAAACTTTTCGAACACATTCATCGATTGAGCCTTGCCGACCACAACGACGAGAGGCGTGGCGCGTTGGTGTCGCGGGTGACGAGCGACATCGAGACGTTGACGATGTTTTTTTCGTGGGGCGCCTTGGTTTGGCTTCTCGACGGCTCGTTGATGGTCGTGGTCGCCTGCGTAATGCTTTCGTACGACTGGATACTGGCGCTGGTCGCGTTCGCTGTCTCTGCGCCGCTTTATTTCGTGCTTCGCAACCTGCAACGTCGCCTCGTGGCGGCATACGACATCGCCCGCGAGAACAACGCCGAGCTGCTCGGCTCGATCAGCGAATTGGTCGCGGGTACCGAGACGCTTCGCGCCTATCAGGCACATGCGCCAATGTTGCGCAAGAGCAAGCAGGCGGTGCGCAAGCGCGCAGATGCACAGATTCGCGCGGGCGTCATCGGCGCGTTTTTGTTTCCCTCGGGAGAGGTCTTTGCCGTGTTCACGATCGTGGCGATTGTTTGTGTCGGTATTTTCAGAGGTGTCGACAGCGGCCTGACCGCCGGCTCGATGGTCGGTTTCGTGTTTTTGACCTATCGTTTTCTCGAACCGATTGCCGAGTTCACCGAGGTCGTGGACCAAACACAGACTGCTGTTGCCGGGTTGCGACGGGTGTTGGGAGTGCTCGACACTCCGATCGGGCCACCGCAAGCCTCGAATCCTCTCGCGCTGCCGAATCGAGACCTGAAGATCGAACTCAAAGATGTAAGTTTCTCATACAGTTCGCGGCTCGATACTCAAGACGACGACCTGCCCGTGCTTCGTCAGATCAACCTCGAGATTCCGGCTCACCAGCATGTCGCGTTAGTGGGCGAATCGGGCTCGGGAAAAACGACCCTCGCTCGGCTGATCGCCCGACTCGCCGACCCGACGATCGGCTCGGTATCGCTGGGTGGGGTGAACTTGAAGCGGGTGGCCAACGACGAGTTGCGACGTCGATTGGTCGTCGTTCCGCAAGAGCCGTTCTTGTTCGCCGAGTCAATTGCGCACAACCTGAAGTTCGCCGCGCCGCATGCCGAACGCGAAGAACTCGAGAATGTGATTTCAAAACTCGAGTTGACAGACTGGATTCGGTCATTGCCCGACGGTCTTGAGACGCAGGTCGGGCAACGCGGCGCGTCATTGTCGGCGGGCGAGCGGCAGTTGGTCGCGCTCGCTCGGGCGGCACTGACGAACCCTGACATTCTGATCTTGGATGAAGCGACTTCGGCGGTCGACGCGATCGCCGAGGTGCGGTTGGCCAAGGCCCTGCAAGCATTGTCGCTTGGCAGAACGACAATTTCCATAGCGCATCGCCTGAGCACGGCCGCGCGCGCCGATCGCGTGATCGTTCTCGAACACGGCCTTGTGAAGGAAGACGGCACCCACGAAGGGTTGATCGCCAAAGGTGGTGAGTATGCGAAGATTTACGCCCAGTGGCTCTCGGCAACATCATCGCAAAAGTGAGCTTGGTTTGATGTTTCGTCGATTCGGGTTGGCCGCATGTTGCCTATTTACTTTTGCGGGTTGTGCGACCGACGCGGACTCGACGGCGATGTGTCAGCAGGCCGACAGATGGAACAGCGTCAGCACACAAATCGCTCTCGCTCTGGACGAGATCGAAACGCTCGAATCTGGTCGGCTTCGCGAAGTGTTCGACCAGGTGCTGCAGACGCTGATTTTGTTGAACCAGTCGTCGCCGCGCGAGATTCGCGCCGACAGCGAATTGCTGTTGAACACCTACGGCGCACTGTCAGATGCACTGGAACGAATTGACTGGCGGGGTGATTTGGCCGAAAAAGACTCGGCGGTCACCAGTGCTGGGGTGAGGCTTTCGTCTGATTCGAACCAACAGGCCCAGGCAAACCTGGCCGAATTTTTCGAAAACAACTGCAGCACGACGATCGAGAAAGCGGTCAACAAGTTTCCGAATGTCGGCACGACGCTGCCCGATCCGATTATTCAGGACGAAAATGTCGAGCCCCCGCCGGCGGGCGCCGACAACGAGACGAGCGTCGTCCGTGCATTTGGGTATGTGGTTGTCGAACGATTCGGCGTCGCGATAACCGACGACCAAGCAGTTTGCGTCGGAGAAAACTTGTTGAAAAATAATTCTGGAGATCCTCTCGTCGTTGACTCGAACTATTGGATTCTGCTGCAGGAAATTTTCAATCAGTGTGAGATCAATGTAGACATCGCCCAAGAGTTGGCAAAAGGCTGAAACCTGCGGATTGCTAGGATTTTTGTCGATGGAATTGTTTTTGTGTCGCCACGCCCAGCCTCAATGGATCGCCGATGGACTTTGTGTCGACAACCCGCCGTTGACCGAACTGGGGCGGCGACAGGCCGATCTCTTGGGCAAGCGTCTAGCACGGGAGAGATTCGACCACATCTTTGTTTCGCCACTTTTGCGCACTCGACAGACTGCCGAGCCCGTGCTGGCGGCTTTGAAACGTGAAGAGGTGATCCAACCTTGGCTTGAAGAGATTCGAAGCCCGGTTTGGCAAGGGTCGCCAGCCGAGCGGGCGAGCAAGGCGTATCGAGAAGAACGAGAGAGATCGGCCCGCGAGCAGTGGCATGGTCTCGAGGGTGGCGAACCGATGAAAGATTTCGTCGCCCGCATTCACGACGGAGCCGAAAAATTTTTGGCCGAACATGGCGTGTATCGAATCGAACATGAGCTTCCGATTTGGCATATTGAAGACCCGGGCGAGCGGATCGCCTGCATCGCCCACGCAGGCACGAATAGCACCGTGATCTGCCACTTGCTCGGCTTGACCCCGACGCCATGGGAGTGGGAGCGCTTCGTGCTCGGTCATGCCTCGATCACGCGTCTTGAGGCCTTCAAAATCGGCGATGGTTATACATTCGCGCTTTCGCCGTTGTCGGATCTGGAGCATATTCCCCGCGAAGATCGAACTTATTGAGAAGTGGCGGAGGATCTCACCTCTCCGCCACTTCGATATCGAGCAGTTGTTTACGGTTGTGGGAGCACTTCCGTTACATGACATGCATCGAGAGCTTTGATTACCGGATACGGATTTATCGCCTCGCCACCGCCCGGGTGAATCTCGAAATGGAGGTGCGAGATTCCGGCGTTGCCGGTTGCCCCCATGTAGCCGATAATTTGACCCGCTCGAACTGCCGAGCCGATCGTGATGCCGGGTGCGAACGAGTCGAGGTGGGCGTAAAAAAAGTAGGTCGAATCTGGCGCAGTCAGACGAAGCGCATTGCCGCTCAACTTTGAATCGGCACCGTACATCTTGGTGATAGTTCCGTCGACCACGGCGTAGAGGGCCAAACCTTTTGGACCAATGATGTCGACGCCGATATGCAGGCGTCCACCAGGTCGGGGTTCGTGCCAACTGTCGACGAACGAGCATCGACCTTGTGACGGAAACACGCTGATTTGCGGGATGCCAAGAGTCGCCAAGTCGGGCAAAACACCCAGGGCGACTGCCGTCGGCAAGTCGACGGCGCCTGTCGCGTTGAGACCGCGGGCCTTCTGGAAGTTTGTCAGCGAAACTGTCGTGGCAACTCCGAAGATGCCGTCGGCGCCGCCTTTGACCTCGATCGAGTTGGCGATCAGTTTTTCTTGCACCAAACGAACCGCATCACTCTTTTGGCCACGAGCCGGCAAAGAATCGATCGTGAGCATCCCATCGATCGGTGTATTCGTCGGCGCGGTTGTTGCCGCGACTGGCGCAACAACTGTTTTGGTTGGAGCCGCGACTGGTGCAACTGCCGGGGTCGATGCCGGGGTCGCTGCCGGGGTGGCCGCAGCCTTTACTTTTTTCGCCTTCGGTTGATCTGCGGCGATGAGACCAAGAAACTTGGCCGTGCGTTCGTCGAGGCGGCCGGTTGGCTTGAAGCCGACGACCTTCTGGAAGTTTTTCAGGGTCGCCTGGGTCGTGGCTGAGAACACCCCGTCTGCGCCACCTCTGAGGGTGAAACCGCGGGCGATGAGGGCCTCTTGCAGACGGACCACCGTGGGGCCTGAGTCGCCAAAAACGGGCAACGCGGCCGGAGCGGCCAATGCGCTTGGCGCCGCCAATGCGCTTGGAGCTGCACCGACACTTGGCACGGCCAATCCGAGGTTCAAAATCGAGCCGACTATGAGACTCGCGAGGATTTTCGTTTTTGCTGACATTTCTGCTCCCTTGTGAGATCCGGTTAAGGGATCGGCACTTGGGGTCAGAACTTGAGAAAAATCTCACCGAAAATGTCTAGTTGACCACTTAAAGTGGTCAAATAAGGCTGTTCAAGCTAAATGACTGCGAATATCGGGGCTTCATTGGTGACTTTGGGTAGCCAGCAAGTCACCATTTGCGGCTGTTGACGCCTAAAGCTCGAGAATTTGACCCAGTCGCGGTTGTACGTGCCAGAAATCGGCCAAGTTACGGAATTTCGAGATTTCGTCTTGACGATTCGAATCTTCGAGTTTTTCACCAAAAGTGGCCCTGATCATCGCGTTGCGCGGGGTGTGTTCATCGCCGACGAACTCGATTACATCGGTGCGGTAGCCGAAGACGCGCATCAGTTGGGCCCGAAACGAGTCGGTCAGAATGTCGCCCAGGCGCTGTTTCAAAATTGGGTTCGTCACAACGAGCGACCAAGGACCGACATCGTTCGACATTTGTCGCTGCAAGTCTTGGTGACAGCAGGGTGCGACCAAGACGATCTTTGCCGAGTTGTGCACCGCCCAAGCCAAAGCGTCGTCTGTCGCGGTATCGCAGGCGTGAAGCGCAAGGACTATGTCGGTGGGGATGTCGTTGAAGTTAGAAATCTCGTCGGCAATGAAATCGACGGATGCGCCCAGACCGAGACTCTGGGCGGCGTCTCGATTTCGCTGGCGACTGTCTTCGCGCCTGTCGATGCCGATGACTTTGTTCGAAATGTTCTGCTCGAGCAAAAACAGGTGGACGGCGAAGGTCAGATATGCGTTGCCGCATCCGTGGTCGACGATCGTCAGCGGCCTCGAAGAAGAAGGCTCGTCAAGGTCTTGTTTTTCGAGCATTGTTTTTACAAGCGGAAGCAATATTCTGACAAATTCTTCGATTTGGATGAACTTCTTGTTCATCGAGGGCTTAATCCGCCCAGTTTTGTCGGTCAAACCCAGGCGAAAAGCAAACTCTGATTCGGGTCGAATCAAGTGGTTGCGTGTTTTGTCATGCGCCAGATCTTGGACGTTTTCAGCGCGCTTAACCGAAACGAGAGGCTCGCCTTTCTTGGTGAAACGGGCGGTGATTGATTCGGTTGTCGAGTCGACAAGAAGGTTTGCGTATCCGGAGTGCCAGAGTTTTTCGGGATCGAAATCAGCGAAATCAATGTTGGTGGTGCGTATTTTGTCTTTGGAAGTCGTGACGAGCTGAAGCTTCACCTCGCGCCCAATTTGAACGGGGCGCAAATGAATCTTTTCGAATTCGGGACTCATATTTCGGCGCCGACCTGAAAATATCGCCCGCACCAATCGCTTCGGGTCGGTGGTGATGCCCAGGGCCAGAGCGATTCTGTCGGCACCTGTCGCCATTTTCTAGATCGCCGTCTGGAGTCGGTCGATACAACGCCAGCCTTGAGATGTGCGACGGTAGGTGTCGGTGCGTCGAAACACCTCGGATGTCGTTTTTTGCCCGGTCGTTTTGGTCCTGCGTTCGACTACAAAATTGCCGTGGGCGGTGCCGTTGCCCTCGTCGGCGTAAAAGGCGAGCGACAAAAAAGCCTCGATCAGGCTGGCGCTGTTGTCGAAATCGTGCTTGAAGCGAGACTCGATTTCGGAGAAGTCGGAGGCGACGAGATTGCCGCTCTCACTGTGTTTTGCGTCGTCAGCGAAGTATTTCTTCAAGTTGGGTAGATCCTTGCGCGACAGCGCATCTTGGTATTGACTCGCCAATTGGCGCAGGTCGAAGTCGGTGGCAAGCGACGCCGGTCGAGGTCCCTCGTCCTGTCCGGCACCTTTGCCGCCGTTCGCCGAGCGCGGGCTCCGACGATTGTCGCGAATGTCGTCGGGCGAGAGACCTGTCTCTGCCGCCGCCAATTGACGCATCAAGCGGATGAACTCTTTTCGTTTGAGCACGCCTTCGTGGGCCGCATACTGAACTGCCAAACCGTCGATCAATCCCGAAATTCGCGTTGCGGATTCGCGGGGGTTCACGCAGTGAAACTCGCCCGATTCATTGCCAGCTCGCAAAACCCTCTCGAATACGGCGATCGACTGCTCGTCCAGATCTTGACTGATTGGTTTCATTTTCGGGTTTCGTAGCGCCTCGCCCCATGCGTCGATCCATAGCATCCATTCGACATCGTCGCTGCCCTCGGGAACATAACTTTCAATCAGTCGCCATAATTTCGCCGCCGCCGTGGGCGCGGCCTCACTGTCGGTTTGCATTTCTCCCAGGTCTTTGCGCGCATAGTGCTCGAATGCGGCGGCCAGCAATTCTTCCTTTGATGCGAAGTGATAGTGGATCAGACTGTTTGAAACGCCCAAACGCTTGGCCACATCGGCGACGCGGGTGCCCGCAAACCCTCGTTCGATCACGACATCGCAGGTAGCCTCAAGAATCTCGATGCGACGTTTTTCGACGGTCTCCTTTTTCACTACTTGCGCACGATACTCATATATCAACGAACTGACCACATTGGGGTCGGCTCTTGGCGGAGGAGATTAGAGATGCGTATTTCGGCGCCACGCTATTTGAGAGTTTCCCAGGCGGCTTTTGTGGCTCTTTACGCGATCATCATTACGGGCTCATTGGTTCGTCTGACTGGGTCCGGTTTGGGCTGTGCCGATTGGCCCCAGTGCAGCGAGTCGAAATTCATCGATGTTTCGACGGGTCACGCTGCAATCGAGCAGATTAACCGATTGTTCACAGGGGTTGTCGCTCTTTCAGTGATCGCTTGTGCGTTGTTTTCGTTTGCCCTGCGACCGAAGCGCCGCGACCTGGTGGGTATGTCGGTCGTTCTCGTGCTCGGAGTCCTCGCTCAAGTTTTGATCGGCGCAGTCGTCGTGCTGACGGGGCTCAATCCGTATTCAAACATCGCCCATTTTCTGGTCAGCATATTTTTGATGTCGGTGGCTTACATGCTTGTTCAGCACGCCAAAATTTTTAAGGCCAGCGACGAACCCGTTTTGCGCGGCGAGCCACTTTTGGCGAGCAACAAGACTGCGCAGGCGGTGAAAGTATTGCTTGCCCTGACCGGCTTGGTCATCGTCGTCGGAACGTTGGTCACGGGCTCTGGTCCGCATGCAGGTGATGAAAAAGCCGTGCGTCTCGGTTTCGCGATGACCGACATCGTGCGAGTGCACGGCATCGCGGTTTGGTTGACAGTGATCGCGTTTTTTGTCGTCGCGATGATGTCGCGCAAGACCCAGGTCGCACGGTCTTTGCTTGGTCGACCATTGGCCAGGTTCGGGGTGGTCCTCGTCGCCCAGGCAGTGGTCGGCTATGCGCAATATTTTCTCGGGGTGCCCGTTGTTCTGGTGGCGATTCATGTCGCGATGTCGGTGCTGGTGTGGCTTGCCGCGCTTGATGTCTATTGGCATTCGAGACTTTCGGCGATGCCGAGTCGTGTGCTTGACTTATAGTCGGCATGAAGAAACCCAATCGGTCGAAATTCAGCCGTTCGAGCCGGTTTGGTCTCGGTTTCGGGTCGCTATTTTTGATTTTTTTCGGGCTGCTTTCGGTGTCCGGCGTGGGCGCGAGCGACTCTGCTGCCAGTGACTACTCAATTATCGCGAGCGTACAAAATCAAACTTTGGTTCAGGGGGTGACGAGTCGTGAGCCCGTCGCGAACGCGTCGGTGACCGTGACGACCCCCGGCGGCGAGGTGATCGGGACGGCAACAACCGACGAACAAGGACTTTGCACCATCGCCGTGCCAACCAGGGACGATTATCTGATCACGCTAGATATCGAATCTTTGCCCGACGGCCTGCAATTGATTGACGCGAACAAATTTCAGGTCTCGATAACGAAAGACCTATTCACGACAAACACCAAGCGGGTCACATTTTTCACCGGGCAGAGCGGCACCGCGGGAGCCACCGAAACGGAACGAATTCTTCAGCGACTCGCCGACGGCATTCGACTCGGTTTGATAATCGCGATGTGCTCGGTCGGTTTGTCGCTGGTCTTCGGCGCAACAGGGCTGACAAATTTCGCGCACGGTGAGATGGTCACTTTCGGCGGTTTGATGGCGTTCTTCTTCAATGTCAATTTAGAGATCCCGATCCTGATTTCGGGGCCGATCGTGATCTTTATGGGAGGACTATTTGGTCTGCTTTTCAACTGGGGCATATTCGCCCGATTGACCAAACGTGGAATCGGATTGATCTCGCAACTTGTCGTCACGGTCGGTCTTTCGATAATGCTGCGCAACATCTATTTGTTTCAATTCGGTGGCCGAACCAAACAGTTGGCGAGTTTTTCGAAGCAGACAAATCTTGAGATCGGGCCGATTGGCATCACCCCCCGAGATTTGACGACGGCAATTCTCGGCGTGATCATTTTGGTCAGCGTCGCCCTGTTTTTGCAGCGGTCGCGACTCGGCAAGGCGATTCGCGCCGTGAGCGACAACGTGCAGTTGGCGTCGGCGACCGGCATCGACACGCGAAAAGTGATCAGGGTGGTGTGGTTCGCCGGTGGTGCACTCGCTGCAACGGGCGGCATTTTTCGCGGTCTCGACGAACAGGTCAGTTTCTCGATGGGTTCCGATCTGCTGTTTTTGATGTTCGCGGGCATCACCCTGGGTGGTTTGGGCTCGGCATTCGGGGCGCTGATCGGGGGCTTCAGCATCGGAATCCTGGTCGAAATGTCGTCGCTCCTCGTGCCCAGCGAGCTGAAGGTCGCACCCGCGCTGTTTATTCTGATCGTCGTTTTGATTGTTCGCCCACAGGGCATTTTGGGCAAGAGTCAAAGGGTGGGCTGAGATGGACTGGAACCAAATCATTCAAAACACCATCCGCGCCGCGGTTGGCGTCGACGCGATCTATTTTGCGATCGCCGCCATCGGCCTGAATGTGCAGTTTGGTTACACCGGTCTTGTCAACTTCGGTCAAGCCGCGTTCATGGCGTGTGGCTCCTACGGATTGGGCGTGACGGCTCAATACTTCGGCATCGGGCTGTGGTGGGGAATTCCGCTCGGAATTTTTTTCGTGATTGTTCTGGCGCTGTTGGTGGGCGTGCCGACACTGCGTTTGCGTGCCGATTATCTGGCGATCGTAACGATCGCCACGGCAGAAATTGTTCGGCTGTTCGTTCGTTCCGTGAAATTCAACAAGGTGTTTGGTGGCACCGATGGCATCAGCAATTACAGCCGTGAATACCGAGAGCTAAATCCCTTCGAACCCGGCGCGACCTACGGCTTTGCTCCTTTCCAATTCAGTGGATACTCGTTTTTCACAATCTTGGTCGGTTGGACTCTGGTTGCGATCTTCTCACTGCTTGTCTGGCAGCTGATGCGCAGCCCATGGGGTCGCGTGATTAAGGGAATCAGGGAGGACGAAGACGCCGTTCGGAGCCTTGGTAAGAACGTCTATCTCTACAAAATGCAGTCGTTGATCATCGGCGGAATCATCGGCATGTTCGCCGGAATGGTCTTGGCTCTCGACCGTGGTACGGTTCAGCCCGACAACTACAGCCGCGATGTGACCTTCTATGTTTTGACAGCTCTGGTTTTGGGTGGTCTCGCCAAGGTTTCAGGATCAGTGGTTGGATCGATGCTGTTCTGGGTGATTTTCGTGCTGTCCGACAACTTCTTACGTGAACTGACAAAAAGCGGCCCACTTCGAATCGGCGACTTCACCGTCATTCAGAGCACCCAAGTTGGTGCGGTCAACTATATGTTCGTCGGAATCGGACTGATGTTGTTGATGTCGTTCAGACCGCAGGGTATTTTCGGCAATCGAAAAGAAATGGCGCTCGATGGTCGCTGAACGCAACTCGAGCGAGGCGGCCCGCGCGGCCCTCGCCGCCCTCGCGACTGTAGAACCTGTCGCAGGTTCGCAAAAGCCAGATCCGATTCTGACCGCCGACGGCATTCGTCGCCATTTCGGCGGAATCGTCGCGGTCGATGTGAAGCATTTAGAAGTTCAACGCGGATCAATAACCGCGCTGATCGGCCCGAATGGCGCCGGCAAAACCACGCTGTTCAATTTGTTGTCTGGTTTCGACAAACCCGATGTCGGCGAGTGGCGATTTGACGGACACAACATGAGCCGCGTGGTCGCTCACAAGACCGCGAGCATGGGCATGGTCAGAACCTTCCAGCTGACGAAGAGTTTGACCAAGATGTCGGTGATCGAGAACATGAAACTTGGCGCGATGCATCAGGTCGGGGAGCATTGGTGGAGCGGTCTCTTCCCGCTGTTGTGGCGCAGCCAAGAGAAGAAAATCGAAGAACGCGCCGACGCACTGCTGACCAGATTCAAGATGGACCACATGCGTAATGAATACGCCGGCACGCTTTCTGGAGGTCAAAGAAAACTTCTCGAGATGGCTCGTGCCCTGATGACTCAGCCGCGATTAGTGATGCTCGACGAACCCATGGCCGGCGTCAACCCTGCTTTGAAACAGAGCCTCAACGAACACATTCGAGGCTTGCGTGACGATGGAATGACGGTTTTGTTCGTCGAACACGACATGGACATGGTGAACGATGTCGCCGATTGGGTTGTCGTGATGGCGGAGGGTGCGCTGATCGCCGAAGGCACGCCCGAACAGATCGGCAAAAACCCGCAAGTTGTCGAGGCTTATCTGGGTTCGCATCAAGGCAGATCTCTGCTGGATAGGCCGGTTTGATGAATCGAAACATTTTGAATGTCGAGCAATTGGTCGCCGGCTACATACCCGAGGTGAACATTCTCAACGGTTGCGACATCACCGTTGCGGCAGGCGAGTTCGTCGGCATCATCGGGCCGAACGGGGCGGGAAAGTCGACCGTGCTCAAGGCGATTCTCGGAGAGTGCAACGTGCGATCGGGCACCGTGACGCTCGACGAGATGAACATCACTGGTCATCGCTCGCACGAACTTGTGGAGCGCGGGGTCGGATACGTTCCGCAAAATCGAAACGTGTTTCCAAGTCTCACGGTCACCGAGAATCTCGAGATGGGTTGCTTTTTGAAGCCGGAGAATTTCAAAACTCGATTCGAGTACGTGACGAATCTGTTTCCGCGCCTGCAAGAACGGGCTGGTGTAAAGGCCAGCTCGCTCTCGGGCGGCGAGCGGCAAATGGTGGCAATGGGTCGGGCGTTGATGATGGAGCCGAAATTGTTGCTGCTCGACGAGCCGTCGGCCGGTCTCTCGCCAGTATTGCAAGACGAGGTGTTCCTGCAGTGCAAGCGAATCAACGCCGAGGGCATAGCGATTTTGATGGTTGAGCAGAATGCTCGCAGATGCCTGCAGGTTGCAGATCGCGCCTATGTGTTGGACCAGGGCAAGAACGCCTACACCGGAAGTGGTCGCGATCTTCTGGCCGACCCGAACGTGATCAAGCTCTATCTGGGCACTTTGGCTAAGGCCACTGGGGGATAAGAAAAGGCCCTGGACTTTCGTCCAGGGCCCGTTCTCTTAACTAATTCGGATTATTGGTTACTTACCAGCGTCAAAGTTCTCGCCGAGTGCGTTACCAATGTTTCCGTCGACGCCGTAGACCTTCTTCGCGCGAGGACCTACACCGTTCTCCACCATTGTGCGGAGAATGCGTGAGCCTTCGTCGAAGGTGATCAACACGATTGCGTCTGGGTTAGCAGCCACGACCTCGCCGACTTCGGCATCGAAGGTTGTTGCCTTCGGGTCGTAGATCTTCTTACCCTTGACTTCTACACCTGCTTTGGTGAGAACTTCCTCGACCACATTGGCAAGACCGGTGCCGTAGGCATCGTCAAGAGCCAAGATGTAAACCGACTGGTTGCCGTCACCGACGATTACCTCGGCAAGAACCGCACCCTGGAGGTTGTCCGGTGGCGCGTTGCGGAAGTAGAGGCCGTTGTCTGCGTAGTCGGTCAACTTCGGCGACGTGTTCGCTGGGCTGAACTGAACTACACCGGCAGCAGTGATCTTGTCGATAACCGTGAGAGATACGCCCGATGATGCGGCACCGATGATGGCGTCAACACCTTCTTTGAGCAGACGGTCAACGGTCACGCTGGCTGTGTCGGTTGAAGTGTCACCCGAGTCGCCCGCGCTGTACTCGACCGGCTTGCCGAGAATGCCGCCGTTTTGGTTGAGCACGTCAATTGCGTACTCGACACCGGCGATCATTGGCGCACCAAGGAATGCAAGGCTGCCCGTTTCTGGGAGCAAGCCACCGATCTTCAGAACGCCGTTGCCCTTGCGGGAAACACCGGTCTTCGAAAGTGGCAATACTGCCGATTCTGGGGCGTTGGCAAGTTGGTAAGTGGTCAACGAGTCATCAAGACGGTTGCCCGCACCAAACTGAAGGATGCCGTACGAAGCCTCGAGCGGCTCGCCGTTTCCGTTCAGCGTGTTTGGTCCAGAGAAGCCGTCAAAGTCGACATCGCCCTTGGCCTTGACAGTTGCGATGCAATCTGCCCAGGTTGCTGGCGAGCACTTCGTGCCCTCTTTTGAAACAGCGACCAATTGGTCAGCGAGAGCGCTGCCGTCGGTGCCTGCTGCCTCTGCTGCAAGAGCGATCAACAACACTGCGTCAAACGACTCAGCGGTGTAGTTGAAGTCTGTGAGCGCTTCGTTGCCTTTGCCGGTCCAGAACGCATTGACTGCATCCTTGAACTCTTGGGTCAACTCAACAAGTGGAGTTGTTCCCTTCATGCCTGCCAACTCGCTGCCAGTTACATCCTCAACCGTGGTGGTTGTCTCTTCTGGAGCGGTTGTTTCTTCTGTCGCCGCATCGTCATCGCTGCCGCAGGCGCCAGCCAAAAGGCTGAGACCAACGACAAGCGCGCCGAAACGACGTGCTGTGTTTTTCTTCATTTATTTTTCTCCCCCTAGGAGTAGGGCGACTTACGGTCGCCCTTAGGTTTGAACTTTTGAGCCTATTGGCGTTTTAGTCGATGTTTCTACGCCTTAAACAACAATTTCTCGGAGTCTTATCTGTTATTTGAACGAGTTTGCGGCCTTGCTTAGTCGGTCGTTGATCGCTCTTCCGAGGCCCTTGTTCGGTGCGAGAACCGCGACAATAACGTCGATTTTGTCATGGTCGGCCTGGCGCAGGCTGTCGTACAAGACATGCGCGTATCGCTCAAGGTCGGTCGAGTGGTCAAGCACCCTGGTACTTTTGCCCTGCTTCACAAAGTCATCGCGCTGTCGCTTGGCGTCGGCGTCATCCGCGGCGAGAACTACTCGACACTTGGGGGCGTAGTGCTTGTCGAGCATGCCGGGGGCGCGATTTTCACCCGTCGCTTCAACCACGGTGACTCGGCATGCATTTCGAATTTGTTCGACGGAAATTGCGCCGGCCCTGAGCAACTGGGGTGGGTGTGTGGTGCAATCGACGACGGTTGATTCGAGACCGATCGTGCACTCGCCACCGTCGAGAATCAGACCAATCTCCTCGCCGAGATCTTCGACGACATGCTGCGCCGAGGTCGGGCTCACCTTGCCGAACTTGTTGGCAGACGGCGCGACGATCGCCGAACCCAGGACCAACAGCAGATTTCTGGTCACATCGTGGCTCGGGC
>Ga0194118_10002533_pt1 | contig 22889 bp, 21 predicted proteins | sample TA2MahsurfametaG_2_FD_148662 | JGI IMG/M metagenome (GOLD analysis project Ga0194118, IMG submission 148662) | Freshwater microbial communities from Lake Tanganyika, Tanzania - TA2015013 Mahale N5 surface | ecosystem: Environmental > Aquatic > Freshwater > Lake | place: Tanzania: Lake...
GAAATCGATCGGCGGAAAAGTGCGGCGCACCCAGAAAATGGAACGGAAGAAGTTCGAATATGTGGCCGGACCGCTGGAAGCCGGTTTCTACGTGAACATCACCTGTGATCTGCCCCCGCAGGAGATTGCGAAGCTGCGCGGCAAGCTCGAGTTGTGCGCCCCGGTGTACCGACACCTGCTGGTGACCGCGGGAGAAGAAGGCAAGTCACCGAAATCCAAAGTCGCCGCCGAGACGGCCGCCTAAAGGAGTACGTTGTGGCCAGCCTGAACAAAGTTTTCTTAATGGGGAACCTGACCCGGGATCCGGAGGTGCGGCACACGCCGAAAGGCACCGCCGTGGGTGACCTGGCGATGGCCATCAATCTCACGTATCGGGCCCAGGACGGAACGGAAAAAGAGGAAGTCTGCTATGTGGACGTGGTGGTGTGGGGGCGTCAGGCGGAAACCTGCCGCGATTATCTTTCCAAAGGGGCGCCGATTTTTGTGGAAGGCCGACTGCAGTTGGATCAATGGGAAGGCCCGGAAGGGGAGAAGAAAAGCCGGCTGAGAGTCCGGGCGGATCGGGTACAATTTTTATCGCGCGGCGGCGGAGGGGGCGGTGGCCGGGGCGGCCGCAGTGAAGGCGGATCGGCCCGGGAACGGTCCAGCGAATCGCCAGCCCCCAAAGCCCCGGCGGCGGATCCCGCCGATGACGATGTCCCTTTTTAACCCCTATCCAGGAGCACCCTCATGAACCTCGAAGTCATCCTCAAAGGCCCCGTCCGCGGACTGGGAGCCGAAGCCGATCTAGTCAAAGTCCGTCCCGGGTACGCCCGGAATTTCCTTTTTCCGAATGGGCTGGCCGCACCGGTCAGTGCCGCGAGCAAACGGCAACTGGAAGCGTTGAAAAAGCGCCGTGCCGAGCGGGAGGCAGCAGAAACCGCAGAGGCGGAGGAAAAGGCCGGCCGGTTGGCCCGGTTGGTCCTGAACTTTGAGCTGAAGCAGGCCGAGGAAGGGGCGGCTAAACTGTTTGGATCGATCACCACCGGCGAAATCGCGGCGGCGTTGGCTGAAAAAGGTTTTGAGGTCGAAAAGCGCGATATCGATCTTTCCAAGGCGCTGAACCATGTCGGTGAACACGAGGTGGTGGTGCATTTGGGTTATGCGGTCAAAAGCACGGTGAAGGTCAAAATCAGCGGAAAGACCGAGGAGGGGGATGGCGGTGGGGAGAAGACCACCAAAGTCCGCCGGCCCCGCAAGACAGATTCAGGAGACGAGAAGGCTTCGAAAGAGAAAAAGGCCTAAAACAAGACCCATAAGATATTATTAATCAATAAGTAATAAATAATTTAACCAATTATCGACAAACGCTTATTGATAGCTATTTACGCATTTTACCGTGAAAAAATCGGGCATTACAACGGGTGTGCTCAAACGGCCTATTTTGAGGCCGTGGAGGGGGGCTTTGGCTTGGATCTTTGCCCTAGCCATGGCGTTACCGCTTTGCGCCCAAGAACCAGAAGCCGAGTCCTCTCCACAACCTAGCCAAACCCGGGCACGAACCTTCGTTCCCTCCCCCTCGGCCTCTGATCGGGCCGCCACCAGCGGACAGATCAAAATCCTGGAAATCGAATATTCCTCCCGGCGAGAGGATGTGCCGATCAATGAAGATAAAATCCGCCAGAATATGCGGAGTTCCAAAGGGGGAATCTACTCCCAACAGACGGTAGACGGGGACATCGAGAGCCTTTATGCCACCGGGGACTATAGCAACGTCCAGATTGTGACCTCGGAAATGAGATCGGAGGATGGGGACCGTGGTGTGCGCCTGTCCGTCCTTGTGGATCCCAAAGTGCGGGTGGCTGAAGTGGCGGTGAAAAGAAAAAGGGCCGATGGCGGCTTGGACGACCAACTTTCCGTAGATGCCGAGGATTTGCTGGATCTCAAGCACAAGGCCCTTACGGCCAGTGACGAGAGGGGTGCCCAAGCCTTGGCCAGTGCCTTCAAGAAGAAGGAAACAGTCACCAAGGCCGGGGACATCCTGTCCGAAGAGCGTTTGCGCCGGGATGCCACGGCGATGGAAAATTTTTACCGCGACAAGGGCTACAAGGACGTGAAGATCACGCCTAAAACTACTCCTGCCGACGGGGGCGAGGCAAAAGTCACTTTTGAAATTGACGAGGGAATCCGGGGTTTCATCGAAAAAATCCGTTTTATCGGCAATCAGGCCATTCCATCGGCGGAGCTCGAGAAAGTGGTCAAACTCAAGCCCCGTGCCTGGTGGCAGATTTTTAGCAAATCCGACCGCTACGAGGAGTACGGCATGAAGGATGACATCGCGCGACTCAAGAACCACTATCTCAACCAAGGCTATATTGACGTTAACGTCACCGGGTCGATCGATCTGCCGCGCACCGTCCGCAATGAGGAGGCTCGGGCGGATGCCGCCAAGCGCGATGAGACTCCCCCCGAGGAATTTGACCCGGATGACATTCCCGCCGAAGACCTGATTCTGACTTATCGGATTGAAGAGGGGCGGCAGTACCGGGTTGGCAACTTGACGGTGGATGGGAATACCTTCTTTTCCACGGACGACCTGCAAAACGAGCTGCAATTCAAATCCAAGCTGAAGGAAATCTTCGACCAGGTGGAGCTGAAGATGATCAAGGCGGACGGACTCCAGCCGGGGGAAGTGTATTCGGTCAACGGGCTGCAGGCTTCCATGGAAACCCTTCAGGACAAATACGGCCGGCGCGGATTCCGTGAGGCTCGGATTGAGACCCAGCTGCAGCCCAATGTGGAGACGGGGATGATTGATATCCGTTTCACGATCCGGGAGGGGGAAAAATTCTACGTCGATAAGATCGAGATCCAGGGCAACACCGTCACCAAGGACAAGGTGATCCGCCGGGAAATCGACCTGGCTCCCGGCGAGGTTTTTGACACCGTACGCGAACGAGCCAGCAAGCAGAAAATTGAAAATCTGGGTTATTTTGAAAAGGTGGAGACCTATGCGGAGGAGACGGACATTCCGAACCGACAAAAACTTATCGTCCGCCTGACGGAACGCCGAACTGGAGATATCAGCTTCGGGGCAGGCTTCAGCTCGGTGGAGCTCCTCACCGGTAACGTCACGGTTACCGAGAAAAATTTCGATCTCCAAAAGTTGTTTTCGGGGTCTTACCCCAAAGGGGCGGGCCAAAGGGCGAGGTTTCAGGCCCAGATCGGCTTTCGCTCGCAAAATCTGAACCTTGGCTTCACCGAGCCCTGGTTTCTGGACCGGCCCATTCGCCTCGACACCAGTGGCTACTACAACGGGGCTTCCTATATCAGTGAATTCTACAATCAGCAAAACTACGGGGCCGCGATCGGCCTAAGCCGCCGGTTGGGGGAGGATTTTCCCCTAAATAAATGGTCGCTGGGCGTCGTTTATCGGCCCGAATATTACGATATTTCCAATCTGCAATCGGACGCGCCGCCTTACTACCAAGCCTCCACCGGTGACACCCTCAAATCCTCCCTGCGTGGAACCATCACCTATGACGGGCGAGACAGTTTTACGCTGGCACGGCGCGGCCAATATTTTGAGTTGGGTGCGGAGGGGGCTGGCGGGCCGTTGCTGGGCTCGGAAAATATCTGGAAAATCCGGGCGGAATACCGCGTTTATTTTCCGATCTGGAAGGAACAGGACTGGATCCTTTCGGGCCGGGCCCAAGTCGGGCTTGTCGACAGCTTCAGCTCCACGGAGTATGTGCCGGTTTGGGATCAGCTTTTCGCGGGGGGATCTGGATCCATCCGCGGTTTCAACCCTTCCCTTGGCAGCACGGTCAACCAAGGTGCGGTGGGCCCCAAGCAGAACGGCCAGCCCGTCGGGGGCGGCACCTCGGGAGTTTATCAGGTGGAGATGACGGCGCCTTTCCCCATTTTGGAAAACCGCGTCCGCTGGGCGGTGTTCTGCGACGGGGGCTTCGTCAACGAAAACGTCTTTGATTTTGCGCCCAAGACCTACAACGAAACGCAGACGATGATGGTGAACGGAACACCGACTTCCTATGACGCGACCAACGGCGGTTTTCAGATCGGCGTGGGTTTCGGTATCCGTATGGATATTGGCATCGGGCCGATGAAATTTGACGTAGGTTTTCCCGTCATGACCGGGGATCCGAACAACAAAAACGGCATCAAATTCTACTTTGACGGCGGATACCAGTTCTAAGTAAGGTATTTCCTTATGAATTTTAAAACCACGTACTTATGGATGCTTGCCGGGGCATGGTTCTTTTTGGCCTCCGCCGGCCCGGCCCAGGATTTTTCCAAGGTTGCCGTGATCGATTACAACACGATTTTGAAGGACTATTACAAGGCCAAGGATTCCCAAAAGCAGATGGAGGATCTTGCCGCCAACTACCAGAAGGAGAGAAATGAGCGCGATGCGGGCCTGAAGACCTTGGTGGATTCCATCAATGCCCTGCAAAAAGAAATCCAAGATGAAAAATCGGACACGAAACGGAAAGAAAAGGAAAACCAGCTGAAATCCAAGGGGGAGGAAGGGCAGGTCAAACAGCGAGAGATGATGGCCTTCGCCCAAACGGCCTCGAAAATTCTTGAGGATAAACGCCAGAGGCTCACTCAGGAGCTAACCGAGGACATTAACAAGGCACTTGGCCAAGTGGCCAAAAACAAATACTCAATGGTCTTTGTGAAACCGCAGGTCCCCTCGCCGGGCGCGCTGATTTTTTCCGAGGGCATGGAAGATCTGACTCCCCAGGTTTTGGCGATCCTGAACAAGGATGCTCCCGCCGGCAAAAAAGAGGAAAAGAAATAGCCGATGGGGGTGACCTGCTCCCATTTTCCGGGTCGTCCAGCCCGGGATGTCCCCCTGCCTTAGAATTCCCAGCGAACCGGTGCAACATCCCCAGTTTTTCATTCCGGCTCGATCGCCCTGGTTGGGGCGAAGGGGCTTCTTCTGCGGTTTAATCTTGGGAATCGCTTTCGCCGTCGTGCCCGCCTGGTCCCAGGAGAAAGCCCAGTTCGCCGTCCTCGATTATTCGATAATCTTCCGGGATTTTTACCGGGCCGTCGAATCGAAGCAGCGCTTCGAAAAGAAACAGGAAGAGCTGAAGAAGGACATGGAAGAGCGTGAAAACGCGGTCAATCAAATCATGAAGGACGCCAAAAAGCTCCAGGACGACCTGCAAAGCCCGGCCCTTTCCGAGACCAAAAAAAAAGAGATCACCGGGCAGCTTAAGGATAAATTGAGCGAGCTGGACGGCCGTCAAAGGATGGCCATGGATTTCCGCAACCAAAGCCTCATGGTGTTGCAAAAAAGCCAGGCCAACGAGCAGGAAAATCTGATGACCGACATCAACAAGGCGCTCGGCACGGTCGCCAAGAACAAGTACACCATCGTGTTTGCCAAGGCTTCCATTCCCTTTAGTGAAGGAATCGACGACATTACCCAGCAGGTTTTAGGCCTGTTGAACAAGGACGCCCCGGCGGCATCCAAAAAAGAAGAAAAGAAATAACCGGAGATTACCTATTTTGAGCTCCCCGCGGAGCCTCGCTGAACTTGCCGAGTTGCTCGGCGGAAAACTTGAGGGAGACGGAGAAATCCGTATCTCCGGAGTCGCGGACTTGCAGGGTGCGGGCCCCTCAGAAATCTCTTTTTTGGCCCATCCGCGTTACGAAGCGGCCGCCCGTCAAACCCGCGCCGGGGCGCTAGTGGTGGGTCCGCAGGCCCCCAAGGATCTGGGGAAAGCGCGGATTCGGGTCGCCCAACCCTCGGCTGCCTTTACCCGTGTCGCCATGTTATTTGCTGCGGCCGAGGCGCCTCGCTTCAGAGGCATTCATCCGTCCGCCGTAGTTGCTTCCGGAGCAAAAATTGGACAACAGGTGGGGATTGGACCGCATGTCGTGATTGAGGAAGGGGTTCAAGTCGGGGATGGGACCCAAATCGGAGCGGGAAGTTATCTCGGCCGGGATGTCCAGATTGGTTCAAACTGCGTGCTCCACCCCCGCGTGTACGTGGGGGAGCGCTGCCTCCTGGGAAACCGGGTTGTCCTGCATCCTGGAGCGGTGGTTGGGGCGGACGGTTTTGGCTACGAAATGAAGGACGGGCGACACCACAAGGTGCCCCAGCTTGGGTATGTGCAGATTGACGATGATGCCGAGATTGGGGCCAATACGACGATCGACCGGGGACGCTTTGCCCGCACCCACATCGGGGAAGGGGCCAAAATCGACAATCTGGTGATGATTGCCCACAACTGCGTGGTCGGCCCGCACAGCGTGATCGTGGCCCAGAGTGGCTTATCCGGGAGTACCACCACCGGGCATCACGTGACCATCGCTGGGCATGTGGGAACGGTGGGTCACACGCACATTGGATCGGGGGCGATCCTCACGGCGAAGTCCGGGGTCACCAAGGACGTGCCGGAGGGGCAGACGTGGCGGGGTGCGCCGGCCCGCCCGATCAAAGAGCAGATGGAGATGGAGGCGCATATCCAGCAGCTGCCCCAATTGGCAAAGAGATTGAAGGCCTTGGAAGCGGGAAAGAAAAAGGGAGCCAGAGAGAAAAAGAAACGGTGAGATAAGACTTGGGGCAGGAGGATTGGACCCATGGGTCCTATCGAAGTGGGAATGGGGGTGAAGGCTCTAAGCGTAAACGCGCCAGTCGAGATCCAAGAAGATGGGATTTCGCCACTCGCAGTTGCCGAGGAAGGATTCGTCCACGCGGTCGGCCAAAATCTGGTCATAGAGGCGGTTGAAGCGAAGCAGGTGGTCCTTGGTGCGCTTCACGGCGTAAGGAACCATCGTCCCGGTCTTCATGATAAAGGCCCAATCGGATGACTGGGCCAACAGCAACTCCCGGGCCGCCTGACGCAAGGCGCGATCGAGGAGATGATGGGGTTGCGTGTGGCAGAAGCGTCCGGCCAACTGGATCATGCGGACCGTGGCCATGTGGAGATGGGGGTAGATCCAGGCATTGGATCCTTCCAGCCAGACGGACCAGTGGCCCTCGTTACCCCAGGAGGAAGCACTGGGCGTGGCGATCTGATGAGTATCGTGCCGGGCCAGAAACTCTGACGGGGTGATCATCTCGAAAGTCTTCTGGTCGTAGGCGGTCTTTCGGAAAAGGTAGTCGAGGAACATCGGCCCCTCGTACCACCAATGGCCGTAGAGCTCGGCGTCATAAGGGCAGACGACGATGGGCTCCACGCCCATTTCCCGGCGAAGATGCTCGATCTGTTTCTCACGGTTGAACATGAAATTGCCGGCATGGGAGGCGGCGCGCTCGCGGGCGACCCAAGGCCGATAAGGTTCCTTGTGCGGGGTTTTCCCGGTGATGCGGTAGTACTTCAGTCCGGTAAATTTCCGCATTCCGTTGGGCTGGATGTAAGGGCGGATATAGTCGTACTCCAGGTCGAAACCGCAGTCCCGGTAGAAGTCGCGGTAGTCGCCGTCCCCCGGATAGCCTTCCTCGGCGCTCCAGACCTGCTTGCTGGACTCGATGTCCCGACCAAAGGCGGCTGGTCCTGCCTGGGTGAAGACAGGGGCAAAGACTCCGTAGGCCGGCCGAGGTTCGGAGTAAAGGACGCCGTGGGCATCAAGGATGAACCAGCGGATTTCCGCTTCCTGCAGGTAATTTTCGAGTCCCGGGTAGTAGGCGCATTCCGGGAGCCAGATGCCCCGGGGATCCCGACCAAAGCAGTTCCGGTAGTCGTTCCGTGCCACCTGCACTTGGGCGCGGACCGCTTGGGGGAATTCGCGCATGAGGGGGAGGAAGCCGTGGGTGGCGCCGCAGGTGATGATTTCAAGGACGCCGGCATCCTGAAATTTCCGGAAGGCCCCGACCAGATCGCGGCGATAGCGGTCACAAAACATGGTCCGGCAGTGATGGAGGCGATCATGATAGAAACGGGCCAGGTCTTGAAAAACGGGATCGTGCCGGGTGCGATCCAGTTCCTTGGCGGTGAGTTCGAGCAGCTTTTCCAGACCGTGGACGTAGCGGTCCTGCAACATCGGGTCCCGCATCATCGCGCAGAGCGGCGGGGTCAGGGACATGGTCAGGCGGAACGGCACGCCGTCCCGCACCAACCCTTCCATCATATCGAGGAGCGGCAAATAGGTTTCCGTGATGGCTTCGTAAAACCAGTCTTCCTCAAGAAACTCCGGATACTCCGGATGCCGAACGAACGGCAAATGGGCGTGGAGGATCGGGGCGACGTATCCGAGCGGCATGGTCGGCAGGGCCCGGGGCCGTTAGGCGGTACGTCCGATGGGTTCGGGGAGGGGTGGTTGCCGGGTCGGATCGACGCCGGGGGTGGAGTCGGTCAGCCGGAGGAAGGAGAGAAGGACAGAGCGTTCTTCCAGGCCGTCGGGGGCGCTGGCGGCGATGGGGATATGGAAACGGCCATCCGGGAAAGTGAAGTGGTAGGAGAAGGTGCCGTCCGGGCGAAGATGGATTTCCCGGCCATCGACCGTGACTTTGGCTCCGGGAACGGTGCCGCCGTAGATGATGAGCTCGGCGTTGACGTGCATGGAGAAGGAGCGGTCCTGGCCCCGCGGTCCTGAGCTGAGGCTGGAGGGGATGCCGCTGGAGCCGAGCTCGAGGAGGCGGCGGCGGAGGGTCTCGGTGATTTCGAGGGAGCCGACGCGGATGCGGCGGATCAGATCTCCGCCAAGGTATTCCAAGAGCCGGTCGGCCAAGCCGGAGGGGACGACGCGGCGCAGGGCGTAGGGGAAGGGTAAGGGAAAGCCTTCGCGCTGGAGACGGGCGAGGGCCTTGGCGAGGCCTTCGCCGGGCCGCATCTGTTTCTGGATCAGGTCGAGGAGCTGGCGAAAGGAGTAGTGGAAAGGAATGGTGACGAATTCGACTTCCCGGTTGGGGGAAGGATCGTCGCGCGGAGTGAGCACCTCGTCCGAAACGGCCAGGCGGTGGAAGGAGCCGTCGTGGCGGTAGTAGCCGAGCTCGGCCTGAAAGAGGGTGGCCGGGCGGTGGACGGGCAGGTACCACTCCTTGGAGCCGGGAAAAACCTGGATTTGATGAACCCGTTCGGCCCCGGGAATGTAGATCTGCAGAAAGACTTTACCTTCCGGGGATTCCTGTTCGGCATCGCGGAGTTGCTGCCAGCTAAAGTCCCAGTAGGCGTAGAGCCAGCGGGGATCCCGGGCGGCGAGAAAGATGCGGCGGGTGCCGTAGGATTCGGGCAGTTCCCCGAGATATTCAAAGGCGGGAAGCTCTGGTTCCGGGGCGGAAGGGGTAAAAGGCTGAAGAACGAATTTATGAGCCGACTGATCGACGGGCAGAGGGCTTTCCCGGAGCTGGGGAGCCGTGGATTCCGCGGAGTCGTTCTTTTTTCTTGGAGAAGCCTTTTTGAGCGCAACGCTTTTGGGCGAGTCGATTTTTTTGGCAGGAACTTTTTTTGTTTTGGAAGATGGTCTTGGCATAGTTGATCTAAAAGGTTCGATGGTTAAGATGAGCATCATCCCCAAGAGACGGCAGCAAATCAATTCAGTTATTACTCTTTCTAGCGGAACATTTTAAGATATTGTCATTCATATCTTTATGAACACAAAAAGGATTATCCCCTGCTTGGATGTGGATCGGGGCAGGGTGGTGAAGGGCGTGAAGTTTGTGGGCATCCGGGATGCCGGCGATCCGGCAGAGTGTGCCCGCGCCTATAATGGGCAGGGTGCCGATGAGCTGGTGTTTCTGGATATCACGGCTTCGGCGGAGGCCCGGCCCATTCTTCTGGAGGTGGTGCGAAAAACAGCGGATGAGGTGTTTTTGCCGCTGACGGTGGGAGGAGGGATTCGGACGGTTGAGGACGCGCGGGGGCTTTTGCGGGCCGGGGCGGACAAGGTCAGTCTCAACACGGCCGCTGTCGAGCGGCCTGAATTAATCTCGGAAGTGGCGGATGCCTTTGGTTGCCAGTGCGTGGTGCTGGCCATCGATGCCCGCCGACGTGCCCAAGGCGGATGGGAGGTGACGACTCACGGAGGTCGACAAACGACACCGCTCGATGCCCTCGCTTGGGCCCGGGAGGGAGTGGAGCGGGGAGCAGGGGAACTTCTGCTCACCAGCATGGATGCGGATGGAACCAAGGCCGGGTATGACCTGATGCTGACGCAAACCATCAGTGCGGCGGTTTCAGTTCCGGTCATCGCCAGCGGGGGGGCAGGCACCGCCCGGCATTTTGCCGAGGTTTTGGGACCCGAGGGAGGGGCGGACGCGGCCTTGGCGGCGAGCCTTTTCCATTTTGGCGAATTGACCGTGCCGCAGGTCAAGCGTCACCTCCAGGAACAGGGCATCCCGGTTCGGCCGGCCCATCGTCCATGATTTATCCCGACGAGAGAAAATTTCTCGAGCTGGCCCGGCAAGGAAACCTGATTCCGGTCAGCCGAGAGATTTTGGCAGACACGGAAACTCCGGTATCCGCTTATCTCAAGCTTTCGGCCCAAGCGGGGGGCGCGGCCTTTCTGCTGGAGAGTGCCGAATCCGCAGGGCGTCTTGGGCGTTATTCCTTTGTGGGATCCCGTCCAGCGGCGGTGATGGAGTTCCGCAACGGACGGGTCCGCTTCAGCCGATCCGGCGGAGAGGTGGAGGAGAGGGTCCCAGAACATCCGGATCCCCTCCAGGAGGTGCAGTCGATGCTGGCGGGGTTGAAGCCGGTGGAGGCTTGGCCGGCGGAAGCCCCCCCTTTTGCCGGCGGAGCCGTGGGATTCCTGGCCTTTGAGGCGGTGCGTTATTTTGAGCCGACCGTGGGAATGGCCTCCAAGGATGATTTGGGGGTGCCCGACGCCTGCTTTGCCTTGGTGGAGGAGTTTCTCGTTTTCGACCACGCCCGCCGAACCCTGCGTTTCGTGGTGCAGGTCCGGGTTGGTGAAAATCCCGCAGATTCCTACCGGCAGGGGCTGAAGCGACTGGAAGCACTGGCGGGCCGCCTGGCGCAACCGGCTGGCAAGTCGACGGCGGAGGTGCCGCGCCGCCCGGAGGGAGATCTGCTGGCCGGAGCCACGCCCAACATGGCCAAACGCGACTATCTCAAGATGGCTGCCGCCATGCAGGAGCATATCCGGGCCGGTGATATTTTTCAGGTGGTTCCCTCCCAACGTTTCTCCGTGCCCTTTTCGGGCCGGCCGATTGACCTCTATCGGGCCCTGCGCACGATCAACCCTTCCCCCTACATGTTTTGCCTGGAGATGGCCGGGCTGGCTCTCGTCGGTTCCTCCCCTGAAACCCATGTGCGCTGTGAACACGGCCGCGTGGAAATCCGTCCCATCGCCGGCACCCGGCCGCGCGGGGCGGATGCCCGGGAGGATCAGCGGTTGGCGGAGGAGATGAAGGCGGATCCCAAAGAAAGAGCGGAACACATCATGCTGGTGGACTTGGCCCGCAACGACCTGGGGCGGGTCTGCGAATACCAGACGGTCAAGGTGGTGGAGTTGATGGAGGTGGAAAAGTTTTCCCACGTGATGCACCTGGTTTCCCGGGTGGAGGGGCAACTGCGTCCCGGGCAGGATGCTTTTCAGGTGATGCGTGCCACTTTTCCGGCCGGCACGGTGAGCGGGTCTCCCAAGGTGAGAGCCCTGCAAATTCTTGCGGAGGGCGAGCCGACCCGTCGGGGCGCCTACGCGGGAGCAGCTGGATACTTCTCCTTCGACGGCAACCTCGATTCCTGCATTTCCATCCGCACGATCCTGCTGAAGGGAGGCAAGGCACACGTCCAGGCGGGCGGCGGGCTGGTGGCCGATTCCACCCCGGAGGGCGAGTATCAGGAAAGCGTGAACAAGGCCAAAGCCGGGCTGGCGGCGGTGGCGGCCGCCCGGGCTCTGGCGTAAAAGGAAGCCATGCTTCTGGTCATCGATAATTACGACTCCTTCACCTACAATCTCGTCCAGTATTTTGGAGAACTAGGCGCGGATCCCGTGGTAAAGCGGAACGACGCAATCACCCTCGAGCAAATGGAGGCCCTGCGACCCGGGCGTATTGTGATTTCCCCGGGGCCGGGAACCCCCGCCCAAGCAGGCATCTCGATGGAAGTCATCCGCCGGTTCGGGAAAAGCACGCCCCTGTTGGGCGTTTGTCTCGGCCACCAGTGCATCGGCGAGGTGTACGGAGGTAAGGTGGTGCGGGCGGATCGGCTGATGCATGGCAAAACCTCGCCCATCCGCCACCGGGGTACGGGGGTCTTTGCCGGACTACCGAACCCTTTTGAGGCCACCCGTTACCACTCCCTTATCGTCGAAAAAAGCTCCGTGCCGGCCTGCCTGCAAATCACGGCGGACACCGCGGAGGGGGAGATCATGGGGTTGGAACACCGCGAGTTTCCCGTGCATGGCGTCCAGTTCCATCCCGAGTCCATCCTCAGCCGCGAGGGCAAGGACCTGCTCGCCAATTTTCTGAAATTGTAGGTCGCTCAGCGGGCGGTGCGGAAGCCGACCACCTCCAGCTGGGCGGAGGCCGGTGCATCCCGGCGGTTCGAATCCTGCCGGCGGATGCGGGCAAGGGGAATGGGTTCGGGATCGGTAAAATTTCCTCCCAGGATCACCGGTCCGCGGGGTCCGACCGCCCACTCGCTGACGTTTCCGCCGAGGTCAAAATGGCCGAACGGCCCCCGGTCGGAAGGGAAGGATTCGCCGGGAGCGGCGTTAAACCAGGAATCTCCCGGATCCCGGTTGGCTGGTTCCTCGCGAAGAATACCCAAATTCGCCTGGTTCCTCCCGGGCTCACTCCCCCACGGAAAGGGACGGGCCTCGTTTCCCCCGGCGGCGCGCGACCATTCCGAAAGGGTGGGAAGGCGGCGACCCCGCCATTTCGCATAGGCCGCCGCGCTGGGGTAATCGACGTTGAAGACCGGAGTATCCCGGCTGATTTTCTGTTCCTGGTACTTTTCGTTTTTGCGTGCCCGCCTGAGGATTTCCGGCCAGTCCTTCGGCTGGAGGCTGTTCACGGTTGTTTTTTCGGCTCGGGCCTCCTCGGGCACCCAGTCCCGCCAGGTCGGATTTTCCCGAGCGGCGGCAAGAAAATTTTCAAAGTCCCCGATGGTGACCTCGTGACGGTCCAGGAAAAAAGCCCCGACCTCGACCGTCTCCCCGTCCCCGGAAATCTGACCGGCCGGCACCGGCAACTCCAAAGGCTCCAGCTTCGCCGGAACATCGAGGACAAATTTGTGGTAGACCACACGGGCGTATACCGCGAAGAAAGCCATGCCTACGATTAGACCCAGGCCGATGGCCCACCGGCGGATCACCCGCGCCTGGAGCGTTTTGGCCGCGGCTTCCCGCTCCTCCTTACGGACATGGACCTCGCGTACCGTCGCCAGCTGCCGCTCAAACTCCCTGGTTTGGCGGAGCAGGCCGGCGGCGGAGGTGCCCGGATTCCGCAGCATCTGGAGGAGGGGTTGGAACTTTGGCTCTTCGGCCAGCATCGGTTCGAGAATTTCCGCAAGCCGGGCGGTGTTTTCGCCGGTGGAGACACCCGCAGACGGGGAATCGGCGGCCGGATTTCTTAAGCGGGGAATTCCCTTGGGAGAAAGGGTGTAGTCGTATTCCCCGAGCGGACGAGCCGGGACGGAAGCCGACTCCATTTCAGAAAGAACCGAGGCCAAAGTCGTGGCCAAGCGGGCGCATGCCAGCAGGGTCGGGGTTTGGCCGGAGATGCGGAGATGGAGCAGGGAGGGAACAACCACAGGTTCCAGGGCCACCAGGATCCGGCCTTCCCATGGGATGGATTCGTAAAGGGAGTAAACGCCCGGATGATTGATCCTTGCCCAGGCCCGGATGGCCCGGGCAAACCCCGGAGACCCCGCCGGCGGGACGAGAATCTGAACGGGTCTTTGCAGTTCCCGGTGTTTGGCCCAGTAAAGCCGGCCCCAGCCATGGGGACCGGCGGGGGCGGCCAGGCGGTAGGAACCAAATTCCCGATCCGACCAATCCTCCCACTGCTCGGCCAACCGGAGGGGAAGATTTTCATCCGGGGCAAGGACGGGGATCGGGAACCCGGCAGGGAGGGTGCCGGAAAGCTCGTATCGCCCAAAAACCGCCAGCGACACCCGGGGGAAATTTTCCGCCGCCAGGATGAGTTCGGAAGAACGGTCCTCGCCTTGCCAAAAAATATCGGACAAAACGACCGCGGAATCCGGCAAACCGGGCAACGTCTGAAGCAGATTTTCCCAGGTGTCCACGGTCTGAAGAAGAGCCGTGGGAAAATAATCCAGAATCAATGCCGAAAAATTTTGACGAGCCTCGGGGTCTTCCTGGGCCAGAAGGATCGTGGGCACGGCTGATTGTGAACTTTCCGCGCAAAAGGCGGAAGGAGCTATTTAATTCAAGTTGAGGTTTAGGTGGATGGTGGGCGGTGAGACTTGGAAGAAAGAGAGAGGCGGTGGATGGCGTAGGCGGCGCCAAATCCGTTGTCGATATTCACGACGGTGATGCCCGGGGCGCAGGAGTTCAGCATGCCCAAAAATGCCGTGAGGCCCTGGAGATGGGCGCCATAGCCAACGGACGTGGGCACGGCCACCAAGGGATGGCGCACCAATCCTCCCAACACGCTGGGCAGGGCCGCCTCCATTCCCGCGACCACGATCAGGGCATCGTGGCGACGGATTTCCTCCAAGCGCCGCAGGGTTCGATGAAGTCCGGCCACCCCGATGTCGTAGAAGCGAGTCGGGCGATGGCCGAGGAATTCGAGGGTGACCCAAGCTTCCTCGGCCACGGGATGATCAGAGGTTCCCGCCGCGCAAACGGCGACGTGCATGGGCCGGGACTCTTTGGCCCGAAACTTTCCCACGGTGAAGGTACGGGCATGGGAATGATAGGAGCCACGGAGGAAGGTGCGCTTCAACTGCCGGCCCTTCTTGTCATCGATCCGAGTGATCAGGACCGGTTGTTTTTCCGACAAAAGTCTACGGGTAATCGCCACGATCTGGGGCACCGTCTTGCCGGCTCCGTAGATGATTTCAGGAGCTCCCAAACGGTGACGACGCTGGAGATCCACCTCGGCAAGGGCCTTCGGCAAAAAGGCCCGGGGTTGGCGGCGCGTCGCCATTGAGTTGTCAGCCCAAGGCGGCCGTGAGGCGGGGCAGCAGGTCGGAAATAGCCAGCCGTTCCTGTTGCATGGAATCCCGGTGACGCAACGTGACGGTATCCTTGCGGCCGGCGAGGGGACCTTCCTTGGCACCCTCAAGCGTCTCGAAATCCACGGTGATGCCGAAGGGGGTGCCCACTTCGTCTTGTCGGCGGTAGCGACGACCAATGGCGCCGGCTTCGTCGTAAAAAACGGGGAAATGCTTCCGTAGTTCCGCCGTCAGGGCTTTGGCCTTCTCCACCAGTTCCGGTTTGTTCTTTAAAAGGGGAAAGATGCCGGCTTTCACCGGGGCCATGCGGGGGTGGAAGCGCAACACCACGCGGGTTTCCTGGTTGCCCTTTTCATCGGCCACTTGCTCCTCGTGGTATGCCTCGCAGATCAAGGCTAGCACGGTGCGGTCGACCCCGGCGCTGGGCTCCACGACATGGGGTATGAATTTTTCCCGGGTCTCCTCATCAAAATACTCGAGGGGTTTGCCGCTAGCCTCCTGATGCTGTTTCAGGTCGTAATCGGTGCGATAGGCGATGCCCTCCAGTTCCTCCGTACCAAAGGGGAATTCGTAGAGCAGATCATAGGTGCCTTGGGAGTAGAAGGCGCGGTCCTGGTCGGGAACGTCGTATACCTGGATTTTTTTCCGGGGCAGCCCGATGGATTCGTACCAGGCGATGCGGTCGGCCAGCCATTTTTCCAACCAGGCCTTGCCTTCGGCAGGGCGGACAAAAAACTCCACCTCCATCTGTTCAAACTCGCGGGAGCGGAAGGTAAAGTTGCGCGGGTTGATCTCGTTGCGAAAGGCTTTGCCGATTTGGGCGATGCCGAACGGGAGTTTTTTGCGGGACACCTCTAGGACATTTTTGAATTGAACGAACATGGCCTGGGCGGTTTCGGGGCGAAGGTAGGTGAGGTTCCGGTCATCCTCCACCGGACCGACGTAGGTTTTGAACATGAGATTGAACTGGCGGGGCTCGGTGAGTTCCCCGCCGCAGGCCTGCACCATTTTGCTGGGCTTTTGCGGGCAGGGGGTGGAGGCGATCTGGTCGGCCCGGAAACGACCCTTGCAGGTTTTGCAGTCGATCATGGGGTCACTGAAGGTGGCCTCGTGGCCACTGGCCTTCCACACCGCGCGGTTCATGAGAATGGCCCCGTCCAGACCCACGATGTCGTCCCGCCACTGGGTCATGGCTTTCCACCAGTACTCCTTGAGGTTTCGTTTCAGTTCGGCCCCCAACGGGCCGTAGTCCCAGGCCCCGTTCAGGCCCCCGTAGATCTCGGAGGATTGGAAGATGAACCCACGCCGCTTGCATAAGGCGACAATTTTCTCCATGCGGTTTTCGGCCATGACGTTGGTTTGGTTGGATTCCCGAGAGAAAGTTGTTAGCGATGATGCATGGCCGTGAACACCCCAATCTTGAAGCGGTTGGCCCGACGGAACGGTCTGAAAAAAAGCACCGCCGGCTCGGCCCTGCGGTGGCTTCAGCGGGCGGCCGGGATGGTGCTGGTCCTTTTTCTGGTGCTAGCCGTCCTCGGTCGCACGGTGGGACTGCCGGAGGCATGGAAACAGAGACTGATCCGGGAGTTGTCCACCCGGGGCCTGGAAGTGGAGGTGAAAAAACTCACCATGGATCCGTTGGGAGGACTGGTGGCGAGGGATTTGGTGGTCTACCGCGATAGCACGCGCGGCGAGGAACGATTGCGGGTACGCCGGGTGGAGTTGACCCCCAACTGGCTGGCCTGGCGCAAAGGGGAGCCGTTTTTGGCCGGAGCGCGTTTGCGGGACGCGCATGTCAGCTGGCCTTTGGGGGACGGGGTGCAGGCGGAGGCCCGCCGAGTGGAGGCGGACGCGGAATTTCGGCCCGGGGAAATCCGGATTCAGCGTCTGCGGGGGCAGATTCTGGGATTCGATTTGGACCTGAAGGGAAGGGTGGGGATCGAGGCGGGGCGGGTAGCCGCCCCCCAGGAGTTCCCCGTGGCCCGCTTATGGCGGCAAGCGGAGACGGTGCTGAAGGACCTCGGCGGCCCGGCCCCCAAGATTCAGGCGGAATTCAGCGTGGAGATTGGTCGACCGGAGGAAAGCCAAGCGGAAATCTTGATCACTTCTGCCCGCAACATTTGGAAAGGGGTGGCGATTCCCTCCTTAGAGGTCCGGGCGACGATGGCTGAAGGCACCCTGAAGTTTGAGCGGTTTCAGCTTAGCCTCGAGCGGGGAGGCTTGGAGGTTTTCGGCTGGGCGGATTTTCCGCGGGGGGCCGGCGGAGCGGAATTCTTCGGCCAGGTGGATCCCGCCCACCTGGCTCCGGCCTTTGGTCCCTCCGCCGGCCAAGCTCTCCGGGAGTTCCGGAGCCAGCAACTCCCCCGGCTGAGCGGAAAAATGGAGGCGGCTTGGAAAGGGCAGCCGAATTTCTTCGCCTCGGTCGAGCTCGACATCGGTGAGTTTCGCCTCGGTCTTTATCCCTTCCGCAGCCTCCACTTGCCCTGGGTGAGCGATGGACGGCGCTGGATGGTCCAGGGATTCCGGCTGGAGGCGATTCCGGCTGGTGCGATCGAAGCCCAAATGACGTTCGACGGCCAAGCGGAGTTAAAAGGAAATCTGCGGAGCGATCTGGACCTAAAAAGCCTCTCCCCGCTCTTTGGTCCCGCCGGGGCGCCCTTCTGGTCCAGCCTGGATTTCTGGCAGCCTCCCCAGCTGAATTTCCGGATCATGGGAGCGGGTTTTTCCCCCGACCTCATCCGGTTGGAAGGCCGAGTGGAATCGGCGGGGCTGAAATACAAGGGCGTGCAGATGGACCAACTGGAGGCTGACGTGGTCTACGCGGCCCGGGAAATCCGGGCCACGAAGGTGCGGGTCACCTCCGGGGGGGGCGAAGGCAAAGGGGATCTCCGCTACACCTTGGACCCGCGTTTTGTTTATTTCCACAACGTCGAGTCCACGCTGCCGGTCCGCGAGTTTTCTCCCGTCTTCGGGGAAAAAGTGCGCGAGACGATGCAGCCCTACGAGTTTATCGACCGGCCGTTCGTAACCCTGGAGGGCAAAATTGACCTGGAGGAAAAATTCCGCACGGATATGGCGGCCACCGGAAAAAGCGCGGCCGGTCTCCATTACGTGGTGGCCGGAAAAAAGCTTCATTTCCGCGATGTCCACTTGGCAGTGAATATCCGGGGAACGAAAACCACCGTGAAAACCCAGGACAAGAAGCCGGGCTCCCTGTGGGGCGGTCAAGTGGAGGTCGACGTGGCGGTGGACGGGCCCAAGGGTAAAAAAACGCAAAACACCCAAGTGAAACTCAAGGACGTGGATTTTGGAAGAACGGTGGAGGTGTATTTCGGCAATCCGCAGTACAACGGCAAGCTCAGCGGAACCTGCGAACTGGAGGGTCCGTCCGGGGCCGGGACCTGGCGGCAGTGGACGGGGCGAGGGCAACTTGAGGTGGAGGAAGGAAAATTCCCCGGGCTGGGCAACTTCGCCAAGACCATCAACGCTCCGCTGGAGTGGATGGAGAACCTGGGAGAGGGCGCGACCATGAAATTCGAACTGGAGCGCGGCAAGCTCAAGGTCCAGCGGCTGAAGATCTTCTCCAAGCTGGTGGAGACCACCGGGGAGGGGATCTACGATATTGCGGAAGACCGATTGGAGAATTTCTTCATGAAACAGAATCTGATCGGGCCGATGGGGCTGCCCTTCATGCCGGTGAGCGAGATGCTCGAGGTGGAGGGGAGCGGGTCGCTCAAGAATCCGGTCTGGACGCCGAAAAACTTCGACGGGAAATGAGCCGCTGCGGGCTGCATACCTCCACGGCCGGGGGGCTGGGGGAGATGCTGGCCCGGACCCGAGTCCTGGGAGAGGACGCCGCCCAAATTTTCGTCAAAAGCAACCGTCAGTGGCGGGTTTCCGCGCTCCCGGCCGGGGAGGCGGATGCGTTCCGGGCGGGAAAGGATGCCACGGATCTCTGGGTGTGCGCCCACGCGGGCTACCTGATCAACGTGGCGGGCCACGGGGAAACCAGGAAAAAATCCATCCTGTCCCTGGCGGAGGAGCTGGCCCGGGCGGAGACGCTGGGTCTGGCTGCCCTCGTCGTGCACTGCGGCAGCCGCGGGGATCAGTCCCCGGCCGAGGCCCGGAAAAAGGCGGCGGACGGTTTTCGGGAGGCCGTGGCGCGCTCGGAGACCAGGAGCATTCCGTTGGCCTTGGAAAATTCCGCCGGTCAGGGAACTTCCCTGGCCCAAGATCTCGGCGAGTGGGCGGAACTGGTGGCCAGCCTTCCGGCGGATCGCCGGGCGGCCTGTCTCGACACCGCCCACGTGTTTGCCGCCGGGCATGACCTGAGAGATGAAACCGAAAGGAAAAAACTGATCCGGGAGGTGGAGGAAAAAATCGGATGGGCGCGCATTCGGGTGCTGCACGTGAACGACTCCAAAACCCCATGCGGTTCCGGGGTGGACCGGCACGAGCATCTGGGGCAGGGAAAAATTGGAACCCAGGCCTTACGGGCGTTTTTGCGGGATCCGGCGCTGGCGGGGATTCCCCGGATCGGGGAGCTCCCCCCGGGAGAGAAAGAGGACCGGGCGAACCTGAAATTCTTGAGGAACTGCGGCTGAGACCCTGATGTTCAAAGAGGCCGGAAGGTGCTAGAACGACTCCATGAAGGCATCCGATCTGCGGGGGATTCTGACCTATATCCCCAGCTTCCGGGACAAGCTCTTCGTTCTCAGCGTGGACAGCGCCGTGCTGGAGGATGAAAGAGCCGCGAGTCTTTTTTTGGATATTTCGGTTTTGCGGAGCCTGAACATCCGGGTGGCCTTGGTCCACGGGGCCAGTGCCCGGATCAAAAAAGTTGCCACGGAAATGAAGGTGAAGCCCTCCGATGTGGATGGCTTGGGGGTGACCGATGAGGCGACCCTGCGGGTGGCGGAACGGGCGGCCAACTCCTACAGCCATGATGTCCTTCAGCACTTGGCGGATGTGGACCTGAAAGGCGCCGTCACCAATGCCGTGATTGCCCATCCCGCGGGCATCCTTGGTGGCGTGGATCACCAGTGGACCGGTCGGGTGGAGCGGGTGGACAGCAAGTTTTTGGAGGCGCTGCTCGACAACGGAATTATTCCGGTGATTCCGCCGCTGGGGGTGGACGGGGACGGTCGGACCTACCGGGTCAATTCCGACGGCGTGGCGTTGGAAGTGGCGGAAGCGCTGCGGGCCGAAAAACTGATTTTTCTCACCGGCAACGGGGATCTGCCCAAGAACGGGAAAAAGCCGGCGCAACTTTCCGTCGAAGAGGCCACCGAATACCTGAAGAAGAAAAAAGGGGAGATCAGCCAAGAGATGGCTTCCAAGCTTGAGCACGGGTTACGGGCTTGCAAAGAGGGGGTGAGCCGGGCGCATATCTTGGACGGTCGGGAGGATGAGGCGCTGCTCGACGAGCTTTTCTCCAGTGAGGGGGTGGGGACGATGATTTATGCCGATGAGTACACGGAGATCCGGAAGGCGCTGAAGAAGGACGTGCGGTCGATCATGCGGTTGATCGGTCATTCGGTGGCGGCGGAGGAGTTGTTGCGACGGACCCGGGCCCAGGTGGCGGCCGATATTGGCGACTACAGCGTGTTCGAGATCGACGGCAACATGGTGGGTTGTGTGGCGATCCATCCCCTTGAGGGTAAAACGGCGGAAATGGGGTGCCTGTTTGTGGCCCCCGGGCACGAAAATTCCGGGATTGGCAAAAAACTGATGCTTTATGCGGAGAATCGGGCGCGAGAGTTGGGGATGAAGAAGCTGTTGGCCCTGTCCACCCAGGCTTTCAATTACCTGCAAAGCAAAGGCGGATTCACGGAAGGAACGGCCGAGGTGCTGCCGGCGGGCCGGAAAGCCTCCTACGAGGCGAGCGGGCGGAACTCCAAGATCCTCTACAAAGATCTCAGCTGACGTTCTGGGGGCTGAAGACGGTCAGCAGGGCGATTCCGGCCACGGCCAGGCCCATGCCGAGGAGTTCCACGGGGGAGAGTTGGCGAAGTTCCCCGCGGAATAGGATGCCAACCAAAATCGGACCGATGACCACTAGGGTATTGGTGAGGCTGGACGCCTTGGCCAGACCGAAATGGGAGCCGACGTAGCCGAACGCCAGGAAAACCAAGGGAGAGAGGCCGATCATGGCGACCAAGACCCAGATTTTTTTCTGCTCCCACCAGACCGTGCCGAGAGTGTCGGCTACGGTGCTAAGGGCGGCGCAGGCGAGGACGGCAGACCAAGGGGAGAGGAGGAGGTTTTTCATGGTTTGAGGCTATGGCGTGCGGGGATGGAATTCGAATGATGATTTTGGTGAGTGGCGAGTGACGGGTAACGCGTGGCGGGTGGGGGTGCGTGAAAAGGTGCGAAAGTGTGAAAGTAAGAAGGCGCCTTAACCGGGGGGCCAGGAGAGATGGCGGCCGCCGAGGAGGTGAAGATGGAGATGGGGGACGGTTTCGCCACCGTCAGGGCCATTGTTGATGACGAGACGGTAACCGGTCTGCTCGAGCTTCAGCTGGCGGGCGACTTTTTGGGCGGCGGCGAGAAGGTGGCTGAAGACCGGATGATCCTCCGGGGGGACGGCGGCATGGCGGGCGTGGTGCTGTTTGGGAATGAGGAGAATGTGGACGGGAGCCTGCGGGGCGATGTCGCGAAAGGCGAGGACGTGGCTGTCCTCGTAGATGATGTCGGCCTCGGCTTCGCGGTCGACGATCCGTTCAAAGATCGTTTTGGGCATGGGCCCTTCGGATTACCAGATGGTGAGTTCGAGCAGCTGGGGGCCAAAGTGCCGGGCGCGGGCGCGGATAAAGTGAACGATTTCGTCATTCAACCGTTGGCAGGATCCCCGCCAGGAAGAGGCCCCGGAAAGAGCCAACACACAGGCGCGCAAGCCCTCCAGCCGCAGAACCGAGGAGAGGGAGGTCACTTTTTCATCCACGATGGCGGCCAGACGCTGGAAGAAGATCATTTCCATGGGGGCTTCCTTGGCCAGGGCCGCCAGGTTGATGGAGGGGGAAGAGGAGGCCATTTCAAAATGGCGGGCGATGGCGGGGCAGCCGATCCCGGTAAGCGAGCGTCGCAGGATCATCTCCAAGGTGTCCCGTTCGATCACGGGGCGGATGAAGTCATGCTGCAGGTAATGCAGGACCGCCCGGGCTACTTCCGAGGCCAGGGGCCATTGGCGGTGACCGGCCCGGGAGGCCGCTTTTTCCAAGGAAAGAATCAACCACGGCTCGTCGAGACGGGTGGGCTGGACTCCAGGGGCGGAGACCAGAGGCAGCGGCCGCGAGAGATTTACTTTAGCGGCCACCGAGGCTTTTGACTTCGCTGACAAAATCGCGGGCGTCCCGGAACTGGCGATAGACCGAGGCGAAGCGGACGTAAGCGACCTCGTCCAGCTTCTTGAGGGCATCCATGATCTTCTCGCCGATCGCGGTGGTGGGGATTTCCCGGCCGTATTTCTGCTCGAGGTCCTCGACCAGTTTGTCGGCCGTCTTATCAATGAGTTCGGGGCTGACGGGGCGTTTTTCGCAGGCCTTAATGAAGCCCATGACGATCTTGCGGCGGTCGAAGGGCTCGTAACGGCCATCCCGTTTGATGACCCGGAGATCCTCGCGTTCGATCTCTTCGTAAGTGGTGAAGCGGTAGTTGCAGGAGAGGCACTCCCGGCGGCGGCGAACCACGGCCCCGTCTTTCCACGGGCGGGAATCGATCACTTTATCCTGGTCGGCATCGCATTTTGGGCATTTCATACAACTCCTTGTGTTGGGCTGAAACTACAAGTAGGCCGGATAGGGTCAATTAAAATTTTTACATAAAAAT
>Ga0194118_10002539_pt1 | contig 22828 bp, 24 predicted proteins | sample TA2MahsurfametaG_2_FD_148662 | JGI IMG/M metagenome (GOLD analysis project Ga0194118, IMG submission 148662) | Freshwater microbial communities from Lake Tanganyika, Tanzania - TA2015013 Mahale N5 surface | ecosystem: Environmental > Aquatic > Freshwater > Lake | place: Tanzania: Lake...
TCGTCCACACTCGCACCGCCCGACTCCGGCAACGAATCAAGCAGCGTGCGTTGCGGCACGGAGAGGTGCACGCCGGAAGAAGCCTGTCTGGCATCGACACTATCCACGAGGAATGAGAGAACATCACGCACTCCGGTCACCAATTCCGCACGGCGATCGATGACGAGTCCGTGACACCCGTGGGATAGCGCGGACGTGACCGGACCCGGTACAGCCAGGACCTGCCGGCCAACCTCCGCAGCGTGACGCGCGGTGTTCAAGGATCCCGATCGGTGCGCCGCTTCCACGATGAGCGTCGCCCGGGACATCGCGGCAATCACCCTGTTTCGAGTGAGGAACCGTGCCCGGCGAACACTGGAGCCAAGTGGACTCTCCGAGACCACGCATCCGCGTTCGGCTACGCTCGCAAAAAGGCCCTCGTGGGCCCGCGGGTAGGGACTATCGATCCCGGCTGCGGTGACCAGGATGCTGTTTCCGGTCGCAAGGGCGCCACGATGGGCCGACGCATCGATCCCGAATGCTCCCCCCGACACGATGGTGACCCCCGACGATGCGAGTTCGGCCGCCCACGCGCGGGCCACATCCGCGCCGTAGTGCGTGCACGCACGGGCACCCACCATTGCCAGCGACAGGTCGCACGCGCGAGCCAGGTGGGCACTCCCCTGAACCCAGAGGACGTGCGGAGCCACAACACCTACGTCGTCGAGCCCCCTGGGCCACTCCGCATCGCCGCGCACCAGCCACCGGATACCGCGCTCCTCGGCTCGGTCGTGCTCGGAGCTGAGATCACATCGGGTCCACCGGAGCGCGTAGACCTCTCGGTCGCGGTTGGCAATCCCGCCGCCGAGCAAGCGTGCCAGTGTTGCCGGCGCACCCTGCCGGGCGCATAGTTCGTCCACCAGTGCATCGGCGGGGTCGCATATATGAGCAAGAGCGAAGCGCGCACGACGATCATCGCTGCACCAGTGGGTTATGTCGGTTTCCTTCACGGCACTCCGACCTGTTGCGCGGCACGATAGAAGTCCACCGCTTCACGTACGTCATCCCGGGTGGGACGCTCATGCGCCCGGAGATCGGCGATGCTCCACGCAACGCGGAGGCACCTGTGAAGTCCACGCATCCCGAGATCGGCCAGTTCGGTGACCGTGTCTTGCGCCCCAGGGTCCACACTCAATTCATCGGTGAGGATCCTGCCCGGCACGCGACAGTTGAGGGAAACACCGAATCTGCCGAGGCGATGAGCTGCTCGTACGCGTGCCTCCCAGACGCGATCGCGCACGGAACGCGTGTCTTCCGAATCCAGCGAAGCAGCGCCGAGTGCGTGCATGTTCACCCCGAGGTCCAGTCGACTACGCACCGGGCCCGAGATTCGAGACTGATAGGCCCGGATCCGATCTGACCTGCACAGGCAGCTGTCCGTGACCGCCTGGTTGTAGTGGCCGCAGGGACAGGGGTTCGCCGCAAGGACCATCTGCACGTCGGCTGGGAGCGAGCCGAGCCACCCTGCGCGGTGAATCGCGATCGCGCGGGATTCCATGGGCTGGCGCAAACCCTCAAGGACATCACGATCGAATTCGGGTGCCTCGTCCAGGAACAGCACTCCTCGGTGGGCCAGGGTCACGGCACCCGGCACCACCCCGGATCGACGCACGGAACCGAGAACCGCGGCCGACGAGGCGCTGCAGTGTGGAGCTTGAAACGGTGGCCGACGGACCATGCGATCGTGAGTCAGGCCCGCGACGGAGTGAATCGCAGTCACCTCGCGGGTCGACTCGTCATCGAGGTCCGGAAGTATCCCGGGGAGGCGCTCGGCCAACATCGTCTTGCCGACTCCCGGATTCCCGAGGAGCAACAGGTGATGACCGCCAGCCGCGGCGATCTCCAGCGCCCACCTGGCCTGCGACTGACCCTGCACGTCCTGGAGGTCGAGGTGGGAGTGGTGGTCGTCGTGGACCACGTCGTCCGCACGAACCGGCACACCTTCTCCCGCGAGGGTGCGGAGCGCAGCTGCCAGGCTATCGACGGCGAAGATCTCAACACCGGGGACCACCGCACACTCGGTGGCGTTGTCGTGCGGAACGATCACGCTGCGGCAGCCCCGCTCGACGAGACCGAGTGCCAGTGCAAGAGCACCGCGCACTGGCCGTACTCCACCATCTAGGGCCAGTTCACCGATCAGCGCCACACCCACGAGGCAGTGGCCCGGAATCCGACCTGAGGAAGCGAGGATCGCCAGGGCCATCGGGAGATCGAGGCCTGCGCCGTGCTTCGGTAATTCGGACGGTGCGAGGCTGACTGTCACCCGTGAGTCGGGCCATGGATACCCCGAGTTTTGAATCGCACTTCGGATCCTCCAACGGGCCTCGTTGACCGAGGCACCTGGCAGGCCCACAATGCCCACCGATGGCAAACCGGGCCCGACGTGGACCTCGATGTCGATCAGAACGCCGCGAACTCCGTCGAGAACCGCGCCAGACGCACGCGCAAGTCCCATGTCACACGTTTCTCACGTGTTGGACGATGGGAGGGCCGTCCCAGGGTTGGATCACCCCGACCACATCGAAACGGATCACGCGAGGACCGATGCGCTGCTCGGTCACGTAGCGCAGAGCCAGGTGACGGAGCTTCCCCAACTTGCGGCGACCCACGGCCTCGAGCGGTGTTCCATGGGAGACGGACCTACGAGTCTTCACCTCGCAGATGACCAAGGCGTCACCATCGCGTGCGACCACGTCGATTTCGCCGACCTCGCATCGCCAATTCCGATGAAGAATCACCATGCCCTGCCCCCTGAGGAATTCCGCGGCAAGCCCTTCGCCGTACGCTCCGAGGGCGTCCTTGGGGGCAATCGAGGATCGCGTCGAGTGTTCCGTCACCTGCTGACTGTCCTGCGGGCAATGCCGGGCGGCAAGGCCATGTCTGGGAGTTGGGGACAGTGACCTGTGGATCGCCTACGCGGGAGTTCCCACGCGCCAGCTCACCCGATGGTGTTCCGTGAGTCCGTGCGCTGCGATGGCTCCTAGATGGTTCGCGCTCCCGTAGCCCTTGTTGCTATCCCATTCGTACTGGGGAAAATCGCGCGCCAAATCGCGTATCAGGTCATCACGTGCGCACTTGGCGATGATGCTTGCGCACGCGATCCCTGCGCATGATGCGTCACCCCGGACCACCATCGTCACGGGAGGTATAACAGGGGTCTCGGACTGATCGAACAGAGTTCCCTGCGGAAAGACACTCAGGTAGTCGTGCGACCCATCGAGCAAGATCGAATCCGGCTCGACAACGATGGTCGCCAGGGCACGCACCGCGGCCATGCGCATCGCTGTCACTATTCCCACGCGGTCGATCTCCTGCGGTGTCGCATGGCCGATCGCACACTCCGGCGCCCAGGCTTCGATCTGTGGACGCAGCCGTTGCCGCATCGCCGCGGTCAGGGCTTTGCTGTCCCGAATGCCCGGGGGTGGTTTACGACATCCCTGCGTCACGACGACGACCCCCACGGTGACGGGTCCTGCAAGCGCACCTCGACCCACTTCGTCCACGCACGCCACACGGGTCGCCCCCTCGCGCAGCAGGCGGCGCTCGAGACGAAGGGTCGGCGCCGCCATCACCGCATATCGAGCGCTGGGTTCCCGAAGATCTCCGGAATCCTCTCGATTCCCAGGCGATCGAAGGGCCACATGACCACGACTACCCGCCCGACGACGGCATCCACCGGGACCGATCCGTTGTCCTGGTCCAGATGGAAACGCGAGTCTCGGGAATCACCCCTGTTATCCCCCATGACGAAGACTGATCCCTGGGGTACCTCGACATCGAACAGGACTTGATCCGTGGGGCCAACGATGTATTGCTCGTCGAGCGGCACACCGTTCACGACGATGCGACCCTCCGCGTCACAGCAGGCGACGCGATCACCACCGATTCCGATCGCCCGCTTCACAAGGTCCTTACCCGAGTCGCTGGGGAGCACGCCCACGAACGTGAGCGCCTGCTGGAGCCAGCCCAATGGGCCCCCCGGGGGTGGTGGTGGCTCCGGTAGCCAGGTGGAGGGGTCCTTGAAAACCACGATCTCGCCGCGGGCCACTCCGGAAACCTTGGTGGTGATCCGTGAGGCGATGATGCGATCGTTTATCAGCAGCGTCTGTTCCATCGACGCGCTCGGCACATAGAAGGCCTGAACTACGAAAGCGCGGACCACCGCGGACAATCCAAGAGCGATGACGATGATCAGGACGAACTCCCGAAACGCATGCCAGCCCCGGGAGGACTGTCGGTTCGCCGCGGCGTGTCTGCCACCGCGCGGATCGCCCGCCCGCGGATCCGCGGGCGCGACGTGCGGATCGTTGGGGTCGCGCGCCGGGACCGCCATCAGCGAATCCCCGCGAAGGTTTCCGGAATATCGATGGAATCGACGCGCGTCACCGGCCACAGGACATTCATCGCCCTACCCACGACCCGACTCTCCGGGACGAACCCTCCACCGGGTGACCCCAGGTGGAATCGCGAGTCCGCGGAATTCGACCGGTGATCGCCCATGACCCAGAGCATGCCGGAGGGAACGACGACATCGAAGGGCTGTTCGCTCGGTGAGTCCTCGGGGAAGAGGTAGTCGCCCTCCGTGAGCGGTGTTCCATTCACGAGAATCCGTCCGGACACATCACAGCACGTGACCCGGTCACCCCCGACGCCGATGACCCGCTTGACGAAGTCCGTATTGTCCGGGGCCATCAGCCCGAAGGACTGGCCCACATAGGCGAGTACCCCGATGATCGGGTTCCGGTCGGGAACCTCCGATGCAGGGACGAACGAGTCCGTGCCATCGAACACGATGACATCGCCACGGACGATTGGCCGGATGTGGTACACGACACGATTCACCAGGATCCGATCGCCCACCTGAAGGGTGTTCTCCATGGATCCTGAGGGAATCGAGAAGGGTTTCGCAACGAATGTGGTGATCAGGAGGACGATTCCGATCGCCACGGAGATGGTGACCGGCAAGTCCCACCATGGTCGCCGACGCTCATCGGCCAAGGGTTATTCCTCGGACTTGGTGTTCTCGCGCTTTTCGCGAATCTTCGCAGCCTTGCCACGCAGATCGCGCAGGTAGTAGAGCTTGGCACGGCGCACATCGCCGCGGGAGACGAGCTCGATCTTCTCAATGATCGGCGTGTGCACCGGAAAAATGCGCTCAACTCCGACGCCGTAGGAAACCTTGCGGACGGTGAACGTCTCGTTAACACCCGAACCCGAGCGACCGACCACCTGTCCCTGGAAGATCTGAACGCGGGTCTTGTTGCCCTCAACGACCTTGACGTGGACCTTGACGGTGTCACCGGGACGGAAATCGGGCACCCCCGCCTTCAGGGAGGCGGCGTCTACCGTGTCGAGCGTCTTCATGGCTATCTCTTCCTCCGGGCGCGAGCGCCCGTGGTCTACGGGTGAGTCTGGTGCGCACCCGATCCTCCGTGGTGGACCGTGGGCAAGATCGAAGTCTGCCACATGGCTGCGGAGCTCACTCCAGCCCGGGGTCGAGTAAGCCGGGACGGTTCGCCTCGGTCCGGCGGCGCGCCTGGTCATCCCGCCAGGCTGCGACACGCCCGTGGTCGCCGCTCAGGAGAACCTCGGGGACACGCAATCCCCTCCACTCCTCCGGCCGGGTGAAGGTTGGCGACTCGAGAAATCCCGAGCAGCCCTCACCGAAGGAGTCCCGGATGGCGCTCTCTTCATTGCCGAGCACACCCGGGATGAGTCGGCCGATCGCTTCGACGAGCACCAACGCAGCGACCTCCCCACCTGCGACCACGTAGTCCCCCAGCGAGATCTCCTGGACACCGCGCCAATCCGGGCGGCCTCGGTAGTGCTGCTCCAGGCGCGCATCGATCCCCTCGTACCGGCCGCACGCGATGACGATCCATTCGCTGCGGCTCAAGGCCTCGACCGCCCGATGGTCGAGTGGTAGCCCGGACGGTGAGGGGATCACGAGCAGGGGGGCTCCCTCTCCCGAGAGGCGAATCGCATCGAGCGCCTCGCCCCACACATCTGCCCGCATCACCATGCCGGGTCCACCACCGTACGGGGCATCGTCGACGGTGCGGTGCCGGTCAGTCGCCCAGTCGCGTAAATCGTGCACTCGAACGTCGAGGAGCCCGATGTCACGCGCCTTCCCGATCAGGGAGAGATCTAGGGGACGGAGATAGTCGGGGAAGACGGTGACGATGTCGACACGCATTAGGGATCCACGAGGCCGGGGGGTGGCGTGAGCCTGATCTCGCGTGTCACCACATCCACCGTTGGCACGAAGTCCGCGATGAACGGCACGAGAATTTCGCGCCCGTCGTGGTCGATCGCCAGGACATCCTGGCCCGGAAGGTGCAGCACTTCCCTCACCAGCCCGACATATGCACCATCGGGCAGCACCGCCCGCATCCCGATCAACTCGGTGTCGTAGAACTCCTCGGGATCGGACGGTCGGGCGTCGTCGGCGCGCTCGACGTGAAGGATCCGTCCCCGAAGGCCTTCCGCACCCTCGCGGCCGACAATCCCTTGGAACTTCACGCGCAGTCTGCCCGAGTGAACGTGGCTCTCCTCGACGACGAGGGTGCGCCCCTCGTCATCGACCATGGAGGCTCCGGGAGCGAAGCGCACGTCGGGCTCATCGGTCCGAGGCTCGACCATGACATCGCCTCGGACTCCGTGGGGACGGCCAATGCGACCGATCACCACCTGCACGGTGTCTACCGTTCGGTGGTGTCGAGGAAGTCGATTCGCACGCCTCGGCCGGAATTGATCGCCGCGATCACCGTGCGCAGGGCCGTTGCCGTGCGGCCGTTCCTGCCGATGACTCGCCCCATGTCCTCGGGGTTGACGCTGACGTTGAGACTCGTGCCCCGACGCCCGCTCTTCTCCTGGACCCGCACGTCCTCGGGGTTGTCGACGATGCCGCGCACCAGGTGCCGCAGCGCCTCGTCGAGCATCAGTCGCTCTTCTCCGCGGGCTCGTCCTTGGTGCCCTCGACGACACGCTCGACAGCGTCCTCGACCGCGTGCACAGCATCCTCGACGGCTTCCGCGACGGCCTCGACAACCTCTTCCACTGCTTCGACGACCTTGTCCGCGACTTCCTCGACTGTCTCCACGACCGCCGGCTTCTTCTTGGGTGTCTTGGGAGCGTCCGCGGCCGACTTCACCGCAGCCTCGTATGCGAGCATCTTGTTGGGCTTTTCGGGAGCAACCTCCAAGGTTCCTTCGGCACCGGGAAGTCCCTTGAACTTCTGCCAGTCGCCGGTGACCTTGAGGATCGCCGTCACGGCCTCCGTCGGTTGTGCCCCGACGCCGAGCCAGTACTGCACCCGCGCCGAGTCGACCTTGATCACGCTCGGGTTGTCCAGGGGCTGGTAGATGCCGACTTCCTCGATCGCGCGACCATTCCGCGCGGTACGGGAATCTGCCACCACGATGCGGTACTGCGGCGCGTGGACCTTGCCCAGGCGCTTCAACTTGATCTTGACAGCCACGAACTGCTTCTCCTGAGTTATTGGGTGGTGCGCACCATCTGCACGTGGGGACGCGCTGACGGTGAAAACCGTGGGTACCGAAGGGGGTGAGAGGGGCCCGTCGTCGGTGAGTGCCCACCAAGTCTGCCAGACCGCGTAGGCGGGCGGTGATCGGGTCTACTGCAAGAGGCGCTTGAGGTCCGGGGGGAGGCTCCCCATGTCGACGCTCTCGGCACCGCCCTGTCCCTGCAGGGCACGCTTGGCGGGGTTGCCGCTCCGCCCCTTGGCTCCCTTTCCTGGCTTGTCCTGCTTGGCCTGGCGACCCTTGCTCTTCTTGCCACCTCCCGGCATACCTCCCGGGAGCCCGGGAAGCCCCGGCATTCCCGACCCACCCATCTGACGCATCATCTTCTGGGCCTGCCCGAACCGATCGATGAGCCCGTTCACATCGGAAACCGACGTTCCCGAGCCGCGTGCGATGCGCGACCGCCTCGAACCGTTGAGGATCTTCGGGTTCCGACGCTCCGCCGGGGTCATGGACTGGATGATCGCCGAGACCCTGTCGAGCTCGCGATTGTCCACGCTGTCCAACTGGGCCTTCATCTCCCCCATACCTGGGAGCATGCCCAGGATTTTGCCAAGCGAACCCATCTTCTTGATCGACTGCATCTGTTCGAGGAAATCCTCAAGAGTGAAGTTCTCTCCTTGGCTCACCTTGCGCGCCATGCGTTCGGCCTGCTCGGCATCGAAGGCACGCTCCGCCTGCTCGATCAGGGTCAGCACATCCCCCATGTCGAGGATGCGGTTGGCCATGCGATCCGGGTGGAAGACTTCGAAGTCATCGAGCTTCTCGCCGACAGATGCGAAGAGAATCGGACGACCAGTCACTCCGCGGATGGAGAGCGCTGCGCCACCGCGTGCATCGCCATCGAGTTTCGTCAGGACCACGCCGTCGAAACCGACGCGCTCGGCAAACTCCCGCGCCGTGGTCACCGCGTCCTGGCCGATCATGGAATCGACTACGAAGAGGACGTCGTCAGGCTCCACAGCAGCGATCACATGAGAAAGCTCCGTCATGAGTTCCTCGTCGACCGCGAGTCGGCCTGCGGTATCGACGACGACGACATCGTGGAGTTTCTCGGAAGCGAATCGTCGCGCTTCCCGAGCAACGCGTACCGGGTCGCCTACCCCGTTACCCGGCTCGGGCGCATAGACGGCCACACCCGCCTGCTCGCCCACGATGCGCAGTTGATCAACCGCGTTGGGGCGTTGCAGGTCGGCAGCTACCAGGAGCGGGGTGTGCCCCAGGCCCCGCAGGTGCAAGCCGAGCTTCCCGGCAAGCGTCGTCTTCCCCGAACCCTGCAATCCCGAGAGGACGATCACAGTGGGTGCGGTCTTGGCCATCCGCAATGGCCTGGTGTCGCCACCGAGGATCTCGACGAGCTGCTCGTGGACGATCTTCACGACCTGTTGTGCGGGATTCAGTGCTCCCGATACTTCTGCACCCCGTGCCCGCTCGCGGATCGCGTCCGTGAAGTTCCGTACCACCGGCAGTGCGACGTCGGCCTCGAGAAGTGCCGTCCGGATCTCCCGCACCGTTGCATCGATGTCCTGCTCGGACAGCCGACCCTTGCCCCGGAGCCCACGGAAGGTGGTGCTCAGCCGGTCGGCAAGGGATGCGAACACGCGTTCACCGTAATGAGTGTCAGGCGGATGCGCTGGCCGGGGGTGCCATCAATCCACTGATGATCGCGTCGGCGAGGAAATCCGCCTGCAGCGGCTCCAGGGGATGCCCGCACGAGTCCACCACGAAGAAGGAGTCCACGACCTCTGATCCCGCTGTGGTCACGATCGCGCCACGGATCACCAAGCCGTGCTCGGAAATGATGCGGGCGATGCGGTGGAGCAGACCGGGTTCGTCGTGGGCCCTAACCTCAAGTCGCGTATGGGTGTCGGGGGCGTGGCTGACGATGACTCGGGGTGGAGGTGTGTCCGAGTGACGCTCCGATGCCACCCGCCGGGCCAACCACTCTTCGAGATGCGAGGAGCCCTCCAACACTCGGCGTATGTCCTCGGCGATTAATCCCGGGTTGGGCGCATCACCGAAGAACGGGCGAACATGCCAGTCCTGGGCCGCGCTGTCGCCCACGGTCACCACGCGCGCAGATCGAATCTCCATCCGGTGCGCGGCGAGGACGCCGGCGACGATGGACAGCAATCCGACTCGGTCTGGCGCCCCCACAGTCACGAGCACGCCGTCGGCCTCAGGGCGCGAGTGGACCACCACTCCTTCCACACCAAGTACCCCGCGTTGATCGATCGATGGTTCGGGAATCGGCTCTTCCTCTGCGGCACCTCCGGTGACGTGAGCGACGAGTTGGCGCAGGAGCTGCTCACGCCATTCGGTAGCCACGCTCGGACCGGTCGCCTTCTGGTCCGCCAGCGCGAGGTAGAGCAGCAGTTCGCGCGTCTCGGGGTCGGGAACCTTCTCCCGGACTGCGCGCCAGATGGACGGATCCGCGATGTCGTGTCGAAACGCCGTCTCAGGAAGGAGCAGGTGCCACCGGACAAGAGCTGTGATCACGTCCGCGTCGTGGGCACTCAGTCCCATGCGCACGCACATGGCCGGTGCGAGTTCTGCTCCAACGACGCAATGGTCCCCACCGCGGGCCTTCCCGATGTCATGGAGCAGGGCCCCGATAAGCAGGAGATCGGGTCTGCGTACGTCGCGCGTGTACTGAGAGGCGTGCACAGCGGTCATGACGAGATGTCGGTCGACGGTGAAGGTATGGACGGGATCCCGCTGCGGTGCGGAACGGATGATCTCCCACTCCGGGATGATGCGCACCCAGATGCCCGCTTGATCCAGTCCCTCGATCACATCCGTGGTTCCCGGCCCGGCCCCGAGAAGGGATACGAACGAGCCGAGCATCTCCGGGGTCCATTGGTTGGGAAAATCTGCCTCCGCCGAGAGTCGGGTAACGGTTGCCTCCGCAAGCGGATAGTGATGCTGCGCACTCGCTGCGGCGGCACGGAGGACCAGCCCGGGGTCAGACGACACATCGACATCGCGTGCTATCTGAAGCTCACCATCGGAGACCACGAGGCCATTCGCGACGGGAGTCCTCCGGGGTGCGCCCCCGACGATCCTGCGCGCGGTGCTTCGACGCTCGAGCCGATCCAGTCGAAGCCAGGCCTGGTCACTCACGTAGGCGATCTGTCGAGCAGCGAGGTACACCGACCGCAGCAGACTGTCCGCGTCAGGCAGGCCCATGGCCTCGGCTACGTCGTCCTGGCTCTGCAAGACCAGTCGATTCCCTAAGCCTTGGCGATGCAGCACATCCCGCACATCGAGGAGCAGCGACAGGGACTGGTCCCACGTGACGTGCGGGATGTCCACAAGCCAGGAACTCGCGAGAGCGCGGATTACGGTCGCCTCGCGGATACCTCCGTAGGAATCTTTCAGGTCGGGTTCGATGCGCTGGGCGAGCTCGCCTGCCCGCTCTCGACGGGTCGCCACGAGCTCCCGCAATTCGAGGGATCGGCGCAGTGCCTGGGCCCGCCAGTCGGCGAGGATGGAGCCGCGCGTGGTCGCCACCAGTTCGTCATTCCCCGCGATCGTCCTCAGGTCCATGACCCCGAGAGCTACGCGGAGGTCCTTCTGGGCCATGAGTCGCGTCTGCGCCGGGGTCCGAACGCTGTGGTCCATCGGAACCCGCGCATCCCAGATCGGATACCAGACGGCCTCGGCGAGGGCATCGATGGAGCGACCGTCGGTATGCAGCAACACGAGGTCCAGGTCACTCCGCTCAGACAGTTCACGCCGTCCAAAACTTCCTGCCGCCGCCAGACAGGCGCTCAACGGGTCGATGTCAAGCCGCGTGGTGGCACTGTCGAAGAGTTCGATCAACCATTCATCGGTGGCCCGCGAGAGAGCCGCACGGCGCTCCGGACCGGTGAGATCCGAGCGCCGTACGGCCTCCCGCTGCGCGTTCACCATGCAATCAGAGCGCGTCGACGCCCCTCTCCCCTGTCCGGACCCGGACGACGGTGTCGACTGGTGTCGCCCACACCTTCCCGTCGCCGATCTTGCCCGTTCGCGCGGCCGTGACGATGGCGTCAATGACGGTATCCGCCTGGGTGTCGTCCACGAGGACCTCGATCCGCACCTTCGGGATGAGATCGACCGTGTACTCGGCGCCGCGGTAGACCTCCGTGTGTCCCCCTTGACGCCCGAACCCCGACGCTTCCGACACCGTCATGCCCTGGATATCGAGTCCCTCTAGCGCTGACTTGATGTCCTCGAGCTTGAAGGGCTTAATGATGGCCGTGATGAGTTTCACTGCTGCTCCTCCGCTCTCGCACGTCCTGCATGACCCACTCCGGCGAAGATTCCGCCGCCGCCGGACTCACCCAACTCGTACGCGGACTCCGCATGCTCCGCCAGGTCGACACCCGAGATCTCCTGCTCCTCACTGACCCGAAGACCCATGATGGCCTTGATCACCAGAGCGATCACAAGTGTTACGACGAGGGAGTAGACGAGTACCGCCAAGGCTCCCACGAACTGCAACCACAGTTGATTCCAGCCACCACCATAGAGAAGGCCGTTGATCCCGGTTGGAGAAGCCTCGGTTGCAAAGATTCCGATAAGGAGTGTTCCGACAAGTCCTCCGACCAGATGGACCCCGACTACATCCAAGGAATCGTCGTACTTGAACCGGTACTTCAACCCGACCGCCAGGGCACAGAGCACCCCAGCGATCGCCCCGATAGCCATCGCACCCAAGGGGCTCACTGCGGCACATGCCGGGGTGATCGCCACGAGCCCGGCGACAACCCCGGATGCTGCACCCAGCGACGTCGCTTTACCGTCCCGGATTTTTTCCGTCAGGAGCCACCCGAGTGCCGCGGCACATGTGGCCGCGAAGGTGTTCAGGAAGGCCACCGCCGCCGTGTTGTTCGCCGCCGTCGCCGAACCCGCGTTGAAGCCGAACCAGCCGAACCACAGGAGACCGGCGCCGATCATGACCAGGGTCAGGTTGCTCGGCCGCATCGGCACCCGAGGCCAGCCGAGACGCTTGCCGAGGACGAACACCAAGGCGAGTGCTGCGATACCCGCGTTGATGTGGACTGCTGTTCCGCCCGCGAAATCGATGATGCCGAGCTTGTAGATCCACCCTCCGTTGTCACCCGCGAGATTGAAGACCCAGTGCGCAACGGGGAAGTAGACGAGGAGGGCCCAGATGCCCGCGAAGACCAGCCATGCCGAAAACTTCATGCGATCTGCCACACCGCCTGCGATGAGACCCACCGTGAGGCAGGCGAACATCGCTTGGAAAGCAACGAATGCCATGGCGGGGTACACCGATTCGGGATTGTCCGTCATGAGTCCTTCGAGTCCTGCGTACTGGGTGACATTACCGAGCCAACCGGCCTGACCGTACGAATCGCCGAATGCGATGGAGTATCCAACGAGTACCCAGAGGACGCCCACGATGAACAGGGCGCCAAAGACCATCATCAACATGTTCAATACCGACTTCGACCTGACCATGCCGCCATAGAAGAAGGCGAGGCCGGGAAGCATCAACAGCACGAGCGCCGCAGCGGTCATGAGCCATGCGGTGTCGCCTGTGTTGAGAGCGGTCTCCATACGCGTACCTCCCTACGTCACTCGGGCTTCGCCGTGCGTTTCACGGCGGGAACCAGCCTCGGGGGTATGCATTTCATCCAGGACCTGCTCCGATTTCAGGGGCGTGACGAATCGGTGGATCGAGTTACAGGTCTGTTACGACTCCGCGAGCAGAGCATCCACGAAGTCGCCGGGCTCGAAGGGTGCGAGGTCATCAGGCCCCTCCCCGAGGCCCGCAAGTTTCACCGGGACCCCCAGTTCGCGCTGCACCGCGACCACGATGCCGCCCTTCGCGGTGCCATCGAGCTTGGTGAGGACGATCCCCGTCACGGCGACCGCCTCGGAGAACACCCTCGCCTGAGTGAGACCGTTCTGGCCGGTGGTGGCATCCAGCACCAGGAGAACCTCGTCGACGGCACTGCGCTTCTCGACCACGCGCTTGATCTTCCCGAGTTCGTCCATCAGCCCGGTCTTCGTGTGCAGGCGTCCCGCAGTGTCGATGATGACCGCGTCGAGCTCTGCATCGGCTGCCGTGGACACGGCGTCGAAGGCAACTGCTGCTGGGTCAGCTCCCTCCGGTCCCCGCACAACGGGGGCTCCCACCCGGTCGCCCCAGGTTTGGAGTTGCTCCGCCGCCGCCGCGCGGAAGGTGTCCGCCGCTCCGAGAAGCACCGTTCGGTCCTGTGCGATCAAGACGCGTGCGAGTTTGCCCGTCGTTGTCGTCTTGCCCGTGCCGTTCACGCCCACCACGAGTACCACTGCGGGGCGCCCCCCGACAGACGACCTGATTGTTCGATCCAACTCCGGACCAACCATGGCCAGAAGCTCCTCGCGGAGGAGGGTGCGCACCTCGCGTGGGTCCTGGCTTCCTTCCACCCGAACCTTTGCCCGCAACCGCTCCAGCAATTCCCGAGTGGGGCCCACACCCAGATCCGACGTCAGGAGCAGTTCCTCGACCTCGTCCCAGGTGCCGGCATCCACCCGCTCCCGGGTGAGCAGGGACAACAGACCACTACCCAGGGTCGACTGCGAGCGCGCGAGGCGGGAGCGCAGTCGATGCAGGCGCCCGGTGGCAGGTGCCGGGACCTCCACCTCCCAGACGGCGAGGTCTTCCAGTGTCACCGCCGCATCGGGCAGCACCGCAGACGGGTCCTCCACGAGGACCGTCGGTGCTTCCATCGCGGGCGGCGCATCCGCTCGTGATCGCCGGAGAAGGAGGCCGATCATGATCCCGAGCAGCAACCCGACGGCGATGACGCCGATGACGAGTGAGAGCGAGGTGTCCATGAAGAGTCCTCCGGGAGGTCAGCCTAGGCGCTGACGGACTCCCGGAGCCGCTGACTGATCATCTGCGTCACCCCATCGCCTCGCATCGAGACGCCGTACAGGGCGTCGGCGATCTCCATCGTCCGCTTCTGGTGGGTGATGACGATCAACTGGGAAGAATCACGCAACTCGTCAATGATGTCGATCAATCGCCCGAGGTTGACGTCGTCAAGCGCGGCCTCCACCTCGTCGAGCACGTAGAAGGGACTCGGGCGGGCTTTGAAGAGGGCGACGAGGAACGCCACCGCCGTCAGGGACTTCTCCCCTCCCGAGAGAAGGGATAGTCGCTTGACACGCGTACCGGGGGGCCGAGCCTCGATGTCGATGCCTGTCGTGAGCATGTCGGATGGGTCAGTGAGGACGAGCCTGCCCTCACCCCCAGGGAAGACCCGGGCGAAGACACTCTCGAACTCCCGAGCGACATCGGCGTATGCCTCGGAGAAGACCTGCTGCACCCGTGCGTCGACCTCACGGACGATCGCCAAGAGATCCTCACGCGTGCGCTTCAGATCATCGAGTTGCTCCGTCAGGAAGCGGTGACGCTCCTCCATGGCGGCGAACTCCTCGAGCGCAAGGGGGTTCACCCGACCGAGAAGCGCAAGCCCCTTCTCGGCAACGGCCAACCGACGTTCCTGCTCGGCGCGCACATACGGGTAGGGCTCCGGTGCCGGGGCGAGTGGATCGACTTCGTCGCCGGGTGCCGACACGCTCGGCGGGACCAGTTGATCCGGCCCGTACTCGGCGACGAGGACATCAGCTTCGACGCCGAATTCCGTCAGCGCTCGTTCCTCGAGTTGCTCGATCCGAAGGCGCTGTTCGGCGCGCGCCATCTCATCCCGGTGGACACTGTCGCGCAGAGCATCGGATTCCGTGCCCAACTCGCGGAGGCGGGTGCGGATGTGGGACAGCGTGTTGTCACGCTCACGCGCGCGGGTCTCGATCGCGGTGCGCTCCCGGTGCGCAAGGTGAGTCGACCTCTCAACATAGGCGGCCACCGCGCGGCTGGCCTTGAGGACGGCGTGGGAAACGATGAGTGCCGCAGCCCTGCGCTCACGGCGTTCAACCGCGGCCGCACGCGCCGAGCGCTCGCGTGCGGCGTCCTTCTCCAATCGCGACGCACGCTCGGACACGGCCGAAACTCTCTCCTCCGCCGTGCGCACGGCAAGTCGCGCGTCGACCTCAGCCGTACGACCCTGCGTGACTGCTGCGAGTAGTTCTCCACGACGGTCCACGCCCACGGTCGGCTCAGGTTCATCATGGGTCGACGCGAGTCGGCTACGCAGCCGCTCCATCGACTCGCGATCCGCGGTCAGCGCGCCGCGAGCAACCTCCAGGGCACGTTCGAGACGGTCGGCTTCCGCTGCGGCGGACCGCGCGGTCTGACCCAAGATGCCAAGTTGCTCTGCGACTGCTGCCATCTGCGCATCGGACTCGTGCAACTTCCGGAGGGTCCCCTCCGCGACGCGCGTGGCCACGCTCTGCCTCTCCCGTGCCCCAGCAAGATCGAACGTGAGTCGCTCCGAGGCGTGCGTCCATCGCTCCAATTCCGCACGCGCCTCATCGAGAGCCGCCTGAACCTCGACAAGGCTCGGCGCGCCAGTGGAGCCCCCGCGCACAACTCCGTTGCGGAAGACATCGCCCTGCTCGGTCACCCACGTCAACGCCGAATCGAGTTCCACCCCGCGAGCAGCTGCGTCACTGTCGGCCACGAGGACCGCGGATCCAAGCAGATGGTCGACGATCGCCCCGAGGTCGTCACCTGCCCGAACAGAATCCCTCAGCCATCGCCCTGCGGGCGGGTGGACCATCGTCGAGGACGGGTTCCGCGCGCTCTGATCGGCGACGATGATCGTGGCGCGACCTGCATCGAGTTCCTTTAGAACCACGAGGGATTCCACGGCTCCGCGCACGCCACGAACGACGACGGCATCGGCCACGTCTCCAAGAACGGCCGCGACGGCTGCTTGGGCACCCGGATCGACCTGAATCAACGAAGCGAGCGAACCGATCATTCCGGCCACCCGGTCAGAGGAGGCAAGGAGCGTGCCGCTCGCATCACTGCGTCGAAGGCTTAACTCAAGGGCGTCGCAACGAGCAGCGACCGCAACTCGGCGGCGGTCCACATCGTTGATCTCAGCCTGAACACGTTCGACTTCTCCGTCTGCCTGCGCTAGGGCCACCAATGACGCCTCGTGTTCGGCGTCGAGGCCGAGTTCACCTCGGCCGAGCCCCACAACATTAACTTCGATGCGCTGGAATTCACCCTGCGCTACCACACTCCGATCGCGCGCCTCCCGGACTTGTTCGGTGAGGCGCGCAATCTCCGCCTCGCGAGCGGCTACCGCCGATTGGGCTGCATTGACGTCGCCCGCGAGCACCGCGAGTCCTTCCCTGCGGTCCGCATGCGCGCGTTCGACGCTCGCCACACGCTCTTCCTCGACCGAAAGTACGGTCTCCGAAGCCTCGCGGCCAGCGATGGCCACGGTCAGCGCCTCGCGAAGCGCTGTCACCTCGCGCCCCAACTCGAATTCCTCGGTCCGGAGTGCTCGAGCTTCGGCCTCAAAGTGCTCCGGATCGCGTCCCTGAGAGATCTCCTCGTCCTCCGGCTGGAGGTAACGAACTCGCTCCACAGCCAACTGCTCCAGACCGTGGAACCTCTCCTTCAACGAACTGAGGGTGAACCAGGTCTCTTGAGCGAGGGTCACCGCGGGGCCATCGCGCTTTGCGTCGGCTTCCAGCTGAGCCTCGGATGCTTGCAGTCCGGCAATTTCTGCTTCCACCAATGACTGACGTTCGCGCAGGGCCGTCTCATCAGCGACTTCGGCCGCCAGCACCTCACGCATCTGCGCCAGATCGTCGGCCATGAGGCGCAGTCGTGCGTCGCGAACATCGGTCTGGATCACGACGGCGCGGCGCGCGACCTCCGCCTGGCGCCCGAGCGGCTTCAGTTGACGTCGCAGTTCTGCCGTCAAGTCCGAGAGACGCGTGAGGTTCGCCTGCATCGCATCCAATTTGCGAAGGGCCTTCTCCTTGCGCTTACGGTGCTTGAGGACACCCGCCGCTTCCTCGATGAATCCTCGGCGGTCCTCCGGGGTCGCCCGCAGGATGGAGTCGAGTTGACCCTGTCCGACCACGACGTGCATCTCGCGCCCGATACCCGAATCCGAGAGCAACTCCTGCACGTCGAGGAGTCGACAGGGATCCCCGTTGATCGCGTACTCGGATCCCCCGTTGCGGAAGAGAGTTCGGGAGATCGTGACCTCGGTGTAGTCGATGGGCAATGCGCCATCGGTGTTGTCGATCGTGAGGGCGACCTCTGCGCGCCCGAGGGGCGCGCGTCCGGTGGTCCCCGAGAAGATGACGTCTTCCATCTTCCCTCCGCGGAGGGACTTCGCCCCCTGCTCACCCATCACCCAGGCCAGGGCATCAACGACGTTGGACTTACCCGACCCATTGGGCCCGACGATGCAGGTCACCCCCGGCTCGAAATGGAGGGTCGTCGGAGCAGCGAAGGACTTGAAGCCCTTCAGGATCAGGGTCTTGAGGTGCACGTCACTCCGGTTCGCATCCGATTCCCGAACCCTACTCGCCGGCTCGGCGGCTGCCGGGGCGCAACGCACGGGGTGCAGCTCGCGGCGCCGGCTGGCAGGTCGGACAGAAGAAGCTCGATCGATTCATAAAACTCTCCCGGCGGATCGCCCGGCCGCATCGTGCGCACGGTTCCCCCTCCTGGCCGTAGGCCTGGAGCGCACGACCGAAGTAGCCCGATTGCCCGTTGACGTTGACGTAGAGGGAGTCGAAGGAGGTCCCCCCCTCCCGTAGGGCTGCGCCCATGACGTCTTGAACGTGTTCAAGGAGTGATCCGACAGCCGCCGCCGACAGTGCATCGGTGCGTCGCCGCCCGTGCAGGCCGGCCCGCCAGAGGGCTTCATCCGCGTAGATGTTCCCCACCCCCGAGACGAGGGTCTGGTCGAGCAGCGCGCGCTTGATCTCGGTCCGTCGGGATCTTAGACGACTGATGACGGCATTGGGGTCGAACGCCGCATCGAAGGGATCGGCGGCGATATGCGCCACCGAGATCGGGATAGGTCGACCGGAGGCGTCGTGAGTCAGAGGCTCGACACCCATCCAGCCGAAGGTTCGCTGGTCTACGAACCTCAACTCGCGACCCCCGTCGGAGAAGGCGAATCGGATGCGCAGGTGCGTCTCGTACTCGCATTCGGGTGGTTGCACAAGCAGTTGTCCACTCATACCCAAGTGGGCCACGAGTGCGAGATCGGCTTCGTCAAGAGTCAGCCAGAGGAACTTCCCTCGACGCTCGACTCCGGTGACTGTTCGCCCGATGAGTGCGGCTGTGAGGGGCTGCTTCGTTCGACGAATTGATCTCGCACGCCGGACTTCGACTGCCGAGAAGGTCCGTCGTCGCACCCATCGGTGTAGTCCCCTGCGGACGACCTCGACCTCGGGAAGCTCAGGCACGACCCGCGTGGGAACTCGTCATCTTCTCGTATGCATGCGCTGCCGCTCGCTGCTCCGCGATCTTCTTCGATGTCCCCTCACCAGTGCCCACGCACTCATCGTCCATCCACACCTCCGCAGAGAAGTGCTTTGCATGCTCCGGACCCGTCCAAGTGACGCGATACTCGGGTGAGCTGCGACCCCGCTCGGCCGCCACCTCCTGCAGGGATGTCTTCCAATCAAGGCCGGCTCCCATCTCGGCTGAGTCGTGCACGAGGGGGATGAAGTGCGACTCGATGAATGCCCGAGCCCGGCCCGAGCCGAGGGATAGGAAGATCGCGCCGAGCACCGCTTCCAGTGTGTCGGCCAAGATCGACGTCTTGTCGCGACCGCCGGTGGACTCCTCGCCGCGTCCCACATAGATATGCGATCCGAGGCCGAGAGAGCGGGCGACATCGGCCAATGCAGCCGCATTCACCACGGCGGCGCGCACCTTTGCGAGGAATCCCTCGGTCTCGTCCGGATAGGTCCGATACAGGTACTCGGTGACGACTAAGCCGAGGACGGCGTCGCCGAGGAACTCGAGCCGCTCATTGGTGGGAAGCTGCCCGTTCTCGTAGGAATAGGAGCGGTGCGTCAGCGCCAACCTCAGGACGTCATCCGGAACCGGTTCCCCTAGAACGGCCGTCAATCGTGCGAGATCGGGGTCAAACGTCACGCTATGACCCTACGCAGATCGCCGACGGTGTCCAGCGAAGTGACATCTACATCGCGGATACGGCCCTCGAACGCCCACGACAGGCATACCCACCCATCCGGATCGAGAGCAAGGGTGCGAAGAGGCGTATCCATCCGGACGTGCACCGCCTGGCCACCCAACACTCGGGAGAGGGATGCGCTGAGTCCGTCCACGATTAGACGTCGAGAACCCGCCGCTTGGCATACGTGCCGCAGGTCGGGCATGCCGTGTGGGCCGGACGCTTCTCCTTGCACCGGGCGCAGGTAACCAGCGTGGGCGTTGCCGCCTTCCACTGCGAGCGACGGTGCCGCGTATTGGAGCGTGAAGTCTTGCGCTTGGGGACTGGCATCAGTCTCGCCTTCTCTCGTCAGTGCTCGTGTCCTGCGTGCTGGAGTCGATCACCGGTGGGCCGCCCGCGGGGGCGCCCTCGAGGGAGAGCCCACCCAGCGCGGCCCACCGGGGGTCAACAATCTCATGCCCGTGTTCATCGTCGAGACGGTCCCCACAGGTGGGGCACAGTCCACGGCACTCGTCGTCACAGACCGGCGCTAAAGGCAGGCCCAGGACGACCGCATCCCGCACAACCGGTTCCAGGTCGATCGTGTCGTCGAATACCTGGGGAAGTGGATCCTCCGAGTCCTCCGTGTCCACCGGTCGGCCACGAGCATCGGTCGGGGCATACGCGAAGAGTTCACGAAGTTCGACGTCCTCATTCCAGTGCACGGGATCCAGACATCGAGAACACTCCGCATGTACCTCGACCTCCGCGATCCCGGACACCAGAACACCTTCCATGACGGACTCCAGGCGGAGATCCAGCTCGATGGGCGACCCCTCGGGAACGGACGCGAGAGCGAGCCCAAGACCTGCCGGTGCGGGCACCGTCGTCTGCACCGTGAGCATGGAGCCGGGGCGCCGCTCCAGACGCGAGAGATCGAGCACGAGCGCACGGGGATCGGGGGGCATCACGTCATACTCCTGCGCACTCACGGAGGAACCTCACGGAACTCGAAGGCTACTCATTCGACGGGGTCGGTGCTTAGCGGGCGTCCCCGTCGAAGAACTCGTCCGAATCCTCAGGCGCCAACTCCTCGTACATCTGGCTACGCAGGCGCTCACGGCCGCGATCGACGGCCTGCAGGGTCTTGTGCAGTGTGATTTCGAAGGTTGCGAGTTTGCTGTCGATGTAGTCATCGGTCTCACGGCGCATCCGGGCAGCATCCTCCAGCGTGTCCCGACGAAGGGCCTCTGCTTCAGCAACGGCAGCAAGGTAGACCTCGTGCTCGGAGACCATGCGGTCCGCTTCCGAGCGCGCCCGTTCGAGAATCCGATCCGCCTCGCGACGCCCGTCCTGCACGACCGCTTCGCGATCGGCGAGCAGCTCGTCAGCCCGGTGGACGGACTCAGGCAGGAGTTGACGGATCTCCTCGATGAGATCGAGCACCTGCGTTCTATTCACGATGCACGAAGCCGACAAAGGCATCGATTTCGCGTCCTCCACGAGGACTGTCAACTCATCGAGCCGCTCCTGGACATCCACGATTCTCTCCCTGGGTCAGCCTCTATTGTCTACGAGAACTTGGCATCCAGGCGGCGCAACACGGAATCGGGAACGGATCCCTTGACATCTCCACCGAATCTGGCCACCTCCTTGATCAGACTCGATGAGAGGTACCCGTACTCTGGATTGGTCGCTATGAACAGCGTCTCGACTCGACTCAAACGGTAGTTCATCTGCGCCATCTGGAGCTCGTAGTCGAAGTCACTCACAGCTCGAAGCCCCTTGACAATCGCAGTCACTCCGTTGTTCTGGCAGTAGTCGACCAGGAGACCGTCGAAGGAATCCACTGAGATGTTCCCGAACGAGCTTGTGACCTCTCTCAGCATCTCGATGCGCTCTTCCACCGTGAACAGGCTTTGCTTCGTTCGATTGACCAGCACCGCGACGATCACTTGATCGGCGAGGTGCGCCGCACGTGCGAAGACGTCAAGATGACCGTTGGTGACGGGATCAAATGAGCCCGGGCACACCGCCTTACGCATCTGACCTCCCCGCCATGCGCGGATCGCGAGCTCCACCAAGGCTCGCGTCGAGGTGACCGTACCAAAGTCGGGTATCCCCGTATTTCCGATCGCTGACACCTACCCACCCGGACGGCCAGGGAGAATCGGACTTCGCCGATCGCTCCACGATCACGAGCGCGTTGGCAACAAGCACCGAGGGTGCCACCAGGGCAACGAGGAACTCGCCGACATCGGCGATCGAGTACGGCGGGTCGAGGTAGACGATGTTCACGGGCTGTTCCAACCGGACGCGTCGGGCGTCAGCGCGCACCGTAGTGATATCCGAAGACTCGCTGCACAATGCCCGCACCGAATCTGCATTCCCCCGGAGGACCTCGAACGCTGACGCGTCAGACTCGACCAGCGTCACCGACGCAGCCCCACGGCTCGCCGCCTCCAGGCCGACGGCTCCGGAGCCTGCACACATGTCGAGTACGTGTGAATCCGCCCACACGAGCCCAGCGCGATGCATCCATGTCTCGACCGTCGAGAAGAGAGCCTCGCGCACTCGATCCGACGTCGGACGCGTTCCACGCGTCGGCACTCGCAATGCCATGCCTCGGCACTCCCCGCCGATGATCCGCGTCATGCCCGCTCCAGAAAGGTGAGACGGTCAGAATCTGCACGATCGAGTGCCAACCGCAAAGCCGGGTGGGAACCAAGTTCTGGGTCTTCCCGGAAGAGATCCTCGGCGCAGGCCCGCGCCTCCCGGATCATCTCCCCGTCCTTCATGACATCAAGGAGCCGCAGCGATGACGTGAGCCCGGATTGGGCAACTCCCAGAACATCGCCCGCCCCACGAAGTTCGAGATCATGTTGCGCAAGCACGAACCCGTCGCGAGTGGCGGCCACCGAATCCAGCCGTGTCCTCCCCACACCGTCGGCGGAACTCACCAGGATGCACACTCCGGGGACCGAACCTCGCCCGATGCGGCCGCGTAGCTGGTGAAGTTGTGAGATCCCGAATCGCTCGGCGTCCATCACCACCATCATCGACGCTTGGGGAATGTCCACACCGACCTCGATCACCGTCGTAGCGACCAATACTTCTAGGTGGTCCTCCCCCGCTCCGCGGAAGCGACTCATGACGTCGTCCTTCTCCTCCGCG